>Ga0137410_10000100_pt1 | contig 58238 bp, 54 predicted proteins | sample CZODoug1_16funga_FD_108878 | JGI IMG/M metagenome (GOLD analysis project Ga0137410, IMG submission 108878) | Vadose zone soil fungal communities from Angelo Coast Range Reserve, California, USA - CZODoug1_16fungal (Illumina Assembly) | ecosystem: Environmental > Terrestrial > Soil > Vadose zone... | reverse complement strand
TGGCCCCCCAATCTCCCAGCTGAAATGGTTCCCCGATCGGAAAGACAACTGACTCGAGGATTAGAGCAGATGGGAACCGGGGGCGCAACAGAAACAGAGCTTAACTAGCGACATACTACTATTATTTTTGCTTCTGTTGCAGGTAGTCCTGCCACGGGTCGAATCCGGTTTCGATGTTCTCCGGCTTGAGGCTCATTCCCTGGTACTTTGTGAACGCGTCGGGGCCCATCGCGACGCTGAGGCCCTGGTTGGCCTTCTCCTGCACCCGGCCCACCGCGGCGACATAGGTGCTGTCGGTGCCGGGAATCTTCTCCGTGAACAGCCGACCGAAGAGCTTCTGGACCGCGCCCGTGTCGCCGCTGGTGAATGCGGCGAGCAGGTCGTCGGCTGCGTTCGTCCCGTCCTGTCTCGGGGTCTTGAGGATGTCGAAGATCTCCTTCTTGCAGGTGTTGGCGATGGCGGACACGCGCGTCTGGGCCTGCGCATCCAGGGCGAGTTCCTTGGCGAGGTCGAAGATCGGCATCTTCCGGTCTTCGCCCAGTCCCTTGCCGCCGTCCTTCTTCTTGATCTTCTCCTCGAGGCGCGCGTCGACGATCTTTTCGATGTCCTCCTCGGAAACGGCGGGGACGGCGGCCGCGGCCGGGGCGGCGAGGGCGGGGCGTTTCGCGACGGCCTCGGCGGCGGCGCTCGCGGCGGCGGCCTTCTTCTCGGCCCGCACGACCTGCTCCTGCAGTTCCTCGACCGCCTTGCGCCCGGCGGACTCCTTCAGCTTCGCCTCCAGCCGGTCCAGGCGGGCGTCCATCTCGTCCACCTCGCGGCGGGCCGCGTTGAGCGCGCTGTTCTGGAAGGCCAGGGCGACCCCGAGGGCCGCGCAGAGGACGATGAGGACGGCGGGCAGAAAGCGGTTCATAGGGGCCTCCTGACCCCCTTACCGGGATCCCCGCCGACCGGATTCATTTATTGCCATTCGAGAAACCGCTCGATAAAATCACCCCCCATGGACCGCATACCGATGACCCCCACGGGGTTCGAGCAGATGAGGAAGCGGCTCGACCACATGAAGAACGTGGAGATGCCGCGCGTGCAGAAGGCTCTCGGCGAGGCCCGCGAGATGGGCGACCTCTCCGAGAACGCCGAGTACGATGCCGCCCGCAGCGAGATGTGGAATCTCGACACCATGATCGCCGACCTCGAGACGAAGGTCTCGCTCGCCGAGATCTTCGATCCCAAGACGATGAAGCTCGACACGGTCGCGATCGGCGCCGCCGTGAAGGTCGAGGACGTCGACAAGAAGATGAAGGACGAGTTCCTGCTCGTCGGCGAAGGCGAAGTGCGCGAGGGCGTCGACACGGTCTCGGTCACGTCGCCCCTCGGCTCCGCGCTGATCGGCAAGAAGATCGGCGAGATCGCGGAGGTCCAGGCCCCGCGCGGCAAGGTCCGCTATAAGATCATGTCGTTCAAGTATGGCTAAAGCCTACGCGAACTGCGCGGAGTCGGGGCTCGACGCCAGGCTCCCGCGCATCGAGACCTGGGTCAGCCAGTTCCCCAAGTACACGATCACGATCATCGATCCCGAGTACAACGCGATCTGCCCCAAGACCGGCCTGCCCGACTTCGGCACCCTCACGGTGCAGTACGAGCCCGGCAGGAAGTGCATCGAACTGAAATCCTTCAAGATGTACATGACCGCGTATCGCGACATCGGGATCTTCTACGAGAACGCCGTGAACCGCATCCTGCGCGACCTCGTCCAGGCCTGCGACCCGGTGTGGATGACGGTGACCGGGGAGTTCAACGCGCGCGGCGGGATCAAGACCCGCGTCGACGTGCGCCACGACCGCGCGACGTAAGGGGGCCGCATGCTGTTCACCGCGCTCCTCCTCGCCCAGGCGGCGGGCATCGACTGGAAGACGGATTACGCCGCCGCCCTCAGGGAAGCCCAGAAGGACGGCCGCCCTGTCGTCGTCTTCTTCGGCGGCCCCGACTGCCCGCCCTGCGAGAAGATGAAGGCGACCACCTTCAAGGACGCGGCCGTGATCGGCGCCGTCGCCAAGGGATTCGTCAGCGTCGGTGTCCATCTCGACGGCCCCAACGATCTGGTCAAGCAGTTCGGCATCGAATCGATCCCGACGACGTTCCTGGTCGCGTCGGACGGCACGCGGATCCGGAAGTGGGAAGGCTACCTGGGGCCGGAGGAGTATCGGAAGAATCTCGGGTCGGCGGTCGCGGCGTTCGCAAAGATCCGCGAGGTGGAGCCGAAGCTGAAGCTGGATCCGGACTCGCTGGAGCTGAACCTGGAAGCCGCGGACCATTACGAGGCGCTGGGGCGGGGCAGGGCGGCGGCGGACGCGCTCAAGCGCGCAGCGGGCCGGACGGAAGACGCGAAGAAACGCGCGGCGCTGCTGGTCCGGACCCTGGGCCAGCTTTATGGCGTCGAGGTCGACCAGGCGCTGAACGACGAGCTCCTCGCGGTGGCGGCGGAGGCGGAGAAGCTGGACGCGGCCCAGCGCGGCGAGGCGCTGGCGGCGCGGGCGCAGGTGGCGATGAACCGGGAGAAGCCGGACGACGCGATCGCGCTGTTCGAGGAGGTCGTCGCAAAGCACCCGGCCTGCGACAAGGCGGCGGTCTCACTGCTCTGGCTGGCGGACCTATACCATCACGCGAAGAAGGACAATGCGAAGGCGAAGGCCGCGCTGGAGCGCATCCTGAAGGAATACGCCAAGTCGGAGGTCGTCGACGACGCCCGCGCGATGCTGGAGCACCTCAAAGAGCACGAGTAGTTCTACTTCCGTTTCAGCGCTTCCAGGACGTCCTTCACATGCGGCCTCTCCTGGTTGAACTCCACGATCTGCAGATCTCCGCCCAGGATCCGGACCCCGCTGAGGCCGAAGCCGTTGCCGCCGGCTTTCGCCTTGTAGAGAGCCAGGACGAGTCGCTCCTGACCGTCGACCGAGACCCTCGAGAGGACCCAGAGCAAATCGTTGACGTTGGGGAGCGTGCCGCCGACGCCGCCGTAGAAACCTCCCGCGGCCGGCGTCGCGACCGGGAGCGTCACCGCGGGTGGCGGAGGAGGCGTCCGCGCCTGCTGCTCGCGCAAGCGCCGGACTTCCTTCGATAGATCCTCCATGGCCTGGGCGGAATCGAACGCGGGCTCCCGGACCTTCCGGAGCTCCGCGATCTCCGCGCGCAAGTCGGCCAGCTCGCGGGTGAGCGCGGCGGGATCCGTCGATGGCGCAGCGCAGGCGCCGAGCAGCAGGATCGCCGGAAGGCAGAATTTCATGGGCCCCTCCCATCCCCGCTCCGGCCTCTTGGACGCAGCGGCGATCTCGAAGTTCACGGAATGCGGCCGGGATCCCGGAGCGAGGAAATACCTTGGGGGACATATTTTCAAATGCAAAGAAATGTTTAATGAGCATCAGTTGTTCGAGGATCTTTCGTGGCAAGGTCCTTTCACCGGAGTCTCGGGATCGCCCTGCTGATCGTCTCGACCGCGTCGGCGCAGGGAACCCCTGAAGAGGCCCGCACCCGGCTTTCCCGGGAATTCGAGCGGGACATCGTCCCGATCCTCTCCAGGTACTGCATCGCCTGCCACGGATTTTCCAAGCCCAAATCGGACCTGAACCTCTCCCTGTTCCGATCCGGGGAGGCGGCCCTCTCCAAACCCCAGGTGTGGAAGGAAGCCGCCTCCCGGATTTCATCGTTCGAGATGCCGCCCAAGAAGGAGCCGACGCAGCCGACCCCCGACGAGCGCGCCCGCGTCGCCGCCTGGGTCGCCGGTTTCAGGCAGCTTCAGCCCAAGGATCCGGGCCGCGGGACGATCCGGCGCCTCTCCCAGGTCGAATACGCCAATACCCTCGCCGACCTGCTCGGCGCCGATCCGAAGGTCGCCGACGAGATCCCACGGGACGAGGTCGGCCCCGGCTTCAACAGCTCCATCCCGCCCCTCCTCATGGAGAAGTATCTCGCCGTTGCCGAGGCCGCCCTGGAGGACGTCATCAAGCCCGACCAGCTGAAACTGAAGTGGACCGCGGGGCAGCTCCGCGGCGCCGTCGACGGCAGGTTCGCTGGCCCCGGCGAAGTCAACGCGTCGTTCATCGCGCCGGCCGAAGGTTCCTATGCGATCACGATCCGCGCCGGCTCCGAGAAGCCGCCCGGAAAGCTCGCCGTCCGGGTCAACGGCGAGTCCGTCGGCGAGGCCCGCATCAATGCGGCCCCGAACACCCCGGGCCCGACCACGATCACCTGCAAGCTGCTGCCGGGCAGCGCCGTCCTCTCCGTCGGATCGGCCAACCCGTTCCTCGAGCCGGCGCCCGCGGGCGCCAAGCCCGCCCCGCGCAATATGGTCCTCGAGTCGATCGAAATCGTCGGTCCGCCCGGCGCGAAGCCCACCGCTCAGCAGCGCAGGCTCTTCGTCGCGGCCCCGGGGAAGGACCTCCCGCCGCGCGATGCCGCCCGGAAAATCCTCGAGCCCTTCGCCCGCCGAGCGTTCCGGCGCCCGCCGCGGCCCGCCGAACTCGACGCGCTCCTCAAGGTCTTCGAGCTCGCCGACCATCAGGGCGCGATGTTCACCGAGTCGGTCCGCCTCATGCTGAAAGCCGCGCTCGTATCCCCGTCGTTCCTCTATCTCACCCCCGACGACGGCACGGCAAACGGCGCCGACGGCGCGATCGTCCCGCTCGGCGACCACCAGCTCGCGTCCCGCCTGTCCTATCTCTTCTGGTCCACGATGCCCGACGACGAGCTGTCCGCGCTGGCCGACGCCGGCAAGCTCCGGGACCCCGCCGTCCTCGCCGCCCAGGTCCGGCGCCTGATCGCCGATGCGCGCTCGCGCGCCCTCTTCCAGGGCTTCGGCGCCGCGTGGCTCGGCCTCGACCATATCGCCGAGCTGGACATCGACGAGAAGAAGTTCCCCCTCATGACGAAGCCGATGCGCCGCGCGATGCTCGAGGAGGCCTCGCTTCTTTTCGACGCGATCCTGCGCGGCAACCGCAGCATCCTCGAGTTCATCGACTGCGACTATACGTTCGCGAACGACACGCTGGCCCGCGTCTACGGCCTCGACGTGAAGGACTCGAAGATGGTCCGCGTCCCGCTCACCGACAGGAACCGCGGCGGCATCCTGACCCTCCCCGGGGTGCTCGCGGTGACCTCGCTGCCCAACCGCACGAGCCCGGTCAAGCGCGGCCGCTGGGTGCTGGAGCAGGTCCTGGGCCAGACGCCCCCCGCGCCGCCCGCCGACGTGCCCCCGCTCGACAAGCAGGACGCGGGGGCCGCCGGGAAGCTGAACCTGCGGCAGAAGATGGAGCGCCACCGCTCGAATCCCGCCTGCTTCGGCTGCCACCAGACGATCGACCCCATCGGCTTCGGCCTGGAAAACTTCGACGTCGTCGGCCGCTGGAGGGACAAGGACGAAAGCGGCCTCCCGATCGACGCGAAAGGCGAGCTGCCCGGCGACATCCGCTTCAGCGGGCCCGCCGAGCTGAAGCGGATCGTGCTCGCGCGGAAGGACGAATTCTGCCGGAATCTCGTGCGGCGCATCCTTGCGCATACGCTCTGCCGCAGCCTTTCGGGCTACGACGAGATCGTGGCCGACGAGATCGCCGACGCCGTCGCGCGCGACGGCTATCGATTCCAGACGATCTGGATCCAGGTCGCGACCAGCTACCCGTTCCTGAACCGCCGGATTTCACGATAAGAGGGGACCTTATGGACCAGCGCTGGCTCATCAGTCGTCGGACCGTCCTGAGGGGGCTGGGCGCCACGATGGCGCTGCCGCTGCTCGAAAGCATGGGATGGGCCGAGCCGCGGGCCGCGAAGCTGCCCGTGCGGATTGGCTTCATGTATATGCCCGACGGCGTCAACCAGAAGGAGTTCTGGCCGTCCAATCCCGCTGCCTTCCCGCAGCTGCTTCCGTCCTCGCTGGAACCCCTGCGGCCCGTCCTCGACCAGTGCCTGCTGCTGGACGGGATCGACAACGTCAATCGCTCCCCCTTCAATGACGCGGCGCACGCGATCGAGCTCTCGACGTGGCTGACGGCGACGCTGCCGGACGCGACGCGCCGGGACACGATCAGCATCGCGCCGTCCGCGGACCAGATCGCGGCGGAGCAGTTGGGCCAGTACACGATGCTTCCCTCCGTCGAGCTCGGCACCCGGGCGAACGAGCTGACGGGAATCGGGCAGGACGGGCTGAACAAGCGGTACTACACCACGGGGAACTTCCGCACGGCGACGCAGCCGCTGCCGGTCATGGTGAGCCCGGCCGAAGTCTACAAGCGCCTCTTCGCCACCCGGGGCGCCGTGCGCAAGGCCGGCGGCCCGGAGATCGACGCGGGCCAGTTCGCGGCGTCGTCGGCCCCGTCGGACGCGCCGAAGGGGGAGTCGCTCGACCGGAGCATGCTGGACCTCGTCCGCGAGAGCGCCGCCGATCTCCAGCGGCGGGTGAGCCGCGACGACCAGAGTCAGATCGACGATTATCTGGACAGCGTCCGCCAGCTGGAGAAGCGCGTGGCGGCCGTGGAGCAGCGGCGCGCGTCGGTCGTCAAGGCCGCGGCGACGCCGCCGGTGGCGGCATCGAGCGTCGCCCGTTCGGCCCCGCTCGAGGTGAAGATCCCGGCGGGGGATATCGCGTGGAGCGAGCACGTCCGCGTCCTCGGCGACCTGCTCGTGCTCGCGTTCCAGACCGACGTCACCCGGGTCGGCACGCTGATCACGTCGATGAACCAGGGGATCCGCTATCCGGAGCTCGGCCAGAGCGAAGCCCACCACGAGCTCAGCCATCACGGGGGCGACGCGGCCAAGCTGGCGGCAGTCGCGAAGATCGACCGTTTCAACCTTGAGCAGTTCGCCTATGTCGCCGGCCGGATGAAGGGGTTGAAGGAAGGCCCGGGGTCGCTGCTCGACAACACGATCCTGATGTGGGGGTCCGGACTTGGGGACGGAGACAGTCACACGCACCAGAGGCTGCCGACGATCCTTGCGGGGAAGGGCGGCGGGACGGTGCGCGTCGGTCGCTATGCGAAGGCCCACGGGAACCAGGGGGACCTGCTGACGGCGATCCTGGCGCGGGCCGGGGTCAAGCTGCCGAAGCCGATCGGGATCGGGACGAAGCTGCTCCAGGAGCTCGCATAACGGGGGGCGTTCCGGCGGGCTCAAACTGCGGGGGGAGACGGAGGTCTCCCTTCGACGATGGACGCAGTGCCGACAGTCTTTGTCGTGGAGGACACGCCGCAGACGCGCACGATGATCGAGCGTCTGCTCGACACCTCGAAGATCCCCGCGGAATCGTTCGGGTCGGGCGAGGAATTCCTCGAGCAGTTCGACCCCGCGCGGCCGGGCTGCCTGGTGCTCGACATCCGCCTGCAGGGGATGAACGGCCTGGAGCTCCAGCGCGAGCTGCTGACACGCGGGATCCGCATCCCCGTCATCGTGATGTCCGGCGCCGTCGAGGTCCCGAAGGTCGTCTCGGCCATCCGGGCGGGGGCCGTCGACTTTCTGGAAAAGCCCTTCGATCAGGAGACCCTGCTTCGCGCGGTGCGGGAGGGCTTCGCGAAGGACCGGGAGCGCCGGCAGGATGAGGCGCGGCTGGGTTCGCTGACCGCGCGGGAGCGGCAGATCCTGAACTACCTCGTGGCGGGCGAGAACTACAAGGAGATCGCCTCGCGCCTGAACCTCAGCACGAAGACGGTGGAGGGTCACCGGGTGAATCTGCTCCGCAAGCTCGGGGTTCGCAGCGTGGTCGAAGCGGTGAAGTTCGTCCTCGAGCGCCGCCTCTCCTGACGTCCGATTTCATCCTGGAGGATCTTGGTGAGGACCCCAAACCTCCAGGATGGTTTCAGCAGGTCGGACCTCGTCGCCGAGGCGGATCTCGCCTGAGCGGACGACCCGCGCCAGCATCCCGCGGCGGCGCTCCATCTGCGCGCGCAGACCCGGCCGCAGCCGCTCGATGAACACGCAGGGCTCGCAGTCCTTGGTGAGGACCAGGGCCGCGGCGCCGATCTCCAGCACGGTTCCTTCCGGCAGGTTCTGGAGGTCGAGGCCGCGCGTCGTGATGTTCTCCCGCACCTCGCCCGGCGCCAGGCCGAAGGCGTCGCAGTTCTCCTCGGCCATCAGCAGCACCTGTCGAGAGCTCTTCGGTCGCGCGTGAAAATCGCCCTCGATTCCGAGACCTTCGATCAGCCTCAGCGAGGCCGACGGCAGCGGGGGTTCCTTGCTTTTCGGACACGCCTGCAGAAAGATGACCTGGCCCATCGGCCCCATTATAGACTCCGCCCCATTTTTGTTAACTCCGCGAACTCCAAGGTGTAGGATGTCGGGGCCGCGCGACCGGGGTAGAAGAGTCTGGGGGCTTGGACATGCCTGCATCGTTGATTGACGTCGCGCGCCTCAAGATCCGCAAGGACATCCCCGCGCACCGCCAGGTGGCCGCGTACCTCAAGGCGATCATCGCGCTGGGCCAGATCTCTCCGGGCGACCAGCTGCCGTCCGTGACCACGCTCGCGTCGCAGATCGGCGCGCCGTCCGCCGAGGTCAGGCTCGCCTACCAGGAGCTCGCCGAGCGCGGCTTCGTCGTCGCCGAGAACTCGAAGTGGCGCGTCTCCGACGAGCACGCCGCTCTCGCCGACGCGGCCGTGGCCGACGACATCTGCGACCGCCTCTGGGACCTCATCGCGGAGGCCCGCCGCGCCGGGCTCAGCCGCACCGAGCTCCAGCGGATGTTCGCCCAGCTCCTCGCCCGGGCGTAGCGGAAGCCCCCGCCTTGGGGTATCCTGAACCCCCTATGGCGTTGTCGTTCGATCACCCGCCGGTCCTCGCGGTCTGCACGGCGGTGAAGGCCGCCGGCGGACGGGCCTATCTCGTCGGCGGGACCGTCCGCGACCGCCTGATGGGCTCGACCGCCGACGCGCGCGATTACGATCTCGAAGTCTACGGCCTCGACGGCGCCGCGCTGCGCGCCGTCCTTCAGAACTTCGGCCGCGTCAACACGGTCGGCGAGGCGTTCACGGTCTACAAGATCGGCGACATCGACGTCTCCATCCCGCGCCGCGACTCGAAGACGGGGGACGGCCATAAGGGGTTCACCGTCGTGGGCGACCCGACGATGACCATCGAGGAGGCTGCACGGCGCCGCGATTTCACGATCAACGCGATCCTGGTCGACCCGCTGAGCGGCGAGATCCTCGACCCTTACGGCGGACGGGCGGACCTGCAGGCCCGGCGGCTTCGCGCGGTGGACGCGGCCACGTTCGTCGAGGATTCCCTGAGGGTCCTGCGCGGAATGCAGTTCGCGGCGCGCTTCGAGTTCACGATCGATCCGGCGACGGTCGCGCTCTGCCGCTCGATCCCGCTCGACGACCTCCCCTCCGAAAGAATCTGGGGCGAGTTCGAGAAGCTGCTCCTGCGGGCGAGGCGGCCGTCGATCGGGATGCAGGCCGGCCTCGAGCTGGGCGTGATGGAAAAGCTGTTCCCGGACTTCCAGGCGCTGGTCGGCTGTCCGCAGGAGCCGGCCTGGCACCCCGAGGGCGACGTCTGGGTCCATACGCTGCAGGCGATCGACCTGGCCGCGCAGTTCATCGACGATCTTCCGATGCCCAAGCAGGTGGCGGTCATGCTGGGCACGCTCTGTCACGACCTCGGCAAGCCGCCGACGACGAAGGTCCTCGACGGGAGGATCCGCTCCCTCGACCACGAGGCGGCGGGAATCCCGCCGACGGAGCGCGTGCTCGACCGGCTCAACATCCACACGATGGACGGCTATGACGTGCGGAAGCAGATCGTCGCGCTGGTCGACAATCATCTGAAGCCCGGCGTTTTCTACAAGGAAGGCGCGAAGGTGGGGGATGCGGCGTTCCGGCGCCTGGCGTTGAAGTGCGAGATCGACCTGCTGTACCGGGTGGCGAAAGCCGACTCGCTGGGTCGCGTCGCGCCCGGGGCGAAGCCGCCGAACGCGGATGCGCAGGAATGGTTCCTGTCGCGGGCGAAGGAGCTCTCTGTGCGGCACGAGCCGGAGAAGCCGCTGCTGCTCGGGCGGCACCTGCTCGAGATGGGCCTTCCCCCCGGTCCGAAGATCGGCGAGATCACCGCGAAGGTCTATGAGTTCCAGCTCGACGGCCGGGTGCGGACGCTGGACGATGCGCGGGCCGAGGCGAAGCGCCTCCTCGGCCGATAGGCTTCAGCCAGTACGCGATGTCGAGCGGCGGGACCGGCAGCCGGAAGATGCTCTTACTCACGAAACCCTCCTGCGCTCCTCGCCGTTGCCGACGAGACGCGACTGAAGCTTGCCGAGCGCGGCCTTCTCGATCTGGCGGACGCGTTCCCGCGTGATGCGGAGGCGGCGGCCGACCTCGCTCAACGTCAGCGGCTGGCCGTCCGCGAGGCCGAAGCGCAGGCGGAGGATGGCCGCCTCGCGGGCACCCATCGTGCTCAGCAGCCCGTGCAGTTCGGTGGACTCCATGCGCGAACCGACCTGGTTCTCGGGCGACGAGCTCTCGTTCTTGTCCTGCAGGTCGCCGGAGGCGAGCGGGTTGTCGAGGCTGACCGAGCGGCCGCAGCGGTCGGCGGCGTCGATGGCAAACTGGAGGCGGTCGGTGATGCCCTCGTCGCGGCCGTCCTCGCCGGCGATCTCGTCCTGGGAGGCCTTGCGGCCGAGCCGCTGGGAGGCCTCGTTCTCGGCGCTCTTCCACCTGGCGACGATGCCCGCCATGTAGGAGGGGACGCGGACGGTGCGGGCGGTGTTGACGATGGCGCGGCGGATGGACTGGCGGACCCACCAGGTCGCGTAGGTCGAGAAGCGGCACTTCCTGGCCGGGTCGAACCCTTCGATGGCGCGGAGGAGCCCGAGGTTGCCCTCCGCGACGAGGTCGTTGAAGGGCAGGCCGCGATCCTTGAAGCCGCGGGCGATGCTGACGACGAGGCGCAGGTTGGCGCGGACGAAGAGGTCGCGCGCGTCCATCGCGTCCTGGCGCTCGGCCTCGACCTTCGAGCACATCTTCTTCATTCGCAGGGCGAGGCGCCGCTCATCGGCTGCGGTGAGCAGGGCAACGCCCTGGATCTCGCCGAGGTAGGTGTCGATCTCGGAATCGCGACGACGAAATGCAAACTCAGACATGGCGGGCCCCCTCTCTCTCACTCTCTCCATCTCCCCCGACCGGTCGCGCACTCTCCATGCGGCTCCCGGCCTGCACGTAAAATATATATCATAACTTATGGGAATCAAGAGAAATTGCATTCCGGAATGCGCATATTATTTCCGCGGGGCCTCCGGCTGCGGACGGACCCTGAGATCGACGGCGATCTCAGGGATGAATTTTCGGGACTAGGCCTTGTCCGCGGACGCGGGACGGGCAGAGGTCGTCTTCGCCCGCTTCTCATCCATGCGCAGCTTGTAGTCGACCGAGTCGACCAGCGCCTGCCACGAGGCCTCGATGATGTTGTGGCCCACGCCCACCGTGCCCCACGTCTCGTGGCCGTCGCCCGACGTGATCAGCACCCGCGTCTTCGCCGACGTCCCCGCGGTGCCTTCGAGGATGCGGACCTTGTAGTCGCGCAGCGACATGGTCTTGAGGTTCGGGTAGAACTGGTCGAGCGCCTTGCGCAGGGCGGCGTCGAGCGCGCTCACCGGGCCGTTGCCCTCCGCCGCCGTGTGCTCGGGGATGCCCTTCACGCTCAGCTTGATCGTCGCCTCCGAAACGGGCGACGCCTCGCCGCGCTTCTCGACGACGACCCGCCAGCCCTCGAGGTCGAAGTTGGAGATGCGGCGGCCGCGCGCTTTCTCCATCAGCAGCTCGAACGACGCCTCCGCGCCCTCGAACTCGTAGCCCTGGTTCTCCAGGTCCTTCAGCTTCTCGAGGATCTGCCGCGTCTCCGGCGTGTTCTTGTTGAGGTCGATGCCCGACTGCGCCGCCTTCCACAGCACGTTCGACTGGCCGGCCAGCTCGGAGACGAGGACGCGCCTGTGGTTGCCGACCAGCTCGGGGTTGACGTGCTCGTAGGTCTCCGGATGTTTCGTCACCGCCGCGACGTGCATCCCGCCCTTGTGGGCGAACGCGGAATCGCCGACGTACGGCTGGTGCTGGAAGGGCTGCCGGTTGTACATCTCCGACACGAAGCGTGACAGATCGCGCAGCTCCGACAGCTTCTCCTTCGGCACCGCCTCGAACTTCAGCTTGAGCATGAGGTTCGCGATGATCGAGACCAGGTTGGCGTTGCCGCAGCGCTCGCCGACGCCGTTGATCGTGCCCTGGACGTGGTCGATCCCCTCGAGGACGGCGGCCATCGAGTTCGCCACGGCGCAGTCGCCGTCGTTATGGACATGGATCCCGAGGGGCGCCGTCACGCGCTTCCTGACCTCGCGGATGATCTCGACGACCTCGTTCGGCATCGTGCCGCCGTTGGTGTCGCAGAGGACGAGGCACTTCGCGCCGGCGGCCTCGGCGGCCAGCAGCGACCGGAAGGCGTACTCCCGGTTGCTCTTGAAGCCGTCGAAGAAATGCTCGGCGTCGTAGATCACCTCCTCGAAGTGGGGAAGGAGGAACGAGACCGAGTCGGTGATCATCGCGAGGTTTTCCTCGAGCGTCGTGTTGAGGGCCTCGATGACCTGGAAGTCCCAGCTCTTGCCGTAGATCGTCGTGACCGGCGTGCGCGCCTCGACGAGCCGCTTCAGGTTCGCGTCGGACGACGCAGGCGTGTTGGGCCGGCGGGTGGAGCCGAAGGCGGCGAGCTTCGCGCGCTTGAGGGTGACGCCCTGCATCTCCTGGAAGAAGCGGACGTCCTTGGGGTTGGAGCCGGGCCAGCCGCCCTCGATATAGTGGACGCCGAACTGGTCGAGCCGGTGGGCGATGCGGACCTTGTCCTCCATGGAGAAGTTGACGCCTTCCCCCTGGGTGCCGTCGCGGAGAGTCGTGTCGTAGATTTTCACCAACCGTGCCATAGTCTCCTCGAAAGACGGGAACGGAACCCGTCGTTATTGTCTGGTTTCAAGGACGCAAGCGACGCAAACAAATACGAACCGGTTCGGCTAGTGGTTGCCGGAACGCGGTCCGTGGCACGTAATTCGGATCGGAAGGGGCCGATCGGTGCGTCGCATACGGTTCCAAGCATGACGAATCGGAGACCGGTTTTCAAGAGGCATTATGCGCGGCCGCCGGGCCCTCTTGCCCGGGGGTTCCCACCCCGACTAGAATAGAGGCGATGGAGTCCCTGGACCTGCGGCCGCGGGCCGGACAGATCGTCATGGAGCTGGTCCTGACGGTGGTGTTCAGCGCGATCCTCGGCCTGGGGACCGCGGAAGCGGTTCCGGACGAATACCGGATGACCGTCCACCACCTGACGCTGGTTCTGCTGGTGGCGGCCGTCTTCACCGTCGCGGGCACCCGCTGGCGCTTCCGGGCGCGGATCGACCGCGACGGCATTGAGCGCCGTCGGGGCCGGGCCCTCGTCGACCGTCTGGAGTGGGAGGAGATCGACGAGATCTTCCTCCTGGGTCCCCTCGCGTTCGAGGTGCGCGGCGCGGGGAAGTCGATCCGCGTCCCGGCCGCCTACGACGGCGTCGCCCAGGGTCGGGAGCTCTGCTCGCGGCGGCTGGGGGGCCTGCGCGAGCGGCTGCGTCAGCGCGCGCTCGGCCGCGGCGAACTCGTGTTCCGGATGCCGGCGTCGCGCTGGAGGGTCCACGTCGAGTACGGGGCGGTGCTCCTGATCCTGACCGGGATCACGGGGGCGATGCTCCTTCCGTTCCTGCAGAAAACGCGGATGGGCTTCCCGTTCTTCCTCGTGTTCTTCGGCGGCGGCTGGCTCTGGGGCCTGAGGGGGCGGGCAAGCCGCGCGGGCACGCGCGTGACGCTGTTCCGCGACGGCATCCTCGTCCGCCGCCTGGACGGGAAGGACCGCGTGCCCTGGGCGGAGATCGCGGGAACGGAGTGGGACCGCGAGGGCGGCCTGGTGCTGCTGCGACGGTCGGGGAAGCGAATCCCGCTGCCCTCGCGGCTGGGCAACATCAGCCTGCTCGAGGAGTTCGTGGAGGAGGCCCGGGCGGAATCTCGAATTTCGTGAGCTTTTGAATGCAAATTCCCTGCAAATGTAAAAGATGTGAGTTATAATCCCGGCAATACGCGGTGGGGGCAAAAGATACGCCGACCGCAGCGTCACTGGAGACGCCGGTCGTAATTAAGGCGCGTCCCTCCCTGCGAGAGAGGAGGTGATCCAGTGTCCAGTGGTTCAAGTATGCGGAGGTTCCCGGCGTAACGAGAGCAGGCGTGCTCTCGGCCTCGCGGGAGCCCTGATACAGCAACCAAGGGACCCCCGGCCGCGTGGCCGGGGGTCTTTTTTCTTCCCCCCGAACACCTCTAGGGAACATTCCCTTCAGGACGCATAATCAGGTCGAATCGCCTTGAATCTCGATCTCCTGCAGCCCGGCCCGCTGGTCGTCAAGGAACTCGGCGGCATGTCCCGCCGCGGCTGGACCTATTTGGTCCGCACGTTCTATGTCGTCCTCGCCGCCGTCATCGTCTACGTCGTCGCCATGCCCGCCTTGCAGGGGACGCGGATGATCCACACCTCCGAATACGCGGAGCTCTCCCGCCGACTCTTCCATTCGTTCACCAGCCTCCAGATGTTCTTCCTTCCGCTCGCGGCGGCGATCTCGGCCTCCGACATGCTCCATTCCGAGGCGCGGAGGGGGACGCTGTCGATCCTCCTGCTGACGCCGCTGCGCCCGGGCGGGATCGTCTGGGGGAAATGGAAGGCGGTCATGCTGTATATCGGGTCCCTGGCGTTCAGCGGGCTGCCGGTGCTCGGCATCGCGGTCTACCTGGGCGGCGTGGGCGTCCTCGATCTCCTCTGGAGCCTCTCCCTGTCGCTGGCCCTCTCCGGCGCGGCCGCCGCGATGGCGATCTGCTATTCCGTGCGCGACCGCACCGTCGTCGAGGCGGCCATCCGCGCGTACCTGATGCTGCAGTTCTCCGCGATCCCGTACGCGATCGGCGCAGGCCTGCTGGCCATCAGTATCGGGGAAGTCAGCCTGCTCATCGTCTCGTTCCTCCATCCCTATTTCGCCTGGTATGCGGCGTCCAACCCGACTCGGCTGGGCGGCGTGGGGTTCGTCGGCTGGATCGGCGCCGTCATCGTCACGCTGCTCTTCTGCCGGCGCTATCTGAAGGTCGCGACGCGGCAGCTCGTCATCACCCGTCAGGGCTCGAAGTTCCTCGACGGCCCCGCGATGGGCGGTCCCGCGCGCAACGAGGAGAGCCACGAGATCGTCCGCGCCCCGCCGATCTGGGAGCAGCACCCGCTGCTGTGGAAGGAGTGCGCGACGCGGACCGTGCGGCTTCCTCCGGCCGCGCGGACGATCCTGCTGATCCTGTTCGCGCTGCTGACGCTGGTCGCGATCGCCAACAAGCCCGACGGCGCCGTCGTCCAGCTCTGGCTGCTCTGCCCGATCGCGCTGCTGCTGGCGGTTGCCGTCGGCGCCGGTCATTTCGCGCGGGAGAAGGAGCGGCGCGGCTTCGAGATGCTCCTCAGCGCCCCGATCCACGAGGCACGGGTCGTGGGGGCGAAACTGGTGTCGGGGCTGATGGGGTTGGAGGTCGGCGCCCTGGTCGTGATGATCGCCGTCGGGTTCGGGACCCGATGGGAAGATCGGGCGACCCGGACCGCATTGATGACGGTCCCGCTCTTCATCTTCTTCACGTACCTGCTCTCCTCCTGGCTGTCGCTGCGGTCGAATTCCTATCGGACGGCCTTCCTGAGCTCGGCGGGCGTCGTCATCTTCATCCTCATCGGGATCCCGATGCTGGCCGGTCTTTTCCGGGGGACGCCCGTGTCGGAATCGCCGGCATTCGAAGTCTTCTGTCACCTCGTTCATCCGCTGTGGCCGGTGTTCTCGGACAAGGGGCCCGTTCAAGGGAGCTCCCTCCTGTGGGGATACCTGCTCCTGTACGGCACGACGTGCGCGTTCCTCATCGGGAACATGATCTTGCGCTTCCGCAGGCTGGCGGTGGGGAGCTGAAGGTGCCCAAGCTTTCAGCCGCGGATATCCTGTCCGCTTACCGCAAGGGGCTGTTTCCCATGGCGGACCCGCGCTCGGGTCGGCTGGGATGGTACGACGCCAACCCTCGCGGGGTGATTCCGCTCAACGCCTACCATGTGCCTCGGCGGCTCCGTCGCTACATGAAGGGCTTCGAGTTCGCCGTGGACCGGAACTTCGAAGGGGTCATCGACGGCTGCGCGAGGCCGGTCACGTGGATCTCGCGCGAGATCCGCGACGCCTATATCGAGCTTCACCGGATGGGGCATGCGCATTCGGTGGAGGCGTGGAAGGACGGGTATCTGGCGGGAGGCCTCTACGGGGTGCGGATCGCGGGGGCGTTCATGGCCGAGTCGATGTTCCACCGCGAGAGCAACGCGAGCGGGGCTTCGCTGGTCACGCTGCTGGATCGGCTGAAGGCGAAAGGCTTCGCGCTGCTCGACATCCAGCAGGTGCTGCCCAACACGTCGCGCTACGGGGCGGTCGAGATCTCCAGGGAAGACTACTTATGGCGCCTGGCCGCCGCGCTCCAGCTCTCCCCGGCCTGGTAGTGGAATGAAACAGACCGTCCGTTTTATCCCAGTTTCTGGGGGTAGACGGTCAGATCGACGCCCAGGGCGTTGTTGAAGCGGTTGAACGAGTTGAACATGGCCGCCACCGCCGTGATCTCGACAATCTGACGTTCGCTCCAGTGCTTCCGAAGTTCAGCGAAGGTCGCGTCCGACACCCCCTGGGGCGACCGCGTCAGCTCCTCGGCGAACGCGATCGCCGCCCGCTCGGCGTCCGTGAACGTCGCCGTGCTGGCGTCGGTCAGGCAGGACAACTGCTGCTCCGTCACCCCGAAGCGCTTCGCCAGGCCCGTGTGGGAGCCGAGGCAGTAGCGGGACTGGTTGAGGTGCGAGACCCGGACCGCCACCATCTCCTTCACGCGCGTCGTGACCTCGCCTTCGCGCAGCGTCGCCCGGAACATGTCGAACCAGGTCTGCAGCAGCTTCGGGTCGTGCGCGAGGGTGCGGAACATGTTGGGGACGGCCCCCCGCTCGCGCAGAAAGTCGTCGAAGAGATCCTTCAGCGAAGGGTCGGCCTTCGCGGGTTCGATGGCGGCGACGCGGGCCATGGCTACCTCCAGTCGGCGATGAAGACGTTCAGGTCCTTGCGCGGGTCCTTCCCGTTGCGGTTCGAGATGAAGACCAGCTTCGTTCCGTCGGGCGAGAAGCACGGGAAGCCGTCGAAGCCTTCGTAGTCGGTGAGCCGACGCAGCCCCGTGCCGTCCACGTTGATCGCGTAGATCGAGAACTTGCCGCCCCTGGGCGCATGGACGTTCGACGCGAAGACGATCGTCTTGCCGTCGGGGTGGAACGACGGCGCCCAGTTCGACGCGCCGTTGTCGGTCAGCTGTCGCTCCTCCGAGCCGTCGGGCCGCGCGATGTAGATCTCCAGGTTGCCCGGGCGCAGCAGCCGCTCCGAGAGCAGCGTTTCGAAGTCGGTTTTCTCGGTGTCGGTCTTCGGATAGGACGCCCGGTAGACGATCCACTGTCCGTCGGGGGAGAAGAACGCGCCGCCGGCGTAGCCGCGGCGGTGCTTCACCTTGCGGAGGTCGCTGCCGTCGACGTTCATGGTATAGAGGCCGATGCCGCCGTCGCGGTGCGACGTGAAGACCAGGCGCTTTCCGTCGGGCGAGGCCGTCGTCTCGGCGTCGTAGCCGTCGTTGTCGGTCAGCTGCTTCAGCGAGCCGTCCAAGCCGCGGACGAAGATGTCGTAGCTTCTATAGAGTCCCCACACGTAGCCCTTGGAGTGGTCCGGCGGGGTGGGGGGCTCGTCGGCCTGGTGGTGCGTCGACGAGTAGAGGATGCGGCCGTCGGGGAGGAAATAGCCGCAGGTCGTGCGGCCCTTGCCGGTGCTGACGCGCGTCAGCTCCTTCGTCGCGATGTCCAGGACATAGATCTGGTCGGCCTTGTCGCCGGCCCGCTGGGCCATCAACACGAGCTGCTTCCCGTCGTAGGAGAAGTAGGCCTCGGCGTGGGTGCCGTCGGACGTGAGCTGGCGGATGTCGTGCAGCTCGGGCGGCCGGACCGGGGCGGAGGCGCAGCCCGACAGCAGCGCGAGCAGGGCGAGTTGTTTCATGGGTCCATCGTACGCCCGGCGGGAAAGTCGATCAAGCGTCCGGAGAATTCAGTCCAGCGATTCGGCCCCGCTGCCGATAGGGACCTCGGATGCGTGAAGTCACCGTCGAAGCGCTCCGCAACGAAGTCATCCGCCTGGGACCGATCGTCACCCAGACCCGCGTCCTGCACCTGACGGGCGCGAAGCTGCACGGTCCCGGAAGCGTCCTGACCTCTGCGGAGATCCGGTCCATGCAGGAGGTGGGGCTCAAATCCGTCTTTCTGCTCGAGGCCGGCGAGACGGAGCCCGTCGCGCAGAAGCAGCTCGCGACGCAGGCCGTCGAGGCCTGGAACCTGGCGGTGGGCGACGTTCTCGTCGACGACCTGAAGGACCACGAGGGACGGATGGCGCTCCAGGCGGGGACGTTGATCGACGCGGTCCTGCTCGGCAACGGGATTCCGGGCGGGACGGGGCTGGTGACGATCAAGCGGCGCGGGCTGCTCGGGGGCGACGAGCAGGTGAAGGCCTACCTGGCGCGGCTCCCACCGGCGCTCCCGCGGTCGCCGCGGCCCGACTCCCGGCTCACCCGCGTCGTCGAACCCGGCGCGGTCGCGATCAAGGTTCTGCTGGTTCCCCGCTTCCGCGTCCTCGTCACGGTCGCCGACACTTTTCAGCGATCGCTGATGCTCAATTCCTATGCGTCCGAAGGGCATGAGGTCTTCGACCGGCGCTGGGTGGACGTCTCCCACGGGGACCTGCACCAGATGAAGCTGGATGCGCTGGTGCTCGACCTGGTGGAGGCACCGGCCGCGCTGCAGGTCCTGCGAAAGACCGACCTCTTCAAATCCCTGGGCGTCCTGGTGGCGGGGGCGGAAGACCGCAAGGCGGAGATCTTCAAGGCCGTCAGCGCGGGCGCAAACGGGAGCCTGCCGCTGCCGGCCCGCCGCGACCTGCTCCTCGAGCGGCTGCGCGGGACGGTGCAGGCTCTCGGCCGCAAGGTCGGCGTCAAACCGGCCGTCATCCGCGATCGCCGGGCCGGCCCCCGGGACGGCGGCCATTTCGTCTGCCAGATCTCCGATCCGTTCCTCAAGTCGCCGCTCCCGATCCGGCAGGTGACCGTGCTGGACATCGGCGAGAACGGCCTGCGCATCGAATATCCGCGGCCCTCGTGGCCGCAGCCCCATGCCTATCTCGCCCACGGCGTCCATCCCCAGCACTTCTGCTTCAATTATGCGAAGGACAACCCGCTCGGCCGCGACCTGACCGTGACCATGCCTCCGGCGGGATCGAAGGAGATGCAGATCTCCGCGAAATTCGTCCACGTCTCGATCAACTCCGAGTACGAGACCGCGGGCCTGGTCTTCCACCGGGTGAAGGGATCGGTACGGGACCACATCTCGACGGTGCGCGGCCAGGTCCCGTCGACGGTGCGGGCGGCGGCGCCGGGAACGACCCGGAGGGCGTTCTAAGGGGCGGGATTGATTCGGTCTCGCGGCAGGTTAGAATAGAGCGATGGCATCCAGGAAAAAGGACAAGCGCCGGCATTTCGTGATCGGGGCCGATTCGCGGACGGACGGCGAGGCGCGCGTCACGAAGGGGAAGGACTTCCTCGTGGCGGGCGGCACGAAGATCACGCACGAGGAGACGGTCGACGTCGTCAACGAATTCTCGAAGCGTCTGACGAAGGAAGGCCATCCGGACTCTGCCACGGCGACGGAGATCCTCAAAGAAGTCCTCTACGACCGCCGCCAGCGGAACTAGGCCGGCGCGTCGCGTTCCCCCTTCCCACTGTTCGATTCCCGAACAAATATTCCGTTCCGCACTTGTCAGTTATAATTTGTAAGTTATAATCAGCCAGGGACGGAGGTCGTCCCGAGAGAGGGAAGAGGGGGAAGATGGGTCTCCTCGCCATGGCCGCGCTGCTCGCCCTGGGCCTGTCCCAGGACGCCGCTCCCGAAGCCGCCGACGTCGCCGTCTCCGTTCCCCCGGCCCAGGCCGCCCCGGTGCCGCCTCCGCCGGTGGACGCGGCCCCGGCCCAATCCCCCGCCGTGGCGGCGATCCCCGCGCAGGATCCCCCGCGCGCGCCCCGACCGCTCGAGGACCGCCCCGAATCCGGGCCCAGCGTCGCGGGATTCATCCTTGGCTCGATCGTCGTCGTCGGCCTGCTCGGCGGCAGCCTCCTGGTCCTCCGCCGCTTCGGCCGCAACTCCCGTTTCCTCGGCAACGGAGGTCCGATCCGCATCCTCGCGCGCAAGCCGATCGGACCCCGGCAGGACCTGGTGCTGGTCGAAGTCGGGGCCCGGGTCCTCCTCGTGGGGGCGACCCGCGAGCACCTGTCCGCCCTCGGCGAGATCACCGCGCCCGACGAGCTGGCCGCGCTCCGCGCCGGCCTGCCCGAACGAAGGAACGACGCGTTCCGCGAGACCCTCAAGGAGGGCATCCGCGAGGGCGAGCACCCGAAGGACGACCGCGTCTTCGCGTCGATCGCCGACGAGCTGGCCGAAATCCGAAAGACCGTCCGCGCCTGGCGCGGCTGACAGGAAGGGGACCGTGATCCGGAGAGGGGGGTTGCTGATGGGGGCGTGTCTCATCGCCCTGGCGATCTCCCCGTCCGCCTACGCCCAGACCCCGCCCAAGCCGGTCTCGTCCTCCTCCCGCCCCGGCGAGAAGACCGGCCTCAACCTGCTCGAAAACGCCCGGGACGCGGCCAGGCCCGAGAACCTCTCGACGACGCTGGAGATCGCGCTCATCCTGACCGTCCTTTCCCTCGCCCCCGCGATCCTCGTCATGATGACGTCCTTCACGCGCATCGTGATCGTCCTTTCCTTCGTGCGGCGCGCGATCGGCACCCAGGAGCTGCCGCCGAACCAGGTGATCACGGGTCTGTCGCTCTTCCTCACCTTCATGGTCATGACGCCGACGATCTCGGCGATCAAGCGGGACGCGCTGGACCCCTATACGAGCAGCGTTCCCTCGCAGCAGATCTCGCAGGGCGTCGCCTTTACACGCGCGGAGGGGCATGTCCGCGAGTTCATGTTCAAGCAGGCGCGCGTCCAGGACGTGCGGCTCTTCATGGACGTCACGAAGCAGCCTCGCCCGAAGGACGGCGAGAAGTGGATGCAGGACGACGTCCCGACGACGGTCCTCATCCCCTCCTTCATGATCAGCGAGCTGCGGCGCGCCTTCATCATGGGGTTCGCCCTCTTCCTGCCGTTCCTCGTGATCGACCTCGTGGTCTCCGCGGCGCTGCTCTCGATGGGCATGATGGTGCTGCCGCCGTTCCTGATCTCGCTGCCGTTCAAGCTCCTGCTCTTCGTCCTCGTGGACGGATGGCATCTGGTCGTGGGTTCGCTGGTGCAGAGTTTCTTCAATGGATAGCTCCGATCTGAGCCTGGCCGTGGACCTGGGCCGCGAGGTCCTCTGGGTCGCCGTCAAGCTCTCGTTCCCCATCCTGCTGGCGGCCATCGTCGTGAGCGCCGTCATCAGCGTGATCCAGGCGACGACGCAGCTCCAGGACCAGACGCTCAACCAGGTGCCCAAGATGTTCGCCGTCGCGGCGGTGATCTTCGTCTCGATGCCGTGGATCCTCTCCGTGATGGTGGAGTACACGACCGACCTGGTGCGCAATATGGGGGTCTGGTTCCAGTAACCTCATGGAAACGATCGCGGACCTCGGAGCGGCCGGCGGCCCGGTCTTCCTCCTCGTCCTCTTCCGCGTCACGGGCGTGATGATGGTCGCGCCGGTCTTCGGGAGCAAGACCGTCCCCGTCCCGGTGAAGATCTTCCTTTCGCTCGTGCTGGCGCTGCTCTTCTTCCCGATCGTCCGGGGCAGGGGCGGGCCGGCGGTGCCGATGGACGCGACCCTGCTGACGCTCGCCGTGGCCTGGGAGCTGGCCGTCGGGTTCCTGCTGGGCTTTGCGGCGATGCTGCTCTTCACGGCCGTCCAGTTCGGCGGCCACCTGATCGACCAGGAGCTCGGCCTCCAGCAGGCCAACCTGCTCGATCCGATGCTGAACGAGCAGATCTCGATCGTCGGCCAGTTCAAGGTGCTCCTGGCCACCCTGATCTACCTGCTGATCAACGGCCATCACCTGCTGGTCACGGCGCTGTCCGACAGCTTCCGCTCGATCCCGCTGATGGGGCTGCGCTTCTCCGAAGGCGCGGCGCTGCATCTCTCGGACACGCTCATGCGCGACGTGTTCCGCATGGCGGTCGAGATCGCCGCGCCGGTGCTGGTGACCCTCTTCCTGATCACGATCGCGATGGCGTTCATGGCGCGCACGGCGCCCGAGATGAACGTCTTCGCGCTGAGCTTCACGCTGCGCGTCGCGGTCGGCTTCGTCGTCATCGCGCTCGGCGTGGGCGTGTTCGTGGCCGGGTTCGAGAGCCGCGCGCTGGAGCAGTCGGCGGCGCTGCGCGTCCTGATCGGATTCCTGGGCGGTTAGGTGAATCGTGGCTGAAGAGAGAGACGAGGAACGGACCGAGCCGGCGACCCCGCGTCGCCGCGAGGAGGCGCGCGAGCGCGGCCAGGTGGCCCGCAGCGCGGACCTTTCCGCGGCCGTCGTGCTGGTGGCCTCGGTGCTCGCGCTCCGCTTCCTGGGTCGTCCGCTGATGGAGAGCCTCTCGGGCTCCACCGTCCGCGTCCTCGAAGGCATGGGCGTCTTCGACGGGGATCCGGCGTCGCTGCCGGGCCTCTTCGGCGGCGTCCTCACGGGCTTCCTCCCCTTCGCCGGCATCGTCCTGGCGGCGGCGCTCGCCGTGAATCTCGCCCAGGTCGGCGTCCTCTTCACCGCCAAGCCGCTCGCGCCCGACCTGGACCGCATCAACCCGGTGAGCGGCCTGGGCCGCCTCTTCTCGGTGCGCGGCCTCGCCCGGCTGGTGGCGGGCCTCCTCAAGGTTGCCGTCATCGGCGTCGTCGTCTTCTGGACGATCTGGGCGGAGCGCTCGACGCTGGTCGGTCTCTCGGGCCGCGCCTTCGAACAGATTCCCGGGATCTCGATCGAGCTGATGCAGACGCTGTCGCTCCGGGCGGCGCTGGCGCTCCTGGTCCTGGCGCTCGTCGACTACGGGTTCCAGCGCTGGCAGCATGCGCGCGACCTGCGGATGAGCCGGCGGGAACTGCGCGAGGAGATGCGGCGCTACGAGGGGGATCCGCAGATCCGCGAGCGGCGCCGCGCCATCCAGCGGCAGCTCGCCCTGCAGCGCATGCTCCTGGGCGTCCCTCAGGCCACCGTGGTCATCACGAACCCGACCCACCTGGCGGTGGCCGTCCGCTTCGAGAAGCCGATGGACGCGCCGGTGGTGGTCGCCAAGGGCGCCGGGTCGATGGCCCGGCGCATCCGGGAGTCCGCGCTGGAGCACCGAATCCCGATTGTCGAGCGGAAGGACCTGGCCCGCGCCCTCTATAAGGAGGTCGAGGTCGGCCGGCCCATCCCCTCGGCGCTCTACAAGGCCGTCGCCGAAATGATCGCGTATGTGTACCGCCTCAAGGGTTTCGCCCCCGCGGCGTGAAGGATCGCTGAAGACCGATGAACGGAATCGCCGGCTGGATCGGAAGGAACAGGGAGTTCCTGTTCGTGATGGCGCTGCTGGCCATCCTCGGGACGATCTTCGTCCCGCTGCCGCCGTTCATCCTCGATTTCCTCCTGGTCATCTCGATCACGCTGGGCGTGCTCATCCTGATGACCGTCATCTACGTCCGCGAACCCGTCCGCTTCTCCGCGTTCCCCTCCATCCTCCTGCTGACGACCGCGTACCGCCTCGCCCTGAACGTGGCGACCACGCGGCAGATCCTGGGCAACGCGGGCCAGGACGGCACCCGCGCCGCCGGCCGCGTGGTCGAGGCTTTCGGCAACTTCGTGGCCGGCTCCGACCCCGTCATCGGCTTCGTCATCTTCACGATCCTGATCATCGTGAATTTCATCGTGATCACCAAGGGCGCCGGCCGCGTCTCCGAGGTCGCCGCCCGCTTCACCCTCGACGCCATGCCCGGCAAGCAGATGGCGATCGATGCCGACCTGAACGCGGGCCTCATCAAGGAGGCCGAGGCGCGGGAGCGCCGGGCCCGGGTCTCGCGCGAGGCCGACTTCTACGGCGCCATGGACGGCGCCTCGAAGTTCGTCCGCGGCGACGCCATCGCGGGCATCGTGATCACGCTGGTCAACATCGTCGCCGGCTTCGCGATCGGCTGGCTGAAGTACAGCATGCCGGCGACCCGCGCCCTCCATACGTTCACGATCCTGACGATCGGCGACGGCCTGGTCTCCCAGATCCCCGCGCTGATCGTGTCGCTGGCGGCCGGCCTCATCGTGACCCGCGCGGCGTCCGACGGCAGCATGGGCCGGGAGATGGTGGGCCAGCTCTTCGGAGAGAAGAAGGTCCTCTGGATCACGGTGGGCTTCCTGGGCCTGCTCCTGACGTCGGCCCTCTTCGCCGGCAGCGGCCTCCCCTGGTTCCAGATCCTCGTGGTCGGCGGCTTCCTCGCGGTCGCCGCCGGGGTGATGGGCAGCGCGGAGAAGTCGAAGGCCAAGGCGGATGCGGCGAAGCGGGAGGAGGACGTCGCGGCGAACCGCAAGCCGGAGCGCGTGGAAGGCCTCCTCAAGGTGGATCCGATCGAGCTCGAGGTCGGGCTGGGCCTGGTCAAGCTCGTCGACCCCGTGGAGGGCGGCGGATTCCTCGACCGTATCGCGCAGGTGCGCCGGCAGATGGCGGTGGACCTGGGACTGGTCGTGCCGCCGGTGCGCATCCGCGACAACGACACCCTGGACCCCAACTCCTACGCGATCAAGATCCGCGGCTTGGTCATCGCCACGGGCTCGCTGCGCCCGGACCGCGTGCTGGCGATGGAGAGCGGGGCCGTATCGGGCACGCTCGACGGCATCGCGACCCGGGAGCCGGCCTTCGGCCTGAAGGGCTACTGGATCACCGCGGAGCTGAAGCCGACGGCCGAGGTGCTGGGCTACCAGGTGGCCGACGCGGGCACGGTGCTGTCGACGCACCTGACGGAGACGATCAAACGCTATGCGCACGAGCTGCTCACCCGCGACGAGGTGAACAATCTGATCAAGACCCTGAAGGAGGAGAGCCCGGCGGTGGTGGAGGAGGTCGTCCCCGCGGTGCTGAAGCCCGGCGAGATCCAGAAGGTGCTGCAGAACCTGCTCCGGGAAGGCGTCTCGATCCGCGACCTGGGCACGATCCTGGAGACCCTCGGGGACTACGGGATGCGCATCAAGGACCCCGAGGTGCTGACTGAATACGTCCGCAATTCGCTGGCGCGCACGATCTGCCGCAGCCACGTCTCGGCCGACGGCCGGATCCGCGTCATCACGCTCGACCCGAAGCTCGAGGACCTGATCAAGTCGTCCACGGAGCGGTCGGAGCGCGGGAGCATCGTCGCGCTGTCGCCCGCGATGGTGGGCCGCATCGCCGATCGCCTGGCGAAGGAGATTTCGAAGCTGGCCGCCGCCGGCCACGAGCCCGTGATCCTCTGCTCGCCCCAGGTGCGGGCCCAGGTCCGGAAGATCGCCGAGACCGTCCAGCCCGGCATCACGGTGCTGTCCTACAACGAAATCGTCCAGGACGCGAAGGTCGAATCGCTCGGCATGGTCGCCGTGGACGCGTGAGGAATCGCGGAGAGGCTTGAAGGGAATGCAGATTCGCAGGTACGTGGGAGCCGACGAGAAGGAGCTCCTGAGGAAGATCCGCACCGATCTCGGCGCGGACGCGGTCATCCTCCATTCCTCGTACGCGAAGCGCAGCGGCCTGCTCAGCCTCTTCGCCAAGCCCCGCATCGAGATCGTCGCCGGGGGCGGCTTCCGCATCGTGAAGGATTACGGAAACGCGGAGGCCCCCGCCGCGCGCCCCGCCGGGGCGTCCCCCGAGAGCCTGCAGCGCGAGATCGGGGAGATCAAACGGTTGATCACGGAGACGCAGACGATGGTGGCGTCGCGCCCCGGCGTCGACGGCCCCCAGGAGCTCTCGGAGGAGTATGCCACGCTCGCGACGACCCAGGTCTCGGAGAGCCTGGCCCGCAAGATGGTCGCCCGGCTCCGCAGCGCGCTGCCCCCCGAGGGCCTGCGCGACCGCGGCCGAATCCGCACCGCCGTGCGCGGCCTCGTCAAGGAGATGATCCGCTGCACCGACGGCATCGCGCTCAAGCCCGGCCGCTGCACGCGCGTCGCCTTCATCGGGCCCACGGGCGTGGGCAAGACGACGACGATCGCGAAGCTGGTCTCGATCTACGCGCACCGCGGCCGCGAAGTGGCGGTGATCACGAACGACACGTACCGCATCGCGGCGGCGGAGCAGATCAAGCGCGTCGCCCAGCTGGTCGGCGTCCCCATCCGCGTCTGCCAGCGTCCCGAGGAGATCACGCGCGCGCTCGAGGAGTTCTCGAACCGCGACCTGGTCCTCGTCGACACCGCGGGCCGGAGCCAGAAGAACGCACGGCGCCTGGACGACCTCAAGGATGTCCTGGCGGCCACGAAGCCCGACGAGACGCACCTGGTCGTGTCGATGACGACGCAGGCCGAGACGGTCGTCGACGTCGCCGAGCGCTTCGCGCCCTGCGGCTACGACCGGCTGGTCGTGACCAAGCTGGACGAGGCGATCAAGCTCGGCGTCGTGCTGGACGTGCTGTCCCGCATCCAGACCGAGCTCTCGTTCGTCTGCACCGGCCAGGAGATCCCGCGCGACATCGAGGTCGCGGACTCCGGCCGCCTGGCCTCCCTCATCCTGGGAGAAGAGACGTTATGAACACCGCCGAAAAACGGAACTTCGGCAACATCGTCCCGGAGGTGGTCGAGGCCCTGCCGGGCCGCGACCAGGCCGACGGCCTGCGCCGCCTCGCCCGGACGAAGACCCCCCATGCCCGCGTCATCGCCGTGACGAGCGGGAAGGGCGGCGTCGGCAAAACGAACGTCTCCGTGAACCTGTCGATCGCGCTGGCGGCCCAGCGGAAGAAGGTGGTCCTCGTCGATCTCGACCTGGGCCTGGCGAACGCGGACATCCTGCTCGACCTGACGTCGCGCTACAACCTGTCACAGGTCCTGGTCGGCCGGAAGACGATCGAGGAAGTCACGCTGCCGGCGATGGGCGGGATCCGCGTGGTGCCGGGGGCAAGCGGCGTCGAGCGCCTGGCCAACCTGTCGGACGTGGAGCGCGCGACGCTGCTGTCGAGTTTCGAGGTCCTGCACCGCGACGCGGACTATATCGTCTTCGACACGGGCGCCGGCATCTCGAAGAACACGACGGCCTTCCTGGCGGCGGCGGACGACATCGTGGTGGTGACGATGCCGGAGCCGACGGCCGTGGTGGACGCCTACGCGGTGATCAAGATGCTGAGCCGCGAGCAGGACCACGGCGAGATCTACATCCTCCTCAACCAGTGCACGGGGCGGGAGGAGGCGGACAAGTTCGCCACCGGCATCGCGGTGACGGCCAACAAGCTGCTGAACACGTACGTGGAAAAGCTCGGATACATCGTGAGCGACCCGCGGGTGGCCCAGTCGGTGCGCCAACGGCGCCCGTTCCTGCTGGCCTATCCGGGATGCGCGGCGAGCGCGTGCCTGCGCTCGATCGCGGACCGGTTGCTGCGGAAGGACCCGCTCGTGCCGGTGTCCGAGCGTCCGTCGTTCGTTCGCCGTCTGTTTTCGGCGTTTGGAGCGAAGTGACAGGATGGACAGGATCATCGGCGCGGTGCTCGGGCTTGCGGCCTTCACGGCCGTGATCGCGCTCAGCCTCTCGAAGGGGATCTCCTTCGCGGGCTGCGCGGTCCGGGCGACCGTGGCGCTGGTTCTGGGCTACCTGGTGGGAAGGTTGATTTTCGGTTTGCCGGGGCTGTCGATCGTCAAGGAGGCGGCGGGGCCGATCCCGCCGCCGCCGCCGCCGCCGGCACCGGGGGATTCGAAGCCCGTGGGGAAGGCGCCCGATGAGGTGCCGCCGCCCCCGATGGCTTCCTAGGAGAGGGGGAAGATCATGGCACAGGTCACCAAGCGGTCCAAGGAGGAGATGGGGAAACTCTGGGAGGAGTTCGGTCGCACGCGCGACGCGCAGCTCAAGAACATTCTCTCGGAGGAGTATCTGCCGATCGTCCGCTACGTCGCGGAAAAGATGATCGAGCGGCTTCCGCACAACGTCCAGGTCGAGGACCTGGTCGGCGCGGGCGTCTTCGGTCTCTTCGACGCGGTCGAGCGCTTCGATCTGGCCCGGGGCGTGAAGTTCGAGACCTACTGCGTGGGCCGCATCCGCGGCGCGATGCTCGACGAGCTGCGCCACATGGACTGGGTGCCGCGCCTGACGCGCGCGCGCGCGAACAAGCTCGAGGCGGCGTACTCCCGCCTCGAGAAGGAGATGGGCCGCGCTCCGACCGACGTCGAGCTGGCCGCGGATCTCAAGATCTCCGTCGACGCGCTCGACGAGCTGTTCCGCGAAGTCAGCGGCGCCTCGATCGTCACCATGGGCCGCCGGACGCTGGACAAGGACCCGAACCAGCTCGGCGTCGACATCATGGAGGACGAGAAGATCGAGGGCCCGCTGCCGGCCAACACGCGGCGCGACCTGGTCGAGTTCTGCAAGAAGAAGCTCTCGGTCAAGGAGCGGTACATCCTCATGATGTACTACTTCGAGGATCTGACGCTGAAGGAGATCGGCCAGATCCTGGATCTGTCGGAGTCGCGCGTCTGCCAGCTGCACGCGAAGCTCGTGACCCGGCTCCGCACCTTCCTCAAGCACAAGCAGGTGGAGATCGCATAATGCCCGGAGGGGCGGCGAACCGTCCCGTCGCGCCGGCGGACCCGGATCCGCCGGCACTCGACGCCGCGATGCGGCAGGCCCGGGAGCGGGCGGCGGCCCCCGTGCCGCCGGGCCGGGTCCCGGATCCCGAGGCCCCGGGGACGACGCCCCGCGTGGAGGAGGTCCGGCCCGCGGTCGGCGCCGTCGTCCAGGGCGACCCCCGCGGCGCGCGGTCGCATCGCCTGGCCCCGAGGCGGCGACGGAAGACGAAGGATACGCCGGCCGGCCCCGACGCCCCGGATCCCCGGGGCAGGGGGGGCCGTCTCGATCTCCGGGTCTGATCTTCAACCGCTTGGCGATTCCCCCACCCCGGTGCTAGACTTCATCGCGTGAAGATCCTGCTCTCCAACGACGACGGCGTCACCGCGCCCGGACTCCACCAGATGGGCGCCGAACTCCGGAAGCTGGGCGAGGTCTATATCTGCGCCCCCGAGGGCCCTCGCAGCGGCGCCTCCAGCTCCCTGACTCTGTATTCCCCCCTCCATGTCACCGAGGTCGCCCCCCGCTGCTGGAGCGTCAGCGGCCATCCCGCCGACGCCGTCAAGCTGGCCCTCACCGAGCTGCTCGGCGGCCGCCCCGACATCGTCGTCAGCGGCATCAACAACGGCCTCAACTGCGGATCGAACGTCCTGTATTCGGGGACCGTCGCCGCCGCCCTCGAGGGCGCCCAGGCCGGCATCCTCTCCTTCGCGGTGTCGCGCAAGGTCGCCACCAACGACAACTACCGTTCGGAGGCGAAGATCGCCGCGCGCATCATCGAGACGCTGTCGACGTCGTCCACACCGGGGACCACCGTCTACAACATCAACATCCCCGCTCCGAAGTGCCGCGGCGTCGTGACCGCCATGACCGAACTCATGCCGTACGTGGACCGCTACGACCGGCGCGTCGACCCCCGCGGCCGCGTCTATTACTGGCTCCGCGGGGAGCCGCCGCGGCCGTCGAAGTCGAACGGCCACTGGACCGACGAGGCTGCGGTCGCCCGCGGCTTTGTCGCCGTGACGCCCCTGCGCCGGAACCTGACGGACGAGTCCCTGATCCGCGATCTGTCACGGCTCTATCCCGCCAGGAAGTAGGGCGGAGATGCTTTCGGAGTTCATCCGGACCGAGCTGGAGCAGCTCCGTCGCGCCCATCTCGTGCGCGATCCGCGCGTGATCACCCGGGTCCGCGGACCCTTCGTCACCATCGACGGCCGCGAGTTGCTGGGCTTCTGCTCCAACGACTACCTGGGGATCGGCCAGGATCCCCGGCTGGCCGAGGCCGCCGGTCGGGCGGCCCGCGATTTCGGCTGGGGGGCGGCCTCCTCGCGGGCGCTCTCGGGAACCACGCGCTGGCACGCCGAGCTCGAGGACGCCATCGCCGGCTTCAAGGGAGCGCCCGCCGCGCTCTACTTCCCGTCGGGCTATATGGCCAACCTTGCGCTCGTGACCTGCCTCGCGTCGCCCGACACCACGATCCTTTCCGACGAGCTCAATCACGCGAGCCTGATCGACGCCTGCCGCCTGTCCCGCGCCCGCGTCGCCGTCTATCCCCATAAAGACGTCGCCGCGGCCGAGCGCCTCCTCAAGGGCGAGGGGAGCCGAAAACTCATCCTCACGGACACGGTCTTCAGCATGGACGGGGACCTGGCCCCGCTGGAGGCGCTGCGGGCGCTGGGGGCGGACGTGGTCGTCGACGACGTCCACGGCTTGGGCGTTTTCGGGCCGGAGGGCCGGGGGACGCTGGACGTCCCCGTGCTGAGCGGCAACCTGTCGAAGGCCGCGGGAGGCATCGGCGGCTTCATCGCGGGATCGCGCGAGCTGATCGAGCTCGTCCGCAGCCGCGGTCGCGCCTTCCTGTTCACCACGGCGCCGCCCGCCGCGGTCTGCGCCGCCGGGATCGAGGCGCTGGGTCTCATCCGCAAGGCCGACGACCGCCGCCGCCGCCTCTGGGACAACATCCGCATCCTCGGGGCGACGTCGCCGATATACACGGTGGTCCTGGGTTCCAACGAGCGCGCGCTGGAGGCGAGCCGCCGGCTCTTCGAGCTCGGCTTCTTCGTCCCGGCGATCCGGCCGCCGTCGGTAGCGCCGGGCACCGCGCGCCTCCGCGTCACCGTGACCGCGATGCATGAAAGGGAACACGTTGAAGCGCTCGTCGAAGCCCTCCGGAAAATCTGAGTCCTGGAGGGACCGGGACCGCAGGGTCCTCTGGCATCCCTTCACGCAGCAGAAGCTGTGGATGGACGAGGACTTCCCGGTCATCGTGAAGGGGAAGGGCGCGACGCTGATCGACGCCGACGGAAAGGCCTACCTCGACGGCGTCTCGAGCCTCTGGTGCAACATCCACGGCCACGCCCGCCGCGAGATCAACGCGGCGATGAAGAAACAGCTCGACCTCGTCGCCCACGCCACCTTCCTCGGCGTGACCCATCCGTCGGCGGTCGAGCTGGGCGAGAAGCTCGTGAAGGCCGCGCCCCGGGGGCTGACGCGCGTGTTCTACTCCGACAACGGGTCGACGGCCGTCGAGGTCGCGCTCAAAATGGCGTTCCAGTACTGGCAGCAGACGGGGCGGCCGAGGCGCACGAAGTACGTGACCCTGGACGCCGGCTATCACGGCGACACCGTCGGCGCGATGAGCGTCGGCGGCATCGACCTCTTCCACGGCGTCTACAAGCCGCTGATGTTCCAGGCCATCCGGGGCCCGTCGACCTATGCCTACCGCTGCCCGAAGGCGAAGACGCTGACGGACTGCGGCAGGCACTGCCTCGAGGAGATCGAGGCGATCCTGAAGACGCATGCCCACGAGGTCGCGGCGCTTGTCCTCGAGCCGCTGATCCAGGGCGCCGGCGGCATGATCACCCAGCCTCCGGGATTCGTGAAGTCGCTCCGGGCGCTCTGCGACCGCTACGAGGTGTTCCTCATCGCGGACGAGGTCCTCACCGGCTTCGGCCGCATGGGCCGGATGTTCGCCTGCGAGATCGAGGGGGTGACGCCCGACTTCATGGCCGTCTCGAAGGGCCTCACCGGCGGCTACCTTCCGCTGGCCGCGACGCTGACCACCGAGCGCGTCTACGAGGGATTCCTCGGCGACTTCCGGGACCGGCGGACCTTCTTCCACGGGCACACCTATACCGGGAATCCGCTGGCCTGCGCGGGCGCCCTGGCCGCGCTCGGGATCTTCGAGCGCGAGAACACCCTCGAGAAGACCCGCAAGAAGATCCACTACATGGGGAATCTCCTCCAGGATTTCTACATGATCGACCAGGTGGGGGACATCCGCACCTGCGGCCTGATCGCGGGCATCGAGCTGGTCCGCAACCCGGAGACGAAGGAGCCTTATCCCTTCGAGCTGAGGATGGGCCACCGGGTGACCGTGGAGGCGCGGAAGCGTGGCATCATCACCCGGCCGCTCGGGGATACGCTCGTCCTGATGCCGCCCCTCGCGATCACCGACAAGGAGCTCGAGAAGCTGGTCGGCGGGCTGGTCGAGGCGACGAAGGCCGCGATCGCCTCGGTCACTTCCTAGACGCGGCCGCGGCGCGGAGGAAGCCGCCGCGGAAGACCTTCTCGGCCGCGTCGGCGGGGCCGTTCAGCTCGCGCGCCGTGGCCAGGTAGAGGCGCGCCAGGTCGTCGCGTCCGTCGCAGAAGAAGAAGAGCGCCGCCTTCACGTAGGTCAGCCCCTCCTCGGCGGGCAGCGTTTTTCCGATCGTCCAGCCGACCAGCAGGTCGGCGTGCAGACGGTCGAAGGGGGCTTCGGCCGCCGTCTCGCCGGGCTCCAGCACGACGCGGTCCTCCTGAACGCGGGAGATTTTCCCCGTGACCCGCTTCCCGTCGACCAGGAGCAGCGAGGCCTCCTGCCCCGTGCGGCCGCGCAGCGCGCGAAGGAAGGCCTCCCAGAACGACGACGCGTCGACGACCGACGCGCGTTCCGCGAGGATCTCGTCCTTGATCGCGGCGTTCGGGGCCGACGCCGCCGCGGCGCTCATCTCCTTCAGCGCCTCCTCATAGCGGCGGGCGCGGACGAGGGCGAGCAGTTTCGGCGCGGTCTCCTCGCGGAACGCGCGGCGCACGTCCTCTCCCTTCCTGGACTGGTCGAAGCGCTCCCGTTCGGCGGCCGCCTGCTGGAGCTCGCCGATCGACTTCCGGCAGCGCTCCGCCACCTCGGGGATGGCGCCGCGGGCGACCGATTCGAAGACGGGGACCGCGGCCGCATAGTCCCCCTTGTCGGCGAGCGTCCGCGCCTTCGCCGCGGCTTCGTTATAGGTGAGGCGGCTGGCGTTCTCCAGCGCCGAGATCTCGACGTCCGCGCGCTGCTGGAGCAGGTCGCGCGTCTGCGCATGGCGGTAGGCCAGCAGGGTCTCGATCGCGTCGACATAATGCCCGGCCGCTGCGAGCGACTGCGCGTCCTTCCGCGTGCCGTCGAACTCGTGGTCCAGCAGCGCCTGCAGGGACGTGGATGCGGCGCGCTGGCGGTCGTCGGCCTTGCGCGCCCACGACGTGGTGGGATGCTTCGTCATCACCTCGCGCCAGCGGGCGATGCGCTTTCCGTACTCGCCGGGTTCGGCGCGCTCGAAGGCCTCGGCGGCCTCGTAGAGGCGCCGGGCCTCCAGCTCCTCGCCGGTGTCGGCGGCGGGTGCGTCGGTCGGGCGCCTGCCGGGACCCGCCTTCTCTGTCTTCGCGGCGGAGGATTCTCCGGGACCCGCAGCCGAGGTCTCCGAAGGAGCGGAACTGTTGCGCGGGAGGAGCATCGAGGCCGCGCCGGCCGCCAGGAGCAGCCCGGCGGCGCCGAGCGCGACCCAGAGTTTCAGTTGGGACGGGCGATCGGGCTCGGTGGGGAGCAGCGGCTCGGCGGGACTGCCCATTCAGGGTACGATGCTTTCCATCGGGAGGTCGTAGGTGGCGAAGGCGGCCGGCTCGACGGGCCACCCCTTCTTCGCCTGCTCCTCCCACCACGCCTTATCCTCGTCCATCACCGTCTTGCGGCTGGTCGCCCACCAGGTCTCGAAATGGCTCAGGTTCTGCTGGCGGACTCCGGAGAACTTTCGGAGGAAGTGAAGGCAGACGCGGTGCGTCTCGGCGTCCGGCGAGCGGGCGCCCTCCAGCAGCGTCGGATAGTTCGCCTTGCCCAGCTTCATCAGCGAGACCGCCGAGTCCTTCGTGTAGCTGGCCAGCGCCTTCAGCAGCATCGGCCCAGCGGCCTTGTCGCCGATCACGCCCAGCTGGCGGATCGCCTCGGTCTGCACACGCGGGCTGCGGTTCTTCGTCAGGAGATCCTTCAGCTGCGGAACCGAGAGCGCATGGAATTGGCGGAAGACCGACGCGAACGCGGCGCGGTCGGGGTGCGTCGTCGGCGGGGCGTCCTCGAACCAGTCCATGACGAAGTCGAACGCGGCGCGGTCGCCTGCGGCGTGAAGGATCGAGAACGCGAGGGAGCGGCGGCCGGGGTCGGTCTCCTTCTTGACCCAGACGAGCGATTTCAGGACGACGGCGGAGTCCATATAGCCGAGGCCTTCCGAGACCGCATGGAGGACGGCGGGCTCGCGTTCGGCCTCGAGCAGATGCAGCAGCGGGGAGAGATGGAGCGGCGACGGCGGGTGGGTCAGGCGCTTGACCGCGTCGAGGCGGCGCGCGGTGTCGGCATGGGAGAGGTCCTGCGCCGCGGCGACGAGGCCGCCGCCCAGCTCGTCGCTCAGGATCCACGCGCGCTCGGCGGCGGCGGGAGGGCTGAAGGCGAAGGGCGTGTCGTCGAGCGCCACCTTGCCCGACTTCGCGCCCGTCACCGAGATGTCCGAGGTGGCGGCCCCGCGGCAGATCCGGATGAACTGCATCATCAGCTGGATCCCGTTGGGGATCGAGGAGGTCGACGTGCCCGAATAGTGCGGCTGCAGCGTCTGGTAGGTGGCCACGGCGCCCTGCGCGATCTCGATCGCCAGCGCCAGCTTCTGGTTGCGGACGGGGTTGGCCTCGTCGAGCTGCCGGGCCTCCTCGAAGGTGCGCTTGGCTTCGCGGAAGCGGTCGTCGGCCCGCTGCATCACGTCACGGAGGTTGTCGAAGACGAGGGCGACGTCGGCTTCGGGGATGCGGCGGGGTCCCGTCACGGTCTGCACGACGTATTCCCCCGCCGCCTTCGTCACGGGCCCCTCGTACTTCTCGCCTTTTCGGGTGATGAGGACGTTGTCGCCGGCGCAGAGGCAGAGAAGGGCGGTCAGGAGGCCGATCCAGGTGCCGTGCACAGCTATATATACACCCCTCTTCGGGGAAAGGATAGGATGAGCCTCGATGGGTCGTTCCGAGCTCCATCGCGAGTTGGAAGAAATCTATGCCGACCTCGACCGCGAGCTCGCCGGGCTGCGGCCGCTGTGCCGGACGTCGGGCCGCTGCTGCCGCTTCAAAGCCTTCGACCACCAGCTCTGGACGACGGGCGTCGAGCTCGACTACCTGATCGGGCACGAGGGGCTTCCCTCCGCCCCGGCGGCGGAGGAGGGGACCTGTCCGTATCTGAAGGACGGGCTCTGCTCCGTCCGCGACCATCGCATGCTCGGCTGCCGGATCTTCTTCTGCGACGCGTCCTATGCCGGCGCGATGAACCCGCTCTACGAAAAGTACCACGCCCGCATCAAGGACCTGCACCGCCGGCACGGCTCGCCCTATCAGTACGGCGAGCTGCTCGCCTCCCTCCGCCAAAGGGCGGAAAGACCCTAGGCGGAATCCGGATGCTGCTGGGAAAGCCCCACGGAGTTCCTGCGCGGCGAGCTCATCGAAGTATCGGGCAAGGGCCGGAAGCTTCGCTAAGCCTTCAAACAGTTTTGTAGGCGTCTCCTCCCTCTCACCCCGCACAACGCCGTGGCATGGCGCTTGCAGTTCCTCACGATATGGACATCGACTCGTCCGCCCTGCAACGACTTGTCAGCGTCGGAGGGCGGGACCTTCTGGACAAGATGATCGGGCTCTTCCTGGAAAACACCCCGGGGCGCCTCTCCGTCGCCCGCTCCAGATCCGATCTCGGGGACTGGAGCTCGGTCGAACGCGCCGCGCACTCCATGAAATCCAGCGCCGCCTACCTGGGATTGCGCGACTTCCGTGTCCGGGCCGAACGGATCGAGACCTGCGCGCGGGAGGGGCTTCGGGGAGATCTCGGAGCCCAGGTCGAAGGACTCCTGCGGGCCTTTGACGCCGCCCGGGAAGGGCTCCCCCAGGCGGTCCTGGCGCTCTAAAACCCTTCAGATTTGTCCCCCCATCCCCCGGGATTGTCGATCCGTCCCCCGCCCTCCCTCGAATCCCGGTGGCATGCCAATTGCAGTTCTGGGGTGGAACGGAGGAAGGTGAACCATGCGTGAACTGCAGATCTGGTACCGCGACCGGCTTCCGGCGCGGATCGCGGCCCTGGAAGCCGCCCGGTCGGGCCTGGAACAACCCGGGGACGAAGCCCTGGGCTCCGTCCGGCGCCTGGCCCATATCCTCCGCGGATCCGGCGGCACCTACGGCTTCCCCGAAATCACCCAGGCGGCGGCCCTGGTCGAGGACGCCCCTGCCGAGCGGGTCCTCGAGCCCCTCGATGCGCTGATCCGGACCCTGCGCACCGTGGCGCTTCCCAACGCCGGCGAGCGGAGCAGCATCCTGATCATCGACGACGACGTCGAGGTCGCCGGCTTCATGCAGACGCTCCTGAGCGCGCCCGACCGGCAGATCCTCGTGGCCCACACGGGAGCCCAGGGCATGGCGGTCCTCGAGTCCCAGGAGGTCTCGCTGATCATCCTCGACCTGATCCTTCCCGACGCCGACGGCCGCAACCTGCTCGTGAAGATCCGCGAAAAGCTCACGACGGCGACGACGCCGGTGCTCGTCGTCTCGTTCAAGAGCGCCGCGCAGACCCGCATCGAATGCATGGCCCTGGGGGCCGACGGCTTCCTCGAGAAACCGATCTCGCCCGAGCAGCTCCAGGCGGCCGTGGACGCCCGGCTGGTCAAACGGCCGGAAGGCGCCCGCGAGCAGCGCCGGGACCCGCTGACCGGCCTCCCCAATCGTGCGGCCTTCCTCGAGACCTTCGACCGGGTCCAGTACGTCGCGCGTGTCGCCGGCGCCCCGCTGAGCATCGCGCTGATCGACGTCGACCACTTCGACCTGGTGAACGACATCTGCGGGCGGCAGATCGGCGACCAGGTGCTCCGGCGCGTGGCGTCGCTGATCTCGAAGTCGCTGCAGCCGTCGGACCTGGTGGCCCGCTGGGGCGGCGAGGAGTTCGCGGTGCTGCTCCCCGACCGGAACATCAAGGAGGCGTCGGCGGCGCTGAACGAGGCGCTGACCGCGCTGAAGAACGAGAGTTTCGCGGCCGCGACCGGCCAGACGCTGCAGATCACGTTCTCCGCCGGCGTGGTGCCGGTCCCCCCGGGCGCCACGGTCGAGGAGTCGATGTCCGACGCCGACCGCCACCTGTACCTGGCGAAGCAGGGCGGCCTGGACCGCGTGGTGTCGCCCGAGGACAAGGTCGAAGCGCCCCGGAAGAAGATCCTGCTCGCCGAGGACGACGAGATGATCCGCATCGTGATCCGCCGGCTCCTGGAGCGCGAGGGATACGAGGTCGTGACGTGCGCCGACGGCTCGGCGGCGCTGGCCTCCGCCTACGAGAACACCTACTCGATGATCCTGTCCGACATCCGCATGCCGCGTCTCGACGGGTTCGAGCTGCTGCGGCGGCTGCGCGAGCAGCCGGCGACGGAGCAGACCCCCGTCGTGATGCTGACCTCCATGGGGAAGGACCAGGACGTGCAGATGGGATTCGAGCTGGGCGCGGACGACTACATCGTCAAGCCCTTCAGCTCGACCGAGCTGCTGACGCGCGTGCGCCGGCTTCTGAAAAAGGTTTCCTGAACGGACGAAGGAGGGGATATGGCGCTCTACCGGATCCTGGTGGTCGACGACGACCTGGACCTGATGCAGGCGGTGGCCGCGACGCTGCGGGCCGCGGACTACGAGGTGGCGACCGCGAAGGACGGCTGGGACGGCCTCGCGCAGGCGCGCCGGCTCCGGCCGGACCTGGTGCTGCTCGACGTGACGATGCCGCAGATGGACGGTTGGACGTTCATGAAGTTCGTTCGGGCCCATCAGGACCTGGCCGCGATCCCCGTGATCTTCCTCACCGGGTCGACGTCGGCCGCGGACCGGGAGCGCGGGATGCGCCTGGGGGCGGCGGCCTACATGCCGAAGCCGGTGGAGCCCGAGCGGCTGCTCTCCGAGGTCGCGTCGGTGCTGGACCGCCGCGGGGCGGCGCCGGCGGAGATCCGCGGGACGGACCTGCGGTCCACGGGGGAGAAGAACCGCCTGCGGATGAGCGGGCGCACGGAGCAGATGAGCCTGATCGCGCTGCTGTCGATCCTGGGCGCGGGCGAGCGGACCGGGGTCCTCGAGGTGATGAAGGGGCCGGCGGGGGACCGGGGCCGGATCCTGCTCCGCAAGGGGCGGGTGGCGAGCGCGCGGGTGGAGGGTCTGCGCAACGCGACCGGACTGGATGCGGTGGAGGCCCTGGGCAAGTGGCGGGACGGCGCGTTCACGTTCGTCGAGGAGGAGATGCTCATCGGCGAGGACGCGAGCGCGGCGGTGCCCCGCCTCTAGGAGGGAACACAACGTCACGAAGGACACCGAGGCCGTCAAGACGAGCCGGGGACGGCTTGATCCCCGAGACGCCCGGTTCCCTCAGTCCGGCTTCAGGCGCCGCTCGGTGGCGCCGCGGAGGTGCACCGGCTTGTGCTTCTTCCGGAAGCGCATATTGAGGACTTCGACGAGCAGCGAGAACGCCATTGCGAAGTAGATATACCCCTTCTCGACGTGCTGCCCGCAGCCCTCGGCGATCAGCATGACGCCGATCAGGAGCAGGAAGCTCAGGGCCAGGATCTTCATGCTGGGGTGCCGGTTCACGAAGTCGCCCACCGCCTTGGCGAAGACCAGCATCACCCCCACCGCGATCACCATGGCCGCGGCCATGACGTAGTACTGCTGGGCCATGCCGACCGCGGTGATGACCGAGTCCAGGGAGAAGACGATGTCGAGCAGCAGGATCTGGACCAACGTGCTCCCGAACCTCGCGGTTCCCGCGGCGGACTCCCCGTGGGCCTCCTCGCCTTCGAGCTTCTCATAGATCTCGTGGGTGGACTTGCCGACCAGGAAGAGGCCGCCGCCCAGGAGGATCAGCTTCTGTCCGCTGAAGGGGTATGTTCCGATCGAGAACAGGACGGTCGTGAGGCCCATGATCCACTTGACCGCGCCCAGGAGGCCCAGGCGGATGAGGAGCGCCCCGGTGAGCCCCAGCTTGCGGGCCTTGTCCTGCTGCTCCGCCGGCAGCTTCCCGACCAGAATGGAGATGAAGACGATGTTGTCGATCCCCAGCACGATTTCCATCAGGCTGAGGGTCAGAAGGCTGAGCAGCGCGTCGGCGGTGAACAGCTTGTCCATAGAAGCTCCCTCTCGCTGGGTGGGAGTATAGGATGTCGCCCGTCCGGCCGGCAACGACCGCGCGCCCGGGCGTTTCGATTGCTTTCAAGCTTGGCGACGTTATAATGAACGAGACCGATTTCATTCACTTTCCGGATTCTGGGACCTTCCGGGGCAGTGCATCGACAATGGGAACGCGGGCATGACCGAAATCTCCTCGGCCGCGAACAAGACCGACTACACATTCGGCCAGATCGCGATCCGGGAAAACATCTGCTCGTTTGAACAGGTGAAGGAGTGCCTGGACATCCAGTCCAAGCTCCGTACCCTGGGCATCGAACCCAAGAAGCTCGGCGAGATCCTGATCGAGAAGGGGTACATCCGACCCGATCAGGTCGTCCAGATCGCGAAACTCCAGGTCCAGACGGCCTCCTCCTCCCACAAGCTCGCCATCCCCGGCTACGAGATCATCTCCCGCATCGGACAGGGCGCGATGGGCACCGTCTACAAGGCGAAGCAGGTGTCCATGGACCGCGTGGTCGCCATCAAGGTCCTCTCCTCGCGTTACTCGAAGGACCGCACGTTCGTGGAGCGCTTCCTCCGCGAGGCGCGCGCCGTCGCCAAGCTCAACCACGAGAACATCATCACCGGCATCGACGTCGGCGAGGCCAACGGCCACCACTACTTCGTGATGGAGTTCGTCGACGGCGCCCCCGTCACGCAGCTCATGAAGCGCGACGGCCGTCTTGACGAGCAGCGCTGCCTGCGCATCGCGATCCAGGTCGCCCGGGCCCTCGCGCACGCGCACAAAAACGGCATCGTCCACCGCGACATCAAGCCCGAAAACATCATGCTGACGTCGGCGGGCGCCGCCAAGCTCTGCGACCTCGGCCTGGCGAAGCAGACCAAGGGCGATTCCGACGTGACCATGGACGGCACCAGCGTCGGCACCCCGAACTACATCTCGCCGGAGCAGGCGCGCGGCGAGGAGAAGATCGACATCCGCTCCGACATCTACTCGCTCGGCGCGTCGCTCTACCACATGGCCGTCGGCGCCCCGCCGTTTTCGGGGGCCAACCCGATGGTCGTGATGACGAAGCATGTGACGGAATACGCGGAGCCCCCCAAGAAGCGCTGCCCGTCGCTCTCCGAGGGCTACAGCTCCCTCGTGGTGAAGATGATGCAGAAGCGGCGGGAGGACCGGCCGCAGGATCCCGAGGCGCTCATCCACGACCTCGAACGGCTGCTCAACGGCGAGCCGCTGGCCGCGCCCACGGTGGCGCGCACCCCGACCCAGATCCCTCGCCCCGTCACCCATCACGGCCACCGCTCGCCGACGTCGGTGGCGCTCCAGAACAAGTCCTCCTCCGCCGGGCTGGTCGCCGTCGTCGTCGTGGGCGTCCTCGCCATCGGCGGCGCGATCGTGGTCTTTTCCAACATGGGTTCGGGCGAGACCGCGAAGCCCGTCACCCTGCCGCCGAAGCCGCCGAATCCGCCGCCGGGGACGGGCGGCGTCGATCCGGCGGAACAGGCCCGCCGGGACGTCCAGAATTTCCGCGAGCTCACCGATCCGCAGTTCGGGAACACGTCGAAGTCCGACCGCTTCACCGAGCCGTACGCGACGATCGTCCGGATGATCGAGAAGTTCAAGTCGGCGAACAACTTTGCGGCCCAGAGGATCTGGGGGGACGAACTCGCCGTCTATACCGCGAAAGTCAACACGCTCATCACCACGAAGTACTTCGGCGGCGTCAAGACGAGGGCGGAGGAGCACTACAACGCCGGCCGCTTCCTGAAGGCCCTCGACGAGCTCACGAAGTTCGAGGACGTCTACAAGTACTTCCGCAACGACGACAGGGTCGAACTGACCCAGGCCGGGAAGGAGTTCGCGGAGCTGCATTCCCGGGTCGACAAGGGGGTGACCGACGCCTATCTCGCCAGCAAGCTCCAGGCAGACCAGGCCTTCCGCGATCCCAAGCGCCGCGACGAGGCCTACGGGATGCTCGACGCTGCGGCGGAGTCCGGCACCGCGGAGCAGCGCGATGCCATCGAGCGCGACCGCTCCAACTACCTGCAGATCGACGTCGGCGACTCGATGCAGGGCGCGACGGGGCCGGACGCGGCCGCGAAGGGCGCCGACCGCCTCGCCGCCCTGAGGAAGCTGCACTCCCGGAACACCGCGGTGCTGGCTCAGCTGGACCGCCTGGCGGAGAGGATCAGGACCGACGCGACGCAGGCCACGTCCGCCGCGGCCACGCAGGCGATGGCCGTCTACTCGGGCAGGTTCCGTCCGGCCTTCGACGAGGCGCTGCGGCGCCGAGACCTCCTCGCGGGCCGGAAGGCGCTCTACGACCTCTACTTCGGCACGCCGGCCGCGATGCAGACGGTGTTTCTGCCGTCGTCCACGGACCTCGGGATGCTGAAGGCCTACCTCGATCCCCTTCGCGCGGCGAGCGCCGACGCGGCGAAGATCGCCGCGCTCGCGGAGCAGGGCATCGACTTCACGGCCATGCGCTCGTCGCAGTACGAGGCGGCGCGCGAGCTGTATGTCGATCTGCGGATCATCGCGCTGCTGGAGGACCTGCTGGATCAGGCCTGCGCGGGCGCGGCTCCCGCCAGCCGCGATCCGGCGAAGTTCAAGACGGGATACTCGGCCCTGCTGTCGCCCGCGTCGCAGGTCGAACCCGGCCCCCGCAAGGCGGGGGAGGAGCCGGGCCTCCTGGTCACGATCGGCTCCACGAAGAGCCCCCTGGCGCTCACGCCGGCGGGGAAGCAGGCGGCGACGGAAGACGACATCGTCGCGCTCGCGAAGCGCGCACCCTCGGCGTCCTCGGATGCGCTGTTCCCGCTCAAGGCGTTCTACCTCTACGTGCTCGCGGACCGGAACCGCGAGGCGAAAGACTGGTACGACAAGCTCGCGTCTCCCAAGTCGAAGATCGGCACCGAGCGCTACGTCGACCGCCTGAAGGGCCTCACCTCGGCGCGCGAGGAGGAGGAAGCCAGGAACGCATTCACCCAGGCGTGGGATCTGTATTACCGGAAGAAGGACACGGCCGGCGGCGCGAAGAAGTTCAAGGAGATCCTCGACCGCTACCCGGGCACCGACTACATGAAGGGCAGGGTGCCCCCGAACAACCGCACGCGGCTGGAAATCCTGCAGGACCAGTTCGGGTCGCCCGAGAACAAGCAGAAGGGCATGAAGCCCGCGACCCGGGAGCTGTTCGCCGGCGCCGACGTCAAGGACCTCGGCCGCGGACGCTACGAGGTCACGTACGCCGGCTTCAAGGACGACAAGGACATCGCGCTCTTCACGACAACGGACGGCCAGGTCAACCTGCAGCGGGTTCAGAACGCCCTCGGCTTGCAGGGGAACGGCATCGTGACCTGGAACCCGCCCCTCAAGGGCAACGCCTCGATCGAGCTCTCGTTCCGGCAGATGGGCGACGGCGCCCTGGGTCTCCTGGTTGCCGCCGACGGCGCCAAGTCCGGCTATCTCGCGGTGGCCGACCTTCCGATCCCCGGCCTGCAGCCGCTGGACGCGATCTTCCGCCTGCCGATCAAAGAAGGCGCGCAAATGCTCAACTCGATCGTCGCCCAGGGCGGCACCGGCATCCAGGTGACCAAGAACGCGCCGTCGGTCGCGTCCTTCACGCGCGAAGGCACGCGGCTGAAATTCGTCGTCGGCCGCGGCGAACTGAACGGCGACAGCCCCCAGCCCTCCGACGGCCGCGTGGGGATCGGCATCCTCAACACCGGCATCCTGGTCGACCGCATCAAGATCGTCGGGGAAATCGATCCCGCCTGGTTCGACGCCCCGAAATAGTCCGCCCTCCCGCGTGTACTGTAAGAATCCCGATCGCGAGGAGATTCTTCCATGAGCAAGATGCTGGCCGCCGTGCTTCACGACTTCAACAAGTTCGAGCTTGAGGACGTGGAGCGCCCGGAGCCGCTGGCGCCCGGGAGCGTCGTCGTCCGCATCAAGTCCTGCGGCATCTGCCAGACCGACTACAAGGCGATCAAGGGCATCCGCCGCAACGTGAAGTTCCCGCTCATCCCCGGCCATGAGCCGTCCGGCGTCGTGGCCGACGTCGGCCCGGGCGTCCTGCACTTCAAGCCCGGGGACGAGGTGATCTGCCAGCCCTCGGGGTTCTGCGGCTTCTGTCCGCACTGCCGCGTGGGCAACACGCACTATTGCGAGCACGCGTTCACCACGGGAGGCGACGGCCCCGAGGACGTCTGGGCCGGCGCGTTCGCGGAGTACATGCTCACGCGCGAAAGCTGCCTCTTCCGCAAGCCGAAGAACATCTCCTTCGACGCCGCCGCGCTCACCGAGCCGCTGTCCGGCGCGTGGAAGGGCGTCATCCAGTACAGCCAGATGCAGGTGGGCGACGACGTCGTCGTCATCGGCGTGGGCGGCATCGGCCTGCTCTGCATGATGGTGGCGAAGGCGGCGGGCCCGGGACGCCTCATCGCGATCGACCCGAGTCCCGTCGCGCGGAAGAACGCGCTCGCGCTGGGGGCGACGCACGTCGTCGACCCGACCGACGGCAAGGCGAAGGACGCCGTCTATGGGATCCTGCCGGACGGCCCCGATCTGGTGGTCGAGGCGGCGGGGGCGATCGGCGCGGTGAAGCTGATGGTCGACCTGCGCCGCCGCGGGACGAAGTGGAACGTGTTCGGGATCACGACGCATGAGAAATTCGAGCTGGACGGCGGCCTGACGCATTTCCTGGAGGGTCGCATGGATGCGAGCTTCGGGACGACGTCGATGGCCATGCAGATGGCGATCCGGATGATCGAGCGCGGCGTCATCGACCCGGGGAAGATCGTTTCCCACCGGGTTCCGCTCGCGAAGATCCACGACGCGATGACGATCATGGCGACCCCCGACCGCAACAAGGTGATCGTCCAGCCCTGAAGAGGAACCCGGAGACTCCGGTCTTCTCCCTCTTCTCAAAACAGGTTCTTCTTTGTGGTCGCTGTGTCCTTTGTGTCTTTGTGTTCGTCTTCTCCCCGGGGTTGAATGAGCGAATCGCTGGAACGCCGCGTCGTCTCGAAGGTGTCCTGGCGGCTGCTGCCGTACCTGTTCCTCCTCTACCTCGTCGCCTATATCGACCGCATCAACACCGGCGTGGCGGGACTGCAGATGCGGCGCGACGTGCCCATGGACGACGAAGCCTGGGGCTTCGGCGTGGGCCTCTTCTTTCCGGGCTACTTCCTCTTCGAGGTGCCGAGCAATCTGATCCTGGCGCGGGTGGGCGCCCGGATCTGGATCGCGCGCATCATGATCTTCTGGGGCATCGTCTCCGCGTGCATGATGCTGGCGAAGACCGTGCCGCTGTTCTACGGGATGCGCTTTCTGCTCGGCGCGGCGGAGGCGGGCTTCTTTCCCGGCATCCTCTTCTACCTGACGAAGTGGTTCCGGGAGCGCGACCGGGCCCGCGCCGTGGCGCTCTTCATGACCGCGGGAACCCTGGCCGGCGTTCTCGGCAACCCGCTCTCCGGCGCGCTGCTCAAGCTGGACGGCGTCGCGGGCCTGCACGGCTGGCAGTGGATCTTCCTGGTGGAGGGGATCCCGGCCGTCCTGCTGGGCTTCTCCGTGCTGAAGTTCATGGCCGAGCGGCCGGCCGACGCGGCCTGGCTCGAGCCCGAGGAGCAGGCCTGGCTCGAGGGCGAGCTCGGGAAGGAGCGCGCCCTGAAGGCGGGCGGACCGCAAAAGAGCGTGGTCGCGGCGCTGACCGAACCCAAGGTGCTGCTGCTCACGCTGGTGTATTTCCTGGTCGTGACCAGCGCCTACGGCTTCGAGATGTGGCTCCCGGTCATCCTCAAGCCGCTGGCGCGCGGCGACGACTTCCTCGCGGCCGTGTATTCCGCAGTCCCCTACGTGGTTGCGACGGTCGCCATGGTGCTCATCGGGATCGCGGCGGATCGGACGGGGCAGCGTCGCTGGACGGTCGCCCTCTGCGCGTTCCTGTCGGCCGCGGGTTTCTTTCTCAGCGCGAAGATCGCCGGTCCGGCGCTCGGGCTGGCGGCGCTGTCGCTCGCGTGGATCGGCATCAAGTCGGCGCAGGGGCCGTTCTGGGCGCTGTCGGCATCGACCCTGAGTCCGGCCGCGGCGGCGGCGGGGCTGGCTTTCATCAACTCCGTCGCAAACCTCGGAGGCCAGGTCGGTCCCTGGCTCGTCGGCCGGTTGCAGAAGCAGACGCACAGCTTCTCCACGGGACTGCTGGCGTCCTCGGTCCTGCTTCTGGCCGCGGGGCTGATCGTGCCGACGATCCGCGCTCGACCCGGGCGTCCGGGGGGTAGTATTACTTAGGGGCGCGGATCGCGGGCGCCCCGGAAGGCACAGGGCATGGGGCACGAGATCGTCTATTGCACCCGCTGCCAGTCCCGCCTCACGAGCGCGGATTTCGATCGGGGCAGCGGCGTCCGCATCTCGAACTACATCTACTGCTTCACCTGCCTCACCGAGCACGAACGCACGCTCGTCGACAAGGCCAAGAAGGCCTCGTCGTCGGCGGCCGTCCCGAGGATCAGCGGCTCCTCGTCCCGGGCCGTGCCCACGGTGCCCGGCATGCCCGGGACCGCCCGGAAACCGGCCCCGGCGCCGAAGCCGGTCCCGGTCGTGGTCTGGGCCGGCTTCGGAGCCGGCGTCCTGGTCGTGATCGGACTGCTCTGGGCGCTGATGGCGAAGGGCGGGAGCCGGCCCCCCGAGGCGGAAGCCGCGCCTCGCCGGCCGCAGGTCATCGCCGTCCCTCCCGCGGCGCCCCCGAAGGATTTCAAGCCGGAGCTCGACGCCCTTCGCACCGAGATGACGGAGCCCCTGAACCGCGGCAACTTCCGGATGGGGCAGGCGATCCTCGACCGGGCGCGGCCGGCGCATCCGGAGGACGCGTGGACGCAGGCCGTGGACGGCCTGGGACGCGACGTGCAGACCCGGGCGAGGGCGCGCTTCCAGGAGCTGAAGGAATCGTCCGCACGGGCGGTCGAGCGCAAGGACGTCGAGGAGCTGCGGACGGCTCGTGCCGAGATCGCCGGCTGGGGTCCCGCCTTCCAGCCGCTGCTCCGCGAGTTTGAAGCCGCCTTTGGAGCGGCCCTGTCCGCCGCCGCGAATCCCCAGCCCGTCGCTCCATCGCCCGCGGATCCGGCACCGCCGATGCCGCCCAATCCTCCGCTGCGGTCGGAGTCCGCGAAGAAGTACGACGCCGCCTGGGAGAAGGCGATGACGGCCGCCGCCCGCCGCGAGGATGCGCGGGCCCTCGCCGAGCTCCGCGCCGCGGGGCGCGACGTCGCGGAAGAGGAGCTGAAGAAAGCGAATGCCAAGGACGTGAAGACGCTGGAACGCCTCCCGGCCCTCCGCGCCGAGCTCGCGAAGGCGGCGGCGGGGCTCAATTCCTGGGAGGAGGTCGCCCTCGACGTGATCCAGGAGGACGGCAGCCGCGCCGCGGTCAAGTCGACGGTCCTGAAGGCGACGGCGCAGCGCCTCGAGCTGCGCGGCGAGCCGCGGATGGTCGAGATCGACGACATCGCCCCCGCCTCGCTCGCGACGCTCTACGTAAGGAAGCGCGGGAAGCCGTCGCCGGAGGACGCCGCGGCGCTGGATCTCCTGTGCGCGCTGGATGGGGCGGGCTCCGCCGAGATGCCGGAGCGGCTGAGGAATTTGGCCGAGTCGGTGAAGGGCAGGCCCGTCGAGGCGAATCCCGCGAAGAAGACGGAGTGGGCGGCGAAGAAGCTGTACTACGAGGCCGACAAGGAGTTCCAGGCGCCGGAGACGCGCGCCGCCGCGCTCGAGAAATATGGCCGGCTCCTGTCCGCCTACGCCGACACCGCGTTCATCCGCGTGAGCCGCGGGGACATCTCGACGAGGATGCAGGAGACGCGGGAATACGTCTTCAGCGCGGCCCGGATGTCGGGCAAGGGGATCTTCAGCCTTCAGAAGGTCCAGGTCGTCCTCGGGAAGGAAAAGGTCGAGATGAGCGGCTGGCGCTCGAAGGACGAGCCCACCGCGGACGACGCCGCCAGCGCGGTCGAGGTCGGCTTCTTCGCCCCGGCCGCCGTCGATTACCGCGCCTGGGCGCTCGTGGGCGGCTGCTGCGCGACGACCTTCACCTGGTATCTGCAGGCGAACGAGCTGGCGTATGTCGACAAGAAGACCCGCAAGACCCTCGCCTGCGATCCCGGAGGCAACTTTGCCGCGCCCTGGGAGCACCGCGTGAAGTCGCTCAGCACGACGCACGGCGGCAAGAACCACGCGAAGGCCGACAAGGAACCGGCGATCTGGGAATGGATCGAGTTGCCCGCCCTCAAGTTCACCACGCCGGGTCTCAAGACCATCCGCTTCCTTCCCGGAAGCAAGGGGGAGGCGATGGCCGCCGTGCTGGTGTCGGCCGAACGCGACAAGCCGCCCCCGGTCGAGGAGCTGAAGAAGATTTCCGAGCTGGCGGCCGACGAGGCCGTCCCGACGTCGGCCCTGAAGGTCGGCAAGGGCGAGCCGGACTTGCTGTCCCAGATCCCGGAAGCGAGGTCCTATATCCTCGTCTACGACCTCGATCTCTCCAAGCTGCGCAAGCCGGTGCAGTACGACGCCGACCATCGCGCCGAGGTGAAGCGCCCCTTCGACCGGATCGGCTACGCCGTGGAGCTCCAGAAAAGCGGCGGCCCGATGCAGTATGTCTTCGTCTCGATGGACGCCTTCACGGACGATGTGGGCAAGATCGGGATCCCCGATGTGGCCAGCGGCGCCCGATTTCAGCAGAAGGTGACGTCGATGAACATCCACTCGAACGTCGAGGGGGTGACGACGGGCATCCGCGTCGACGGCGGGAACATCGAATTCTGGCCGAACAACTACGCGCCCCAGAACCAGGCGGGGATCCCCGGGGCTTCCGACGGCGCCTTCGATTTCGGGGATGCGATCACCCAGCCGGTGGACGGATACGGCTCCATGCAGGTGCACCACTTCAAGTCGGGGCAGACGATCTTCGCCATCAACGATTGGGGGGCGGGCAACGGCGCCGAGATGGGGATCGGAAACAGCAAGACGGGCAATCCCGACTACACGTTCACCAAGAATGCCGGCTCCTACTCCTATAAGCGGCTGCGGGTGCTGGTGCACCCCCGGTAGCCGTCAGCGTCCGAGGAACGCCGCCGCCGCCGACTTGACGATCTCGTGGTCGCCGTCGGCCCAGTCCTGCTCGATGTTCCAGAAGAAGATTCCCCGCAGCCCCTTCTCCCGCGCCCAGGCCCCCTTCAGCGCGGCGGACTCTGCGTCCTCATACGAGATCAGCTCGGCGACCCCCTCCTTGAGGAGGGTCGGGACGCCGACCTTCGCATCCCAGGCGCGCCGCCAGCCGTCCTCGATCAGGCCGCGCACGTCGTGGGCGTCGATCGACTCGTGCGTCGCTTTGCCCGCGGCCTTCTGGTGCCACGACTTCACCGCGAAGCCGCGGCCGTAGCAGGGGATCCCCATCTGCAGGCGCTCCCTGGGCCACTTGCGCGTGTCGGCCCAGTAGGTGAGCGCCGCCGAGGCGTTCGCGACCGCGCCGTCCTCGTCGTCCGGCGCCGCATGAAGCGCCGCATTATGGCCCGCGTGCTCGCTCCAGGGGCCGTGGAAGTCGTAGCTCATCACGTTCAGGAAATCGACGTTGCGAGTCAGCGCGCCCACGTCCCACCAGCGCCCGTACCAGTCCGAGCCCGGCGCGGCCGCGGTCATCGTGTTCCACGGGAGCTGCTCGCGCAACGCCCCGGTGAGCGCGATCAGGCCCTTGCGGTCCTCCTCGCGTTCGGTGGGCTCCCAGTCGACATCGACTCCGTCATACCCCGCATCGCCGACCGCCTTCGCGACCCCGGCGACGTAGCGGCGCAGCGCCTCCGGGGACGCGACGACGGCGCGGAACGCCTTCGCGCTGCCGGCGCCGCCGAGCGAAAGCAGAACCTTGACGCCGGTCTCGTGGGCGCGTCGGGTCAGCTCGGGACTGGGGATCGCCTTGTCCTCGATCAGGTTGCCGTCGCGATCGGATTTCAGGAAGGCGTGGGCGAGGTGGGTGAAGCGGTCGAACCGGATTTCCCTGAGATTGGGATGGGCGACCCAGGAAGGATAATAGCCGAGGACGCTGCGCGGGGCGGCGCCGGGCTTCTGCTGCGGGGGCGGCGCCGGGGCGAGGAGCAGGACAAGCCCCAGGGCGATCCTCATCGCTCCCTCCTTACGCCAGCAGCTTGCGCAGGGCCTCCTCCGCCAGCTTCGGGTCCGCCTGACCCTTGGTCTGCTTCATGATGCCGCCGATCAGCGACTTCAGCGCGGCGTCCTTGCCCGCCTTGAAATCGGCCACGGCCTTGGGGTTCGCGGCAATCGCCGCCTTTGCCGCCGTCTCGATCGCGCCCGTATCGGCGATCTTCGCCAGGCCTTTCGCCTGGACGACGTCGGCCGGGGCCTTGCCGCTCTCGACGATGTCGGCGAAAACCTCCTTCGCGCTCGCGCCGGTCAGCTTTCCGGCCTCGACCATCGCGATCAGGTCGACGAGGTCCTTCGGCGTGGTTTTGACCGCGGACATCCCGATCTTTTTCTCGTTGAAGATCTTGTTGAGCTCGTTGACGAGCCAGTTGGCGACGGGTTTGGGCTTGCCCGACGCCTTCGCCGCCTCCTCGAAGAAGTCGGCCATCGCCCGGTCGAACGAGAGCACCTTCGCGTCGTAGTCGCTCAGCTGGTACTGCTCCTGGAAGCGGACGCGCTTGGCGGCGGGCAGCTCCGGGATCTGGGTCCGGACCTTGTCGATCCACTCCTGGGAGACTCGGACCGGGGGCAGGTCGGGCTCGGGGAAGTATCGGTAGTCGTGCGCCTCTTCCTTGCTGCGCATGAGGCGGGTCTGGTTCTTCCCGGCGTCCCAGAGCAGGGTGGATTGGACGATCTTCTCGCCGGCGTCGAGGACGCGGATCTGCCGGGCATGCTCGTACTCCAGCGCGGCTTTCGCGTTCTTGAAGGAGTTGAGGTTCTTGATCTCGGTCTTCGTGCCGAACTTCTCCTGGCCGCGCGGGCGGATCGAAAGGTTGATGTCGCAGCGCAGCTCCCCCTTTTCCATGTCGCAGTCGGAGACGCCCGCGTACTGCAGGATCGTGCGGAGGGCGTTCATGTACTGGTAGGCTTCGTCGGCGCTGCGCATGTCGGGCTCGGTGACGATCTCGACCAGCGGGGTGCCGGTCCGATTGAGGTCGATGAAGCTGCGCGAGCCCTTTTCCTCGTGGATGAGCTTGCCGGCGTCCTCCTCGAGGTGCGCGCGGGTGATCCCGACCTTTTTGCCGCTGTCGATCTCGACCCAGCCCTGGCTCGAGAAGGGCAGGTCGTACTGGGAGATCTGGTAGTTCTTCGGCAGGTCGGGATAGAAGTAATTCTTCCGGTCGAACTTCGTGCGGGGGGCGATCCGACAGTTGAGGGCGAGGGCGGCGCGGAGGCCGAGCTCGAACGCAGCGGCGTTGAGGACGGGCAGCGAGCCCGGGTGGCCGAGGCAGATCGGGCAGACCTGCGTGTTGGGCTGCGCCCCGAACTGGATGGCGCAGCCGCAGAAGAGCTTGGTCCGGGTCTTCAGCTGGACGTGGGTCTCGATCCCGACGACGAGTTCGTAGTCAACCATGAAGAAGCAGGATAAACACAATGACACGGAGACACCAAGAAGATTCTGCGGCTATTTGAGTTCGCGGAGGAGGACGTCGACCGCGTCCTTGAGGACGGGCGTCATCCCTTCGCCGAGCTCGTCCTCGTTGAGCTTGACCATGCGTTCCAGGCGGTCGCGCGCCTTGTCGGCGGGAAGGCCGGCCACGAGGCTGCGAAGGTACCGGTCGAGCACATCGTGGGCGTCGAAGGGCCTGCCGACGGCGCGCAGGCAGCGGGCCTGGGCGATCGGGCCCAGCTTCAGCCGGTCGAGGTTCTCCAGCTCCTTCCCGGCGAGCTCGCCGAGCCGCAGCGCCTCGCGGTAATACGTCTCCGCTTCCGGGTCCTTCGCCATCTCGAGCACGCGGCCCAGCTGGTAGGCGTTGCGGCAATAGGTCGGGTAGAGCTCGAAGGCCCGGCGCTGGTGCTCGATCGCCTGGCGCAGATGCTCCGCCGCCTTGGCCGCCGCCATCTCCGACGTCTTCCCGGACTTCAAGTAGTACTGCCGGAACGAGCGGTGCGCCATCGACTTCTCGTAGTGGAGGGGGGACAGCCGCGGCCGCAGGGCGAGGGCGTTGTCCAGCGCCTGGAGGACGGTGCCCTCGGTCTCCTCGAGGGTGCGGGATTCCCGGGCCCCCGCCTTGATCAGGAGGCTCCACTCGTGGAATTTGGCCCGCGCGAAGAGCTGATAGGCGTCGGGGTTGAACGGGTTGTGCTTCTGCGCCGACTCGGCCACGCGGATGGCGTCGGAGATCGCCAGCGTCGGGTTTGCGCTCGTGCCGGCCTCGAACGAGCTGATTGCGGCACGCACCTCCTCGAGCTCGGTGTCGGCGGCCATCGCGCGCGGCGCAACCCAGAGGAGCAGCGAGCTGCTGATCAGGAGGAGGATGCCCGTGGCTGCGGCGCAGACGGCCTTGGGGAGTTTCACGACGGCCGAATCGCCGCGCAGCATCGCGATCAGGGCGAGGACCGCGACCAGCGCGGCCGCGACGCCGTATTCGTAGATCTGGAAGTCCACGACCATATGGACCATGAACCCCACGAGGCCGGCCCCGGCGCCGATGCGGGTCCATGTCAATTCCGTCGGCGGCGCCGCCTTCCGCAGCACCAGCCACGTTCCCGTCCAGGCCGCGCCCAGGACGATGGCGATTCCCGTACCGATGGAATCCGCCGACTGGAGGCAGCCCAGCAGCACGAGGAGCGCGACCAGGCCGAAGATCAGCCCGCGCGGGGTGACGGTCGAGATGGGTTCCGGGGAAGCCTTCCGGACCAGCGCCTTGCGGAGGCCCAGGACCAGGATGGCCGCGAAGGCGAGGAGGCCGACGGCTCCCATCTCCGCGAGCACCTGGAGATAGTCGTTGTGGGTCCGCTTCGCTTCCTGCTGGACGTCGGACTTGGTCTGGAAATAGTGCTCCTGCCAGTTGTCCAGGCCGACGCCGAGCATCGGAGCCGACGCGATGATGGGCGCCGTCGCACGCCAGTAGACTGCGCGGACGTGCATCGAATGGCTCCGGCCGGCGACGGTCGACAATAGCGGGCTCCAGAGGAGCAGCGCAACGGCGACGACCACGGCCGCCACGCCGGCCCCGACGGCGAGCGTGCGGCCCCGCTCGCGGGTCAGATACAGGCCGAGAAAGGTCGCCATCGCGCAAAAGAGGGCGACCCATCCGCCAAAGGATCCGGTCAGCCCGAGCGCGACGAGTCCGAGCGCCAAGCCGACGCCTCGGAGAATGAACTCCCGAGCGTCGATCATCGTTCCGGCCAGAAGCGGGAGCAGGAGGACAAGGAAGCACGCGAGCTGGTTGGGACCGATGAAGGTTGCGGAAGGCTCGCGAGTCTGGATGCGTCGCGCCATCTCGATCCCCTGGGATCCCGCGTCGGGCATGAGCGCGGGGAAGATGAGGAAGTACTGGATCAACGCATAGAGGGAGAGCGTGAACAACGTCGCCAGGAGGATGCTGAGCAGGAGGCGGCGGCCGAGCAGCTGCACACAAAGGACGAAGAGGAACAGAAAAGAGAGCCACGCCATCGCCTGGTCGAGGGCGGCGGGCTTGAAGCTGGCGCGGAGGACGGAGATCAGCGCGGCGACGGCGAAGGCGAGGAAGGCGAACTCGAAACCCGTGAAGCGGTACTCGGCGCCGCCGACGGTGGCGCGGCCGGCGAACCAGAGCGTCAACGCGACCCAGAAGAGCAGGTGGATGAAGAGGTTGAAGCCGGAGCCCGTCGTGGAGCCGGGCACCCCCTCCCGCAGGAGGAAGCCGAGCAGGGTGAGGAAGAGCGCGATGCGGTCGAAGATCGCGGTCCAGCGCTGATCAGGGGTCATGGCGTCGCCCGGCGGTTTCCAAGAGCGTAATGATCCCGAACGTGAGCAGAAGTTGCGCGAGAATCAGGAGGGCGCCGCGCTGCGCCACATAGTACAGCAGCACCGCGGAAAGGCCGGCGGTCAGCGTCAACGCGTAGACGGTCAGCACAGCCCCTCTACGGGACATCCCCAGTGCCGTGAGCCGGTGGGCGAAATGGTTGGTGTCGCCCTCGAACACCGGCTTCTGGTTGAAGAGGCGGATCAGGACGACGACGGCCGTGTCGAAGAGCGGGACGACGAGGATGGCGAGGGGCACGAAGTAGGTATAGAGCGGGTAGCTCGCCTTGTAGAAGGTGAACGAAAGGGTCAGGCAGGAGAGCCAGAACCCGAGGAAGAGGCTGCCCGCATCGCCGAGGAAGATTTTCGCGGGCGGGAAGTTGAAGCAGAGGAAGCCGAGGCAGGCGCCGAGGAAGGGGGCGATCATCGCGGCGATCAGGGTCTGCCCGGTCTGGATCGCGACGATGAAAAACGCGGAGCCCGACAGGAACGCCACGCCGCCGGACAACCCGTCCATATGGTCGAGCAGGTTGAACGCGTTGGTGACGGCGAGGATCCAGACGACGGTGACGGGGACGCTGACGGCGGGCGGGGCGTCGAAGAGCTGGAGGCGCGTGCCGCCGAGCGCGACGCCGACGGCGACGATCGTCTGCACGAGCAGCTTGAAGCGCGCGGACAGCCGGCGGCGGTCGTCGACGACGCCCAGGACGACGATGACCAGGGAGCCCATCGCGAAGACCGGCCAGGGGAAGGTCTTGACGCCGGGCTGCTCGGCAGGCAGTGCGGGGAGCCGCTGCGCGACGAACGTGGCGGCGAGGACGACGAGCGAGACGACCAGGCCTCCGCCATAAGGGATCGGCTCCGTATGGATCTTGCGGGGGCCGGGCAGGTCGAGGAACTTGACGCAGCGGGCCAGCCGGATCATGAGCGGGATCAGGGCGAGGGCGGCGACGAGCGAGCCTCCGAAGAGCGCCCCGAAAACGACGGTCATACCCCGAGGGCGCCGTTGATGTCGGCCTTCATGTCGACGACGGCCTTCTCGACGGCTTTCTCCCAGGGAAGGCCCTTATAGGCGTCCTTCTCCCACGCGGTGATGATGCCGCGGGAGGAGTTGACGACGGCGCCGAGTCCGTCGGGGTTGAAGCAGGCCTTGAGGTCCTCGGCCTTGCCGCCCTGGGCCCCGTAGCCGGGAACGAGGAAGAACGCCTTGGGCAGGGCGGCGCGGATCTCGGCGGCCTGCTTGGGATGCGTCGCCCCGACGACGGCGCCGACGGCGGAATAGCCCGAGTCGCCGATGAGGGAGGTCCCCCAGCCCGCGACCTTGTCGGCCAGGTGCATATAGAGGGGGCGACCGTCGACGATGAGGTCTTGGATCTCGCCGGACTTCGGGTTGGAGGTCTTGACGAGGACGAACAGGCCGCCGCCGACTTTCTGGGCGGTCTGGGTGAAGGGCTCGATGCCGTCGGTGCCGAAGAAGGGGTTGACGGTGACGGCGTCGGCGGGGAAGGCGTAGTAATGCGCCTCGGCGTAGGCCTTGGCGGTGTCGGGTACGTCGCCGCGCTTGACGTCGCCGATGACGAGGAGGCCGTTGTCGCGGGCGTGCTTGCAAGTGGCGAAGTACGCGACGATGCCGTAGGGGCCGAGCTTCTCGTAGAAGGCGATCTGGGGTTTGACGGCGACGGCGTGGTTTTTGACGATCTCGATAAGGGCGGCGTTGAAGTCGAGGACGGCCTTGCCGGCGCGTTCGATGTCCTTGGCGGTGCCGTGCTTGAATTCATCGGGGAGGGATTCGAGGCGGGGGTCGAGTCCGACGACGACGCGGGACTTCTTGGCCTTGATGGCGTCGATGAGGCGGTCGGCGAAGTTCTTCATGTGGGGCGCATTCTATGAATTCCGCGACCCCAAGTCCAAGGGACCTCAGCTTCCCGGGGTGAGGCGGCGGATGAAGGACTGGGCCGCCGACTCGCGGACCGGAGCCGACGAGTTGACTCCCTGTTGCTTGACGAAGCGGTCGACCGAACGCGCTCGCGTCAGGGCCGCGTCGTAGGTGATCACGCCGCGCTGGTAGAGATCCTGCAGGCACTGGTCCATCGTGTTCATCCCGTCCTTGCGGCCGGTCTCGACGAGATTGTAGAGCTGGTGCAGGTTGTTCTCGCGGATGGTGTTCCGCACGGCCGCGTTGGCGACCATCACCTCGAAGGCGAGCGCACGGCCCTTCTTATCCGCGCGCGGGATCAGGTCCTGCGTGATCACGGCCTGGAGGGAGTTCGCCAGCTGGAGCGTGATCTGCTTCTGCTGGTCGCCCGGAAACACCGCGGTGATGCGCTCGACCGTCTGCATCGTGTTCGGTGTGTGCAGCGTCGCGATCACCAGGTGCCCCGTCTCGGCCGCCGTCAGGGCGGTCGCGATCGCCTCGAGCTCGCGCATCTCGCCGATCACGATCACGTCCGGGTTCTGGCGCAGGACGTGGATGAGCGCGCGGGAGAACGAGTGGGTGTCCGTATGGACTTCCTGCTGGACGATCAGGGCCTTCTGCGGGCGGTGGACGTATTCGACCGGGTCCTCGATCATGACGATCTTGCAGCGGCGTTCGCGGTTGATGAGGTCGACCATGTAGTTGAGCGTCGTCGTCTTGCCCGCTCCCGTGGCGCCGGCGATGAGGATCAGGCCGTTGGGCTTGCGCGCCAGCTCGTCCATGATCGACGGTAGGCCCAGCGTGAAGGAGTCGGGGATGTTGAAGGAGCAGAGGCGGACGGAGACCTCGGGATTCCCCGCGTGGAAGTAGATGGTCACCCGCGCGCGGGCGCGGTCGGCGTCGAACAGCGAGAAGCAGAGCTCCCAGTTCTTCTGGAGGTGCTGCTTCTGGTCGTCGTTCAGGATCTCGTCGACCATCCGGCGCAGCTCGTCGGGCTCCATCGGAGGCCGGTTCATCAGGATGATCTCGCCGTTGATGCGCATCGCGGGGGAGATCCCCGTGATCAGGTGGAGGTCCGAGGCGGTCATGCTCCGCGCGATCTGCATCAGGTCCAGGAGCTTCACGGGGATTACCTCCGTTGGAACAGGGAGCGGAACGTCCGCCAGAGCTGGTCGACGAAGCCGCGGCCTTTCAGGGCGTCGAGGGCGAGCCGCGACAGATCGAAGTCGCGGTCGAGCGACAGTGCCTGCCGGTAGGAGTGCTCCGCGGAGGAATCGAAGCCGAGTGCAAGCTGGCAGTCGCCCATGACGTGGAGCGCGAAGGGGGCCGCGGGTTCCTGCTTCACGGCCTTCGAGATCCAGGTCATCGCCTGGGCGAAGCGCCGGTACGCGTAATAGACCCGCGCGATCCGCAGCTGCATGAACCAGTCATGCCTCGACTCGGACGAGGCCTTCTCGAGGCAGTGGTCGTCGTTCGACTGCCGCGCGGCCATCAGTGCCTCGCCGCGGGCCAGCCAGAGATAAGGCGTCGCCCCCCGCTGGGCGAGGGCGGCGTCCGTGAATTCGATGGCCTTCTGCGGATCGCCCTGGCGCGCGACGGCGACGGCCTTGGCCGAGAGGACGTCGGCGCTGTCGCGGTGGAGTTCCAGGGCCTTGTCGGTCCAGAGGCGGGCTTCCTTGAAGTCTCCCAGCTCGATTAGCATCTGGGCCTGGCCGACCCAGGCGGCGACCACGTTGGCGTTGAACTCCAGCGCGCGGGAGTAGTATCGCAAGGCCTTGTCGAAGCGCGCGCGGCGGAAGTCGAGGTCGGCGAGCTTGAGGTAATAGATCTCGTCGCGGACCTCCCCTGCGGCGGCCGGCTCCTCGCGGAGCGGCTCCTTTTGACCGTCGAACTCCAGGTTCGAGAAGCGTCCCATTCAGGACTCCAGCGCCGAGACTTTCTTGGACAACCAGACGGAAGCAGCGGCCGACGCCACGAACGTGATCGTCATGACGATGATCTGTGTGGTGTAGTCGACGCGCGCCACCCGGATTTCGCCATGGTCGATGCGCGGTCGAGCGACGGAGACGAACGTATTCGCCAGCAGCGTCAGCAGCGGCCAGTACAGCAACATCAGGCCGATCAGGAGCGCGGCCATGCCCAGGAGCCGCTTGCGGGCCTTCGGAGACTTCCCCCAGGGCGTGGTGTCGAGGATGCACATGGCGTGCGTCGACACCATGAAACCGAACAGCATCTGGCCGGTGGCGCCGGTGAAGTTGATGACGCTCAGGATCAGCAGTCCCGCCACGAGCAGGAAGTAGATCATGGCCGCGAAGGGTCGGCGCTGGAGATAATGCCCGAGGCCGGGGATCAGCGAGGCGACCGGCGGGATCCAGGACCGGGACAGGAGGTCGGTGAGCCGGAAGTCCGCCCGGGACGGAGCCATGTAGGGCTGCCCCGGCCCGCGGCCTTCGAGTCGCGGCGGGGTCAGGTCGAGGAAGCGGTCCTCGTCGAAGACGTATTTGCAGCGGCGGCAGACCTGGTCGTTGAGCGGCCGGTCGAGGCTGCACTTCGGGCATTTCATCCGCGTTACCCCTGGCGTTTCTGCTGCTGCTTCTGCTGCTGGGCCGGCTGGATCTCGACCCGCGAGTCCGGCTCGTAATACTCCTGCGTCAGCTCCTGTCCGAGCGCCTTGCCGACGATCTGCTCGACGAGCTTCATGTACTCGAGGCAGCTCTTGCCTTTCGCGCCGGAGGTCTCGAGCCGGACCTTGCCTTCCTTGCCGATCTCGATCCGCAGTTCGTGGGATTCCATTCGTCTACTCCTGATAGCGGCGGACGTGCAGCCGGATGGCGCCGTCTGCGGCCTTCTCTTCGGAGACCGTCGAAAAACCGCTCTGACCCAGTTCCTGGGACAGCTTCCGATAGACGTACTGCTGGATGACGCGGCCGGAGAGGTCTTCGCCGATCCTGCGCGGCTCCTCGTCGGCCACGTCGCCCTCCGCGCAGGTGCTGAAGCGGCCGCG
>Ga0137410_10000099_pt1 | contig 58778 bp, 52 predicted proteins | sample CZODoug1_16funga_FD_108878 | JGI IMG/M metagenome (GOLD analysis project Ga0137410, IMG submission 108878) | Vadose zone soil fungal communities from Angelo Coast Range Reserve, California, USA - CZODoug1_16fungal (Illumina Assembly) | ecosystem: Environmental > Terrestrial > Soil > Vadose zone... | reverse complement strand
TGGCCTATCACCGGGCTGCTCTGTCGCGCATGGGCATCGTTTGTTCCAGCGATCTGGCGAAGCTCAGAGACGGACGGAAGACCCGTATCGCAGGATGTGTGATTGCCCGGCAGAGGCCAGGGACAGCCAAGGGTTTCGTTTTCCTGAGCCTTGAGGATGAGACAGGAATTTCCAACGCGATTGTTACGCCGAGTGTCTACGAGCAGTATCGCCGTCTGGTGACCTACGGCAAGTTCCTGATAGTTGAAGGCAAACTTCAGAACCAGGAGAATGTGGTCTCGGTGAAAGCTGATATCGTCCGTTCACTTGAAATCAGTGCGGTCGATGTTCGCTCTCACGATTTCCATTAACCGCCAAGCATCCGAGGACTACTTGCCGGTAGCCTGCAGCAATCGTTGAATTTCGTCTCTGGTCTTGTCAATGGCATGCACCACGGGCCTACCCGAAGAAGCAGGCTCGGGCGGTGCGTCAGTCCAGAGTTTTCCTGGTTGGTACACGGCGATGTAGTCCCACACGACTGATGAGCGGTCGTGTTCGCCCAGCAAGCGGGAGACGAGATGTTCTTCATCCCAATATTGAGACGCTCTCAAATCGGAAACGCGTTTCAGGGTCATAGTCGAAGGTGCACCAAAGTCAGTCGGCAATACAGGTTCCCAAACTACAAATACACGTATTCGTGCATCTCGCTGCTCAGAAAGTAATTTGTCGAGTGCAGAGGCCCCCTGCAAGCATACCGCTCAAGTCGGAGAGAGCAGAACGAGCACCCGCACGGAATCGGTCGCCCCATTGAATGCATTCTTCAGCGACGCAACCTTTGCGCCATTCAAACGAACCAGCGATTGCTGACCGTTCGGAACTGTGCTGCCGCCATAGCAGTAGTAGAAGATCAGAAATGCAATCGCCGCAATACTTCCGAAGATGATGCCCTTGCGCCTCATATCAGTCTCCAAGTGCATTCGCCAAAACGTTTGCTATCGCCCGCGAGAACAGAATCAAACCAAACACTGCGGCGGATGAAAACCAAAGTACGCATACGCTCAGCCTCCCGACAGGCACTTGCGATTGCTTCCGACGCCACACTTGATAAAAACCGAGTGCAACAGACAGAATCGAACCTGCCAGAGAAAATGGCCATAGTTTTGCAAGAGAGTCTGGCGCTCCACCAATGAAGAGAAACGGAATAAGGTGATAGAAGATCATGAATCCTATTGCTGCCACGCTCGCAAAAATGATTCCGCTGTTCTTCATCTCACCTGGCTAACCCATTCGCGATGAAGTTTGCAATCGCCTGCGGAAACAGAGTGAAAACAATTACGACGATGGTTGAGAACCACAACAAAGTTGTACTTAGAAGACTCGGCTTGCATTGGCACTGTTTGGCGCGCCACCGCTGATAAAAACCGAAAGCGACAAACAGCACCGAGCCTGCCAGCAAGAACGGCCGAAGCTTCACAAAAAACGCCGAGCTTCCTGCTGTCCCTGCCGCAAGCAAAAAAGGCGCCAAAGGCAGGCAACAGCTTGATGCCAAGATCACGCTGCCAAGGGCGGCGAGACTAGCACTAATCGTGCTCCCAGTCCGCGATGCGTTTTCCGTTGGTTCCTGTGTCTTTTGCATGGTCCCTATATCCCGCTCACGGCCTTCGGCTAAGAGCGCTGGACTCGGCCTCGCGAAGCGCCTGCCGGATTAATTCGCGCGAAGGCAGTCCCTCTCTACCAGCGCCGCTCACATACGTGCGGCACATCATTCCATATTCATGTGCGGCCCGAGCAGCCGGCTCTACGTCCAGCCCGTTGACTCGGACGCTTGGCGAACCCAAGAAGCCGATCTCCCGAGCAAGCACTGGATCGCATACCTGGATCTGCGAAATCTCGGCAGACATGCTCTCTTCCCTTAGAAGTTCCTGCACCCGTTGCAGGGTTGGTCCGTGATTTGGGCATCCCTCGAAATACAAAATTTCAATGTTCATCTCCATAAAGTCTCCTACGTGCGGGATGCCTTACTGATCTTCTCCAGCACAGGGCAACGGTCACTATGTCCGCGACTGTCGTTTTTCAAGCCGCGCTTACATTGATGCAGGGCGTTGTTCAAACTGTGCTTGAGACTTCGAAGCTCGTGAATCTTTTGCTCAACACTCACCAGCTTTTGCTCCAGCATGTCCTTGACATGCGAGCAGGCAGGTACATGATCTGCCTTCAGAATCAGGAGCTCCCGAATCTCTTCGAGCGAGAAACCTAGCTCCTGGGCTCTGCGGATAAACTTCAGGCCTTGAATTTCTTCGGGACCAAAGACCCGAAAGCCGCCCTCGGTGCGGGTTGGACGCTTTGACAACCCCTGCTTCTCGTAGAAGCGAATGGTATCAATGCTGAGCCCAGTCTCCTGCGCGACCTGACCGATTTTGGCCATCTTGGTTTGCCCTATACTCAGAATACAGTCTGGAGTGGGCTCCAGAGTCAAGGGGTAAAAGGCGTTAGTGGGATTTTGTGAAGGAGTGCTGAATCTGACCGAGCAGCTGTTCGTGCAAGATTCCTCAAAACAACAGTTGGGGGCTGTATTCCTCAGCGCAAGCCGGATCGTCATTCTGTACCGAATTAACCCGACTGCTCACGCGGTATTGACGCATCGATTCCGCCCGGCTTGGCGCGAGCAAGTCAAGAAGACGCTCTACCCTTCTGAGGCCGGGGTCAAGCCAGACATCGTAGTTCTCACGTTCGAGGATGACTGGCATCCGGTCATGGATTCCCGAGACAAGCGCATTCGCAGAGGTTGTGATGATCGAACACGTCTCGACCAACTCCCTCTCTGGGTTTCTCCATCGATCCCAGATGCCAGCAAACGCAAAGACCGAATCGTCCGCGAGAGTGAAGCAGAAGGGAGATCTCTCCTTGCCCTTCTTCGCCCATTCATAAAACCCATCGGCAGGAATCAGGCAGCGGCGGGACTCCAACGGCTCCCGGAACGCAGGTCGCTCGGCAATCTGTTCGGCCCTGGCGTTGATCATTTTGTATCCGGTCTTGGCGTCCTTCGCCCAGAAAGGAATCAAGCCCCAACGTACCAGCGACAGCGATCGGATCGGTCGGGACGCGTCTTGCCGGACCACTGGCACATTCTGGGTTGGAGCAACGTTGTAGCGAGGGCTCCAGTCAACGTCGTCACCAGCGTCAAACACCTCAGCAAGAATCTCTTTCTTCCGGGCAAGGCGATAGCGGCCACACATAGTGACAGTATAAGACGGATGAAAGGGCTGGATGGATCGCCTTGTTTGGAATCCTTGGTCGATCGTAGAACCAGTCTCGTTAGGTTTCCCCTGCGGGATTCTTACATGCGCGCTAGAAAAGCCCGCGCCAGCGAGAATGCCAGCGCGGGCAGAGCGATGGTCAATACTCGCTTGGCAAGTGGATGACGTTGTTGGTGAAGTACAGAGTGATTTCATCCAGCGGGAAATCAGTGTGCTCGATTTGCTTCGTGAAGACGATCTTGCCGTTGCCATCGTCACACGTAAGCGTAGCTGTTCGGTCGGGATTTACGGCGAGTTTCCAGACCTGAAATTCTTCGGCGGCAACGGCCTTGTTGTAGGGCTGAATGATCGCGATTTCGTCCAGAAGCCAGTACGCTCCACCGTGCTCGGCAACGTGCTGCGCGCCGTCGGTATAGAGAACGTTCCGGTTGATTCCGTGCCGATACCAGTTTTCGCTGCCGGTGAACTGCGCGAGCTCGTTTTTGCTGAGAGTCTTTGTCGTCATGATGTGCCTCTTTCGTTTTAAGTGACCCCCTTGGCGGGGGCGAGAGAGGCAACAGAAACGGCCGAACAGAAGGCGCGGCGTCACAGGCAAGCGTGAAATAAATGAAGGGTAGTCCGTAGGGGATCATCGTTTATGCCGCGAAAGTGCCTTGACGCTAGCCTGCGGCTGTTAGGTTGACTCCGAACCCGTCCATGAGTGGGGAAACGGAAAGAGGCACATTAGTGACGAGGGCGCGCGGTGAGACGCAGCGAGAACAGCGGACGATATGGAAACGGGCCGTGCTGTGCTGAGAACTGGTGTGAGAACGCATCTGCTCTGACAGGAAACGTATGGTGATATCGAAAAGTTGCGCAAAAGGGATTTGAAGTCTTGCAGCCACGGCATTTCGCGGATCTGGCGGCATTGCGTTAGAGCCTCCGCCGGTAACATTGCGATCGGGGCCATTACTAGGAGGCGCGGACGCGCCCGGCCCGTCGGGTGGGACAAAACAAGCCTCCTGCATCAGCAGGACACCCTTGAAGGGCGGGAGTCGGGCTGGACGCAGTTTGGCGACAGAAGAAACGACATCCACGCTGGCGATCAAGCAATGACGGTCCACACAAAAACGGCGCTCGGACAATTGCCGAGCGCCTGCGTAGTCCCACAGTTTGTTACGTCGTGGTCTTCCGTGTACCTTGCTTTGCCGCCTTCTTTTGTTTGTCGGCGAGTTTCGCACGTTTCGCGGTGAATTCCTGCTCCACGGCTTTGCGGAGTTTGTCCACGTCCACGCGATGGCGTTTTGCCGTTGCGATCAGCACATCCGGGTCGCTGGTTGGTGCCCGATCTGTGCATTCCAGCAAAACGACTTCGATCAGCAGTTTTGAAAGTGCGCCCTCATCCGGCTGCCGGAGCATCCGAGCGATGGCCTGCTGCACCTGCGGGTGCGTAACCTCGCTGGCCGTGCCTTCGACCAGTTTGTGCCGCCGCGCCAGCAGTTCCTTCCGCAACGGATCGAGTTTGTGCAAAAGCGTACTGGCAATCAGCGCGAGGTCGGCGCGTTCAAGCGGTGCGCCGATGCGCTTGAGCACTTCGGCCAACGCGCGGTGTCGCACCGTGGTTTCGAGCTTCTGGCGCTCCAATTCTTTCCGGCGTTGTGTGCGTTCCTTGGCTGTTTGCTCCGGGTTCGAAGCGCGGCGGTCAGCGAAGTGGATCGGGCAGTTCGGCTCGGCGCAGACCTTTACAGTCCGTCCACGCTCGATGCCGTCTACCACGATTGCCTCGCTCATGTTCTTACATGGTTTCTGGTAAGGCGAGAGCGGCTTCTTGGATTTCGCAGACTTGGCGGTGAGGTTCAAGGCGACGTATTGGTTTCTTCCCAGCACTGCGCTGTTTGCGGGAGTCCTCCATTCGGTCGTAATCTGTACCAATTGCGGTTTCTCGGCGATCTGACGCTCAACATTCTTCGTCAGCTTGTTGTTGTAGCAATTCTTATCGGTGCAGGAATCCTGCAAGGCCGAATCGAAAAGTAACGTGTTAAAGCCGGTCCGCTTGGGGCAGTTCGCGCAGCTTCCCGCTTCCGGCACAAGCGTCTCGTCGTTTTTGTCGAACGCCACGGAATCTAGCGACAGTAAGATGTTCTGCTCGATCCACGCCGTTAAGTCACGGACGGGACGCAGAATGCGCGTTTCTTTCCCGCCGTTCCACGCGGTATGAAACGCGGCATCAAACGCCCGCTGTTGCTCATGCTGCGGCAGCTTGGCGATTTCGAGCGCGTGGCCCACGCCGATTTCGTCTGCCAAAAACGCCTCTGCGATGAATGGATGCAACTCGACCAAGCGAAGGCGGGTAGCCACGAATGCCGGACTCTTCCCGGTCTTCGCCGCTAGGCTGGGGATGTCATATTGAAGCCCATCCGTGTGCAAGAGGCCATGAAACGCGAATGCCTCTTCCAACGGATGTGCGTTTTCACGTTGAATATTTTCAACCAACTGGGTTTCGACGCAAGCCGCGTCCGAGAGTTCGACGACACGAACGGGCACTTCTTCCAACGCGGCGAGCTTGGCGGCGCGCAGCCGCCGCGCTCCGGCGATGACCTCGTACTTGTCCTCTTCGATCGTGCGGACAAGCAACGGCTGCAAGACGCCTTGCGCTTGGAAACTAGCCGCCAGTTCTGCAAGGCTGTGTTCATCAAAGCGTCGGCGTGGGTTGGTGGTGGATTCCTGCAACTGCGCCACGGGCAAGTTGCGATATTCGTTGCTGCTTTCAACTGCGGTTTCCATAAAATGCTTCTCCTTATTTGATTTGTCTGAGTGGTGGTGGAAGTCATGCGGACAGGCACACTTCGCCCGTCCGCGCCGGTTTGCGAGTGCATGTTCTAAGCGGCTGGTTCTGCGGCCTCGGCGAAATCTGCCGGTGCGGGCGAGTAACCTTCGTCTTCGTTTTTGGGTATGGCGTCAGACGCGGACTGCTGTTCCTTCGCCTCTGCGGGGGCAGGCTCTTCCATCCTGATTGCCCCGAGAATTACGGCTGAGGTTTGCTGCACGACCTCAAGACTTTCCATCAACAACTCGGCGTTGCCGTGGTAAAGCTGAATGTAACTGGCGCTGGATTTTGGATTCAGCCCGATGGCTTTCGAGACTACAAAGGCCACGGCTTCGGCTTCGGTCTCGCGTACAACCTTTGTAGTTGCCGTGCGCCGTTCGGATTTGTGAATCCGCTCGTGTGCGACCTCATGCACAAGGACAGAAAATTCTTCGGCCTTTGTCTGTCCGGGCAGCAATGCGATCCTGCCGCCATAAGACATGCCGAAAGCGGGGGCAATGCTCTCGTTGTATTCAAGCGCGATGCCCTGCGCCTGCACGAAGTCTCGCAAGCGATCCAAATAGACCCCGGCGTCTCCGGTGACCTCTCCAATGGTCGGGAGCGAAACGCCATCGGTCTGGAATTCGTCCCAAACAAAAACGCGGCGGAAGCCGAGCAACGTGGATGTATTCGCTTCTTCCTCGGACGTGGCCTCCGTGTTTTCTTTCTTGCGGCGCTTGCCGATCACGGGAGCGAGAATGGCAATGCCCTTTTCGCCACGTTTCACGAAGCGGCCAAGTTCGTTCCACGTTCGTATCCCCGCCACATGCGTGGCCTGGGGCCGTTGTCTCGCGATGAGGAGGACGTTGCCGAAGGAATACGTGTGGAAATTCGCCATTGCATTCAAGTAAGCGGTGAGCGTTTCACTGTGTCGCGCTTCCAATTGCTCGATGAGATATTTCACGTTTTCGCGGATGAGTTGTTGTGCGGTGGCTGGCTTCCGGTTTTTACTGCCGGAAGCAGCGTTGACGGCGGCTGAGCCGTCGCGGTGGGTGTTGTTGTTGCTGTGATATTCCATTGTTTTTTCCTTTGTCTGCCCGGTGGGGCGTTTTTTTCTTTCAATCCAGAGCGAAGCGAAGGAAAAAACGGACCACCGGGAGACAAAGAGGAACGACGGAGGGCGAAGGGGGAAGGACCGAGAGGCGGGCAGGGCAAGTGCAAAACAGCTTTATCGTTTGGCGCGCAGCCGTGCTGTCCCGAAGGGCCGTTCCGAAGCGAAGCGGAGTGGTCACCCTCGACCGTGGGAGTGGAGAAAAGACGCGCGGCCAAGCGCAACCGAGAAGTTGCTTTTGTCTTGCAGAGTCAGGCAACTGGAACGGAAAAAAACAGGCTGGTCAGGTATGGGTACTAAAATTGATCGGAATCAGCAGACAATGGGCACACTCGGCGTGTCTGAAGCGGAAGAAGGATGGGATTGGCGACTTACCGACAGTCAGCCGATTCGGACGTCCGGTAGCCTACCTATGTCGATACGAAAAAGAGTGCCTTCGAAGCAGAGTAGAGTGGGATTCGAACCCACCTGAAAACATAAACTAAAGTACTTGCAGCGCACAGGTAGCGACCTTAAGCCACGCAAGTTCACGGTAATCCAGGGTAAAGGGTTTCAGGGGGTTTCGAGAGAAACGTTCGATCTGGACCAAACGCGTGGACTTTTTCTGCTTCCCATCCTGCTTCGCAGCCGCATCTAAGGTCTGATTTCAATCCGCTGGGGCGCACTCCGTGCCCGGAGGCTGCATGCCATGTGGCTCGTCGTCGCTGTTTGTGTTGCCGTGATAGCAGGCATCTGTTTGGGAATAAATCTATTTCCCAAGCGCTTTTTCGAAGCTCCGCTGTCGAGCGCCAAAATTGTCGTCATGCGTTCGCCAGTGCAAACCACCCCACTTCCCGATGCCATTGCAAATGAGTCAGCGTTCCTTCAGCAATCGCATAGGTACTGTGAGTTCCGGTTGCGCGCTGCCCTGACCCGGTTCGAAACAGAAGCTCGCCTGGCTACGCCACGCGAATTGAGGGCCGCGGGACTCGATCCGGAAAAGATCAAAATCGTGATTGAACTGTCATCAGCGCTCGTCCACGAGACCAACTCCTATGACTTTGCCAAGACGATGGAGCGCCTACTACGGGCCCTGAAGGGGTTGGTTGTGAGAATCGCTGAGACGACCGATGGCACATATGAAGTCGCTCATTGCTTAGCTGTCGCTGGTTCCCTCGCTCCGCTGATCGGCCCCGCATTTGCCCTCATGGTTGCGTATACATCTCTCGCGATCGTCAAGCGGCAAGCACAGGAAAGTGCGACGCTGCGTCGGAATCTTTTTACCATTGCCAATCTCATCGAAAGCGGGACAATCTCAAAATTCGAAATCGCTTACGAGACAATTCAAGGCAACTTTCAAAGGGCATGCCCCGACAGTCTGCCCTTAGTTGTGGCACGAACGAATATGAACAATGCCATACGGGAATGGCTCCACCATTTCGTGGCGAGAATTGAAAATGCGCCAAGCCCTATTGAACAGGGATGGATTTCCGTGAAGCGTACAACCGAATTTGACGGGTACATAGCGGGTGGCTTTGCACCTATCGCTCGTTATTTTCTGGTCGGCATATTCACTGACTTCATGATTGCGGAGAAGTTGGGCGGTACACGCGAATTCCTGACCACTCTCACCAACCACGTTTTTTATCTCAAGACAGCAAAGGAGGCGCTGAGAAAACGAATGGTGGCGGCAGGCATTCAACATGAGACGACATCGGTCGCGGCTTCTATTGCCGCGTGGCTCAATGAGCGTTGCATGTATCTTGATTGCTTGGCTGAAAAGCTCAGAAGTACGCCTACCTTCCAAGTGGCCGATACCCCAACTGAGCTGACATTTCGACGTAAGGTTCGATATCTTGTCCTGCGTTGTGCCGTCGTAATTCGGCGGATTCGACAGGTGCGTCTTCAACCCTTGCGCGCTCGCGCTAAATCATGGCGGCGTTACGGGATTGCTCAGGCACGAATACACCTGAGAGGATCGCTGAAACGGAGGCGCTAATGCGGTCGCGTTGTCAGTACGACCCTCAGGTCTATCCCCTGCTCCACTGGCCTGCGATCTTTGGAGGGAATTGATTTTTTTCAGTTCGTTTACGCTGGCCCTCTTTTTTCTCATTGCCCTTCTTTCGACCCCCTTTGGCCTTTCCGTTTTGAATGGTTCTGGTGTTAATAAGGTTAGAGTCTGTGTTAAGTAGTGTTACGCTGTGGACAACTTACCTCAAGCCTCTGGACAGATTGTGGATTTCTTGACCCTCAGTAAGCGGCGGCGGCTATAGTGCCTTCGCCCCGCCGGTTGGGCGGAAGGAAAAGAGATTGGCCGTGGCCATGCGGCACGGAGGAATACTCGAACCGTTCGGCATGCTCTCTGCTAGCCTTGCCATGGAAGCGAGAGGCAATGCAAGAATCCGACAAAATCGTTGAGCAGGGACTGGAGTCCTACGACCCGGAAACGAGGGTGTTCCCCGACATCAGGAAAAAGGTTTCAAAGGGCGAGGGGCTCAGTAAGCGCGAAGTACTGCTGATCCTTAAATGGAAACTTCAACGAATAAAGAACTCGAATGCAAAGACTGTCTCTGATAGCAATCTGGAAAAAATCAATAAGGCGATTGTGGCTGCGAGCAAGCCGAGGAGCGCGGTTGCTGCGCTGAAGGCTTTGGACAAGGTCCCAGGCATCGGGTTGGCAACGGCGACCGCAATCTTGACCGTCTGCTACCCCGACACTTTTACGATCATCGATGAGCGCGTGCTGGAGAGCTTGGAATTGTTCCCGCGTTGGTATGAGAAAAAGAAAAAGATAAAAGAAAAATACAGCACCGGCGATTGGACCGCGAAAGGTTACGTCAATGAGTATCTGCCGCGCGTAAGCGAATATAAGGATCGATGGAAAAAGACGCTGCGCGAAACGGATCAGGCGCTTTGGGGCTTATCGGTGAATCGGCGTATTGAGAAGATCATCAAGAAAAGCGAGGAAGGCTGAGTGCTGCGTCGATCAGCGATTGTGATGCTTCAGAGGCGTTGAATTGCAATTTTTCTAAAGTTGTGACGTTTGCGCACATTTTGAGCGGCTTTTGAGGCGCGATTTTCGTATAATTTGACTGCGGTAGAGGTGTGTCAATAGACGGTTTTGAGAGGCCCAATTTCATTGGGCCTTTTGTATTTTCAGCACGAATCTGAAAGGAGCAAGAGCAATGGCTAAGAGACAACGTGTGTATCAACGGGGCAAGGAATACGAAATCATCGGAGCTGGAAAACGTCACCGGCGTGTGGTGTTCATGGGAGGTTCGCGTTTGGATGGCGGGCAGGAGCTTCTAATGTTTCGTCCCGTCCGCAAGATGAAAAAACATCGGAGCTAGGAAAAAGCCGCCGCGGGGCGGCAACCTCGGATATCGAAGCTGCCGCCACCGACGGGCCGCCACCGACGGTATGAAGCTATGCGGCTTTCAGTTCCGGATCGATTTCAGCAACAGGCGAGCGCAGCAGTTCGGGAAGCCAGTCCTTGCCCGAAACCTCGCGCTCGGCGAGAGCGGCAAGTTCGGCCTTCTTCAGCTTCTCCCATGCGGGAGCGACGGAGCCTTTCACCTCGGAAAGCGTTTCGAGCGTCATTGACAGCAAGCGGCGGCTAAAGTGCCTTCGCCCTGCTGTCTGCGGGGTCAATAGCAAAGGGCATGATTGGGGGCTGACGTAGCCGAGAACGGCTCTCAGGGCAGGAGGCCCAGAACTGAGGGGCGTCTCCGTAAGGCCTTTTTTCCCGCAGGGTTAATGGTGTAGTGTGTGATCATCCAGCCTAGGACTCTCGTGCGCTTGGCGGTGCCAGAAAGTCAAATGGGCCCGCTGAAGGACAGGTGTGAAGGTGTTCTCTTACTACGAATTTTTCGCGGGTGGCGGAATGGCGCGGGCCGGGCTCGGGCAGGGGTGGACCTGTCTTTTCGCGAACGACATTGATGCCAAGAAGGGCACCAGTTACGCCGCGAATTGGGGCAACGAGCACCTCAAGATTGAAGATGTCGGCGCTCTTTCGTCGAAAGATCTGCCCGGCGCGGCCAATCTCGCCTGGGCCTCGTTCCCTTGCCAAGATTTATCGCTGGCAGGGTCCGGGGCGGGCTTGAACGGCGAACGTTCAGGGACTTTCTGGCCTTTCTGGCGCCTCGTGCAAAAGCTCGGCAAAGAGGGGCGCGCGCCGTCCGTCGTCGTTCTTGAAAATGTTTGTGGTGCACTCTCTTCGCATGAAGGTAAGGATTTCGCGGCGATTGGCTCGGCAATCGTCGGCGGGAAATACAAATTTGGCGCAATTGTTATTGACGCGGTGCGCTTCGTGCCACAATCGCGACCACGACTTTTCATCGTTTGCATCCGAGACGGGCTGAAAATTCCGACCGGCCTCGTCGCATCGGAGCCTGATCCGGTGTGGCACCCGCCGCATCTGACCAGCGCTTACGAGAAACTGTCGCGGCGGTCTAAAGCGGCTTGGATCTGGTGGCGTCTTATCGCTCCTCCCGCGCACAACGCTACGTTCTCCGACTTGATTGAAGACGAACCGCAAGGCGTCGCCTGGCATACTTCTGCGGAAACCAAGTATTTGCTATCGCTGATGAGCCCGATCAACCGGGAGAAAGTTGAGCAGGCTAAGAAGATGGGGCGACGTATTGTCGGCGGCATTTACAAGCGCACCCGCCATGATGAAAAAGGCAAGCGGGTACAGCGGGCGGAAGTGCGATTTGACGACATATCGGGATGTCTCCGAACGCCGGTCGGAGGTTCAAGTCGGCAATCCATCGTGATCGTTGAGGGCAAGAGCGTTCGCTCTCGGCTGTTGTCGCCGCGCGAAGCGGCTCGCCTGATGGGACTGCCGGACAGCTACGAGCTGCCGCAAAACTACAACGAGGCCTATCATCTTGCCGGCGACGGCGTTGTCGTTCCTGTGGTGCGTTTTCTTACAGCGAATATTCTTGAACCTCTTCTAGAGGCAGCCGAAACGCACGAGAAGGAAGCTGCATGAAAATGGCCGCTGCCGCGCTCCAAAAAGAACTGGCCGCGTTCACGGCGGAAAAGAGCTTCCGGGGAAAGGGACCGATTTCGGTTGCGTTGGTGGTGACTCAACACGCCCGAACGATGGGACTCCCGCTCGATGATGAAAAGCTGATTACGGAAGGCGGGGGTCAAGTCTTAGGTCTCGGAAAAGGCGCCGTCCAGACGGTTCTCAAGCGCCATGGCATCGATAGGGTGCTGGCTTCTGAAGGTGGACGAACCTCGCGCGGAAGCCTGCAGAACATGCGCCAGTACGTCGGCTTCCTTAATGCTCTCGAAAGCCATGCGGAAATCGACCTCGACGTGATCGAGGCTTTTTGGATTGATCGCGTTCACGAATTCTTCGCGGGAAAGCCATTCAAGATCAAGCTCGACGCCTCGAAGAGTCTTCGCACGGTTGTCCGCGATGTAATTGAACAAGCCGAGGAACGTCAGAAGACGATGCCCGGCATGTACTACGCGGGCGCCGTCTTGCAGCATCTGGTCGGAGCGAAGCTCGACTGCGCCTTGGGCAAGGGGTCGTTTGAACACAACAGCTTCTCCACAGCGGACGCGCCCGGCGCCCGGGCAGGAGATTTTCTGCTGGGTGATGTATCAATACATGTCACGACGTCGCCGGGAGAAGGGGTGATCGAACGCTGCCGGGAAAACCTGAATGATGGCATCAGGCCGGTGCTGGTGACGATCCAGCGAGGATTGAGCGTAGCGGAGGGGCTGGCGGACAATGTCGGCCTTGCCGATCGGATAGACATTTTTGAAGTCGAGCAGTTCGTCGCGCTGAACGTATATGAGTTGGGCAAATTTGCCGCTGAGGGGCGCAAGACGGCCGTGACGGACATCGTTGGCCGATACAATGAGATCGTCGACGAGTTTGAAACAGATCCAAGCCTTAAAATCGAATTGCGGCGATGAAAGAAACGTCTGAGGCGCGTAGTCGTATTATGCGCGCCGTGAAGAGCCGGGACACGGCGCCTGAAATGGTCGTGCGGCGCCTGGCTCACGGAATGGGTTACAGGTTTCGTGTTTGTCGCAACGATTTACCGGGCTGTCCGGATATAGTATTTCCAAGGTTGCGAAAAGTCGTTTTCGTCCACGGGTGTTTCTGGCACGGTCATGATTGCGCGCGCGGGGCGCGCGTTCCCAAGGGAAACAGAAGTTATTGGTTGAAGAAGGTGGGCGGAAACCGCTCGCGCGACGAGAAGAACCTTGCAAGACTGGCCGAAGCGGGATGGAAGTCGCTTGTTATTTGGGAATGTGTGACCCGCGATGAGGGCCAATTACGTCGGCAGGTAGGAAAGTTCCTGGCAGACCGAAAAGCCGGGGGAAGCAGGAAAGACAAATGACGACCGGATTTTATGCGCGCCTCCGTGAGAGCCGGGAGGATGACGAAGCTTTAGCGGCATGCATTGACCGCGTTGTGAAGCAGCTAGAAGATACTTCGACGAGTGGCGACCGGCCCGGTATGCTTCTCGGCAAGATTCAATCCGGAAAGACGCGCGCCTTCGTGGGCGTCATCGCCCGTGCGTTTGATCGCGGGTTCGATGTCTCGGTCGTTTTCACCAAAGGCACTAAGACTCTGTCAGCGCAGACCGTCGCGCGGCTTCGTCATGATCTTCGGGAATTCATCGACGAGGACGAGGTTCTGGTGTTCGATATCATGGCGCCGCCGGGGAACCTCACAAAAAGCGAACAGCGTCGGAAACTGATAATCGTCGCGAAGAAACAGGCGAAAAACCTGGAGCGGATTATTCGTTTTTTTGACGAGGACTATCCCGATCTCAAGGGCCGCCGCGTTCTCATTGTCGATGACGAGGCCGACCTTGCCAGCGTTCGATTTGTGCACAAGAAAGATCAGCCGGATGTTGAACAAGGGAAAATCGCCGATCAGATGGACGCGTTGCGACGACTTGTTGGCAAAGTCGCGTATCTCCAGGTCACTGCGACTCCATATTCGCTGTATTTACAGCCCGAAAATTACGAAGTCCCTCCAGATGAGGGTTACGTTTTCAAACCCAAGAAACCTGCGTTCACTGAGCTTCTGCCCATTCATGCCGGTTATGTGGGCGGCGACGATTACTTCCTGGCGCGTGATGAGGGCGATCCTAGGTCGTTCCTGTTCGTGGAGGTGGACCGCGACGAGCAGGATTCTCTGAGAAGGCCGGACCAGCGGCGCATCCGGCAGGAAAAGGTTCTTGATTCACCCAATACGAGAGGATTGGTGCGAGCCATCGTCACATTCGTCCTGGCCGTTTGCCTGCGCAGATGGCAACAAGCGGAAGCTGGCGAGAAGAAGCGCAAGTACGCGATGGTCATTCATAACGATACGCAAAAAGCGGCGCATGCCTGGCAGGACCAAATCATTGAATGGGTGTTTGCGGCGGCAACGGACGCGGCGGCCAATGATCCGCAGAAGCTGAAACCGCTTTTCGATGCTGCCTTTGCTGATTTGAAAGCCTCCATTGAGGCCGACAAGGGGCGGACGCCCACGTCCAAAGAAGCGTTCGAGATGTTTGTCGAAGCCCTCCAGGGTGGGGATATCGTGCGGGAAACCGTAAACTCGGACCGCGTGGTGATGGCGTTGCTCGATGAAAGAGCCGAGTTAAGGCTCAGGTCGCCATTCAACATTTTTGTTGGCGGCAGCATTCTGGACCGTGGCATCACGATCCCGAACCTGATTGCGTTCTATTACGGGCGGAATCCGAAGACCATGCAGGCGGACACGGTCTTGCAGCACTCGCGCATGTATGGAAATCGGGATCGGCGCGACTTGGCCGTCACGCGGTTCTATACCTCGCGCGATGTTTACGATCGGCTTTACACGATCAATGAATTTGAAAATACTTTGCGCGATGCCTTTGAGAGTGGCGCTCATGAGCAGGGCGTTGTGTTCATACAAGCGGACGCAGGCAATCGGGTGCGGCCTTGTGCTCCCAACAAGGTACTGCTCAGCAACGTCGTAGCCGTGAGACCAGCCGGAATGTACCTTCCAACGGCATTTAAGACGGTAACAGTTCGCGAATTGACGGCCGCAGATCGCGAGCTGAGACCACTAATCCCGACAGCAGCCCGCGACAGCCAGAGGTTTGTTGAGATCGATCGGGGCACGGCGCTGCACATCATCGCCATCATTGAGAAGACGATGGAATTCTCCGACGGCGAATTCGAGTGGGATGCGATGCGGGGCCTGCTTGACTATTATTCTGATGTTAGGGATGGAGGGGACGGGAAGGTCTTGGTCCTCGCGGAGACGGGCAGAAAGCTGGACCGCCAAAAGTCGGGCGACAAATCCGGCCTGTCGATCCTCGGCGGCGGTGCGATCCGGGCTCTTGTGCTCGACCCGTTGCGGTCGAAGCCGGCGCTGGTCTTGCTTCAACAAGAAGGAACGACGGGGCAAGGATGGTCTGGACATGCGTTTTGGTGGCCTATTCTAGCCGCGCCTGGCACGGTTGAACCCTGTGTGTTCGCGACTAAGGTTGTATCGGATTAGCTAAATGGCGAATAGCGACATTTCGGGCGAGGAATGGCTTGAGCTCTATCGGTACTTACTGTCCGAACTAGAGAAGGGCGGATTCGACGAAGTTCGCGCAGAGATTGAAGCTGCCGCGTCAGCTCCCGTGGTCGAGGAAAGCACCCCCGAAGATGAGGCTCGAATTTCCAAATTGGTGCGCGGGGAAGTTGGAAAGGCCATAATCCGGCGTCGCAGCCCAGAAGAGGTCTTCGCTGCTGCAATCGGAGTACTTCGGAGCCGACTGGTAGAGTTGCCAATCTTGGCAAGCGTTCTTAGTAAGCACCTGGGGATTGCGCAAGAGCGAATAGAATTTCGCGTCGATTACGAGCAACGGTACGCTTTAGTGGAATCAGAACCCGTGCGCCTTAGTCAGCTGATTGTGAACAACGAAGAAAGTGATTCCCTGAGCGCCGCATTGTCGGCCTTTCGGACTACCAATGGACCAGGTAAGAGGATAACGTGGCGACGCTGAACCAACTGAAACAGGCTGTCGACAACCTTCTCGGCCTTTCTGCTTCGAAGCGATTGCTGCGGCTTAATTCAAACACTTGCGAAAGGGCTTATGAAGCCTACGTTTTGTCGCTTTGCGCCGAAGCTGTCCTGAGTGCCGGTGGTGCCGCAACGCTGACCGGAATCAACACGGGACCGAACCCTACGACTGTTGTGCTGCGGGGCGCCCCCGGTGACATGGCGTCAAGAGCGCAAGACTTCTGTTTTATAGACTGCGTCCTGGGCGGGAAGCGGTTCGAGATTCATACTGATGTTGTTTATGAGGGGCAATCGGGTGCTAACCATGAGATCGATGTATCGATTTGCGAAGCAGCGCACGCCCAAGACGTTCGCCAGAGCGGGCGGGCGCCTCGAACGAACAAGTATTTAATTGCTGCCATTGAATGTAAGTTTTATGAGTCCACACCTGGGGTTTCTTTAGCCCGAACGTTTGTCGGGTTGGTCAAGGACTGTTCGACAAATCGGTTAAGCGCGTTTGTTTCAAACAAGTCGAGCGGTGGCTTGGATAGTTATCTGAGCCCGACTTGGGCGCCAAAGCCGTTCACGGATCTCACAGCTCTCGATCCTCAGGCTGAGCGCCGTTTCGTCGCTAATGTCGAGCAGGTTCTCAGACAATGGGAACGTAGCCGCTGATGGGTTACTGCGGGCAACTACAGATTCCGCGCTTCAAAAAAAGGGAGGACTGACAGTTTAATGGTCCTTCGTGAGTACCTAGCATGCCAAGTTGGCTGGGAGTAGAAAGGATAAAATAGCTGTATTAGGAGCCAACGTGGCTACATACGAACCGGGCGATTACGTGAAAGTGGAGTTCCCCGACGAGAGGACCGGCATCGGCGAATGGATGTGGGTTCGCGTTGAGGTTTGCGACGACAAGAGGAAGATGGTCATCGGGACACTCGACAACGAACCGCCAAATGATTACGACGGGAAGCTGGAGCAGGGGTCGCCCTTGGCTGGCAGCTACGCGCAGATCCGCGAACACCAAAAGCCAACGGAATTCACGAAACAATGAGCGGGGAAAGTTCACCCAGTAGCTGGGAGTACTGCGAGGTCGGGCGGCTTTGTTGAGGCCCGGACCAGCGGGCGCCTCACCTCAGCCTACAAGTTGCAGGGTTGAACGAGCTGTTGAACTCGAGTAAGAGGTTATAGTATGAGTGCGTTTCGAGGATGGCCCACCGCCGTAGACTTGTATTCGGGCTGCGGGGCGGTGACCGAGGCGTTGAAACGCCGGCACTTTCGCGTGGTGGCGGCGGTCGACAACGACCCGATTGCCTGCCTTACATACAGGCAAAACCATCCCGCTGTTCACCTCTACGAGAAGGACATCCGACGCGTATCGCCAGCGGCCATTCGGACTGAACTTCTTGAGGGCCGTGATCTCGATCTTCTTGTGGTGTGCGCCCCCTGTCAGCCTTTCAGCAGCCAGGGACGCAGGGACAGGGCAGACCGCCGCGCTCGACTGATTTTCAGTGCGGTTCGGTTCGCAAGTGTTCTGAAACCCAAACTCATCCTTTTTGAGAACGTGCCCGGCCTGGCCAGTGAACGATTTTCCAAGGTTCTGCACGAATTGCGTCGCCTTCTGAACAAGGCTGGTTATCGGATGGGTGACCCAGAGACGGCGGATGCCGCCGATTATGGCGTTCCCCAAAGACGCCAGAGATGCATCTTGATAGCTTCGCGCGTGGGCGAACCTCCTCGGCTGCCCCTGCCCACGACGCCCTCCGGAAAACAAAAAACAGTTCGCAGTGCCATAAGGAATCTTCCGCGTCTCCGGTCGGGCCAGCAGGACGCGGACGACCCTCTGCACGTCTCACGAGAACATCATCCGATCACTCTGCGCAGACTTTCCTGCATCCCGAAAGATGGCGGAGGGCGATTCTCACTGCCAAAGAAACTCGTGCTGGAATGCCACAAGGACTATTCAGGTCATCCGGATGTATACGGACGGATGTTCTGGGACCGAGTAGCGCCAACCCTCACTACCGGCTGTACGGATGTTACCCGGGGCAGGTTTGCGCATCCTTCCCAAAACCGCGCGATTACCTTGCGAGAAGCCGCCCGGCTACAAACGTTCGATGACAGCTATGTGTTTGAGGGAAACTTCAGCGCCATCGCCACTCAAATAGGAAACGCCGTTCCCGTCAGGTTGATTGAGGAAATCGCCCCCATTCTCCGATCTAGCATTCGGGGACGCGGATGAAAAAGAAATATACGGCCGATCAGGAGCGAGCCATTGCTCATCGTGACGGCAACCTCCTGATTCTCGCTTGCGCAGGAAGCGGCAAAACGGAAGTGATCTCCAGGAGAATTGCCCTACTGGCTAAGGAGGGAACTCCGAAGAGCTCCATTATCGCATTTACTTTCACTGAGCGAGCGGCCGGAGAGCTGAAACTCCGGATACGTGAGCATCTGGAGGAGGTGCTGCCCGATGATCCCGCGTTGGGTGATATGTACGTGGGGACGATCCACAGTTTCTGTCTCCAATTGCTCAAGGAAATCGATCCCAGCTACCGCAAGTTCGAGGTGATGGACGAGGCCAGGCAGGCCGCGCTTATCATGACGAACTTCCATCATTTTCCGGACAGCAAGAAGCCGGGCCTCGGCCTTAATCAACTTAGGCATCGCACCCGCAGCGGCGGATATTGGGATACCGTCTCCGTTTTTCTGAATACCTTAAACGTCAGGCATCAAAAACAGATTGATGTCGATGCAATCGACGATCCTCATCTGAAGTTGGCGATTGAACGCTATCAAAGCATCGCCCACGACTATCCCAACTACTTTTTCGACTTCAATAGAATCATTGACGAGTTGATTTCGAGACTCAACGATTCTCCTTCGACGCTTCGCGACGTGAGAAAACGGTTTAAATATCTTGTCGCGGACGAGTACCAGGACGTTGACGACCGGCAGGAGGAGCTCATTCGATTGATCTCGAATGGCGGCAACGAAGTTCGGGTGACCGCGGTAGGCGACGACGACCAAGCCATCTATGGATGGCGGGGCGCGCGGATCAAGAACATTCTGAGTTTTCAGAAGCGATATCCGCAGGTCCAAACGGAGAAGCTGACCTTCAATTTCCGGAGCACTCACGCCATCGTCGAGATAGCCAATACCGCCATTCGGAAACTCCCTTCGGGTGGTCGTTCTGACAAGGAAATGGTTGCTAGGCACTGGGATCAGGTAACGCAATCATGGCCCGAGACTATGGCGGAGCGGCACGACATCCAACGCCGTACTTTTGATGACGAAGAAGCGGAGGCCGCATGGATCGTTGAACGGGTTCGCCAATTACGCGGCACTCTAATTCATGAGAAGGATGGCGGACAACGCGGGATCGATTACGCCGACATGGCGATCTTGCTTAGGAGCGTTCGAACCGCCGGGCACGTCATTGCAACCGCGTTGCGAGGTGCAGATATACCAGTGGTCATCAAAGGGACCGGAGGTCTTTTTGAACACGACGAAGTTCTGCTGATTCAGGCTGCCTTCTGTCTCTTGGCTCGATCAGACCTCTACTATCGGAATGATGGAGAAAACACAAAACTCGCCGAATCGGAGATCCGGGAGTTCGTTCGAGAGAAGATCGTGGCGCTTCGAGAAAGCCGTCGCATGCCGACAGCGAAAGAGGAAGGATTCCTCCGGTGGATCGCGAGAAAGCGAGATGAACTCGACGAACGAAGCTTGGAGAAGGAGCAGCGGCGTCGACGTCTTGCTCGCAGGATCTACCCTCAAGACATTTTTCAGGAAATGCTCAAGGAGCTCGGTTCGGCCGACGCCGCCGTTCCATGGCCGCAGGATGTCCTTTTTAATCTTGGCCGACTGAGCGATCTCGTGACCCAGTTTGAAGCGGTGCACCAGTGGATCACGCCCAAAGGCCTCAACCCTCTGTGCATGTTTCTCGGGGGGTGGGCCGCGGGCTCCGTTGATGAGGGGCGGCTGGATGAACCGGGAACGCCGAACGCGGTTCAGATACTGACCGTACATGGGGCTAAGGGTCTAGAGTGGCCGGTAGTGTTTCTCCCGCGAGTCTCAAGCGCCAATTTTCCCAGTAGCAAGCGGAATCAAGGGCCCGAAACATTCCTGGATGCGGACCTGTTCGAGCCTGCTGAATACGCGGGCGGCGACGAGGGCGAACGAAGACTCTGGTACGTAGCTCTGACGCGCTGCCGGAAGTTCCTGCATGTCACAAGCCCCGACCGGCGCGGCAAGAGGCCGACAGAATACTTCAAGGAAATTGAGCATGATTATGTTCAGAAGGTCGGGACGATAAATGAGAGGTCTAAAGGAGAGCCCAGGGCGCCGTTGAACGTTGACCTGCTGCCCACAACCTACACGGACCTGAACTATTTCTGGCGCTGCCCATTCGAGTACCAACTGCGCGCGCTGATGGGATTCAACCCGGGGGTAACGGAGTCCTATGGTTACGGCCAGCAGATTCACAACATCCTCACGGAGGTGCACAAGAAGGCATTGGACGGAAAATATCTGTCCGCGGCCGAGGTGTCTCAGCTTGCGAATGAAAGATTTCATCTTCGATACACAAGAGACCGGCCGTTCGAAATTCTTAAGAGCGCTGCCCAGGAATCATTGACCCGATTTATCGAAAAATATCCGGATCACGGCCAATACGTCCTTCAAGCGGAAAAGCCATTCGAGTTCGTCGATCACCAAAGCGGGGCACTGATAAACGGGACGATCGATCTCCTGCAGAAGGTCGAAGAGCTTCCGTCAGGCGAAAAGGTGCTGCGACCGGTGGGCGTCGTCGATTTCAAGACGCACGGCTGGAAGAAAGCGACAGATTTTTTTCGAAGCCAGGATGACGCTATCGCCCAACTTCAGCTATACGCAATTGCCGTTAGAGAAGCGCTCCACATGGAGCCCCAATCCGCACAGGTGCATTTCCTGTGCCCGAAACCTCCGCCGGATGACTTGAAGAAGGAAGGCGTGACTGAGGACGTTCGCGTCGATATTTCACCACAACGATTGGTCGCGATGAGATCCCGGGTTCAAGGGACTGTGGTGGAAATCAAGCAGTCCATCGAAAAGAAGGAGTTCGACCTTAAGGGCTGCAAGACAGGGCACTGCCCACGTTGTGATTTCAAGACGTTCTGCCCGGGGTATCGGACGTGGGACAAGGCGGACAAGATCACTCCGAGGCCACCTGCGGTGGAAGAAGCGCGAGAGCTGGAAATCCGGCTCATTGAAGAGGAGATCGATGCCGGGACGGAATCTGAGTAACGATGAGCAGCATCTGCTCGGTTTCTGGGAGGCCCCGCCCAACAATCTGGCGCGTCCATTGCTGCGCGCAATCGAAGTCACCGGGGGGAATGGCCTGCGGACTTTGGGGGGCGTGAGACTCCCGTTCAATTACCCTATCACTGCGATATGCGGAAAGAACGGCACCGGAAAGTCCACAGCACTGGCGCTGGCGGCGCTGGCGTTTCATACACCCGCAAATTGGTATGTACCTTGGACGAATGCCCGCCAGCGATCCTCAAAGAGTAACGAGGATCGCTCATACCACATTTTCCAGGACTTTTTCGTCTATGGCCGCAATGAACAACCGCCGAACGGCGTCGAGGTGACGTGGCGGTACTTTGCAACTGGCGCCGACACGTCCATAACATTTAGAAAGACTGCAAGAAAATGGGGGGCCTATTCCCGCCGGCCTGAACGCGAAGTTGCTTATTCCCCGCTGTCACGCATGATACCGGCGCATGAAATGAACTCCGTCAGACAGGCCTTCCAAGAGCCAGGAGCCAACGTAACTACGCTCCCTTTCAATCAGCAATACCGCGAGTACGTCGCATACGTCATGGGCGTTGGCTATCAGGAGGTTGATGTTCAGAATACCGAGCGACTGAAATTCGCGAATTGCAGGACCGGTTTCGCGTACTCGGGTTTTAACATGGGTGGCGGAGAAAACTGCGTGATCGAATTGTTTCGATTGCTCAGCAGTGTCCCCTTTTGTGGACTACTGGTAGTCGAAGAAATCGAGTCATGTCTTCACCCCGAGGCGCAGGTTCGTCTGGCGGAAGTTCTCGTAAAAATTTGCCGTGAAAAGAAAGTACAGGTCATATGCTCGACACATTCGGAAATTTTTCTAGACGCCCTGCCAAGGCAGGCGCGTCTGCTCCTTTCGAAGGACCACGGCAATAACGGTGTGGTCGAAGCACCGAGCACTCGATTCGCCATATTTGAGATGAAGGGTCAGATCCAGCCGGAGCTCACGATCTATTGCGAAGATGTAGTCGCGGCCGTCCTGATCGAAGAAGCAATTGCATACGAAGATCGATGCCGACTGCGAATCATCGATGTCGGCAGCAACGTAACCGTCATCAGGCAAGCTGTTAGTCACTTGCGTGGCGGATTTCCAGGACAGTGCCTGTGCATTCTGGATGGCGATTGCACTGCACTTCAGATCGATGGGTGGATAGTGTCTGAACGCGGAGCGAACGCAGCAATCGTGCCGCTCTACGAAATCCTACCTGGCAATAATCTTCCACCGGAGCAATGGGTTCTAGAACAGCTCGCATTTGAGGATTATCGCAATCAATTCGCTGAACAGCTCGGTTGCGCCCGTGATCAAGCCAGGGAGCATCTCAACGCCATGAGAGTGGATTTGAATCATCATAACGCTGCTTACTCGCTGAGCAGACGGACAGGGTTCGACGAGACGGAGTGCGTCCGGCGTCTGATGAGGTCGGTGGCGGCAAACCATCCTGCGTTAACGGCTATCAAGAATAGGGTTCATGCACTGCTTAGTTAGCCCGGCCGTTCGGATCTCTTGGAATGGACATCTTCAACAAAGATAAACGAAGCGCGATCATGAGCCGGGTTCGAAGCACGAATACGAACCCGGAAATCCGCGTGCGCCAAATCCTTCATCGCCTTGGATATCGATTCCGATTGCATAGGAGAGATTTGCCTGGGACGCCTGATATTGTGTTACCCGCTTATGACAGCGTTATTCTGGTCCACGGCTGTTTCTGGCATCGCCATGAACGCTGCTCTGACGCCAGTATGCCAAAGACAAGGGTACGGTTTTGGAAGACGAAGTTTGGCGAGAACATGACCAGAGACAGCAAGAAATCTGCGGCTCTACGAGCATTGGGGTGGAAAGTGTTCATTGTTTGGGAATGCGAACTCCGAGACGAAGGCGTGCTCGCAGAACAATTAAAGGCGATTCTTGGTTAGATTGTGAGCCTTATTAAGGAACTATCGTGAAAGGATTCCAGGATTCGCTGCCTGGGCGGTGGATAGAAAGACATCCTAGGTGGGGCCCCACACCTTAGATAGCACGACTTGCATAGCGTCCCGTTATCCGGACCCCGAGTTCTAACCGGTTCCCTAGACCGTCAGAAATGACACGTCGTGTCCCTGTTCCCGAAGGTCGCTGTAAGCTTTTACTAGCCCGCATCGCGCAAAAAATGGCAGTTTTAGCGCAGGCTTCCCAAGCGAAACCAGACAGATGTTCCAATCCCCATGCCTTGGCCTCGCGTTTAGCCAGCCGGTGTCGGCTCCTTGGTGGTACTTCTTGAAAACTTTCGTAAGTTCTTTTCTGTAAGAGCCGTCCGAGCTGAAAAGCAGTTCTGTGGTGCGCCGAACCTGCTCAACAAGGTGACTCATGCCGCTGGACTTTGAGGGGATTTTCGCAAAGAAGAGAGTCTTGCTTTTCATGTGAAGGATATCGCAGAACTCAAATTTCGACTGTCCCCCGCCGAACATGATGTTCTTGGCATCGAAGCTCAGGAATCCGGGCATTTGGCCACACCTGAGATTGAACTGCCCTTCGCTTTCCAACCCGTTCCAGGCGGGTAAGACCGTTTTCGGCAGTGGAATCTTGCTGGCGGTTTTATTCACCTTATTCAGGAAGTCGAGTGAGACCTCATACCAAATTCCCGAAGAGAGGATGTATTGACGGGCACCAGAGGACAATTCATAGCCGAAGCACTGGAATGCGGTGCACTTGTCAACAGCTTCCTTGCCCTCGTCCATGAGATGAATCTGTGAGTCCTTCGCGGCTTCCACACTCGGCTCGCGCTTGCTCTTGGCCAAATAGTTGAGCCAGCCATCAACGAGGAGGTAGGGCGTAGTCGGCGGCGATTTCGACATACGGCCGTAAACATAGGAATCAACGGTCCACGCATCAGCGCGCCTGTATGCCGGAGTAAACATGACCAACTTCTTTTGCGCCTGTCCCGATTTTAGTTCGACGTCGAACTGGCTTTCCAATTGCGACACCAAGGCTTCGTCGGTCGCCACCTTCATGTTGTCAATTTCGGGCCAGTTCTTTTTGTAGGAATCGCTCTCGAAATAGGTGATTGACTCCTTAAGGAGACCGGTCAGTTGGGAGAAGGGGATTTCCACGCGCAGGCTTGTGGCACCCCGGACTTTCTTACCGAACTGAGAATTGGAAGGAACACCTTCCACGCTGGCGACTAGATCACGGTCGAACTGGACCCCGAATTCCTGAACCGACGAGGCGCGCGGTGCGCGCTCGCGGGCGATGTGCCACTTGGCAAATATCTGCTCGACATGGATTTCCACCAGTTGATCGGGCGGTATCAAATTCAACGCAATGCGACGACCAAAGTCCGGTTCCAGCCAGTCGTCGTCGAGTTTTGCCCATGCATATCCGAAGGTCATAACAAATGTCTTTCCACCCTGTCGCACGACGAGAAATGCAGCTGCCGACTGACCGACCATGGAAAAACCGACGGGATTTTGGAGGGCGGATTGGATGACGGGCACCCATTCAGGAGTGCGAGGGGTGGAAGGTAGGCCGATAGCGTAACCGTCCAGTGGCGGGGCTAAAGGTTGCGCCGCTGTGCCGACTGACAGCGCGGCCTCAAACGAAGCGACTCTGTCGGAGCGCAAGAGATAGACGCTGAGCGAGATCGACTGATCTGTCATCATACAAATGGACCCAATGTACGCGCCCTAGTCCTGTGGTTGCTCTTGACATGATCCCGTGAAGCACCTTGGCCCAACAGCTGGTAGGCCATTTTACATGCCGGGCATAGAGTGGAATGGTACTCGTCAGGTAACTCAATAAGTTACCTTGATTCCTTCCAGATAATATGACGAGCAACTCATGGACCTCCCTTCTTTACTTCTTAACCCGATGATCTTTTTTGCGTTTAATCGACACAGTAGGAGAGTGTCTTAATACGTCACCTTGAAGGTTGGGCTATCTTCCGGCCGGGTCTTGCGGTGATCGTAAATCCGGGTCGTCGAGATGTTTGCATGGCCGAGCCATTCCTGGACCTTTCCCAATAGGTGGCGGTCATGATTGAGTTGACGTTTCGGGCGGCGGTAGAGCGGGCGGCCCTTAGCAGTTCGACGATCTCAGCGCGGATGTTGTTGTAGTTATCTGGGATGGTCGTCATTTTTGTCATTGCGAGTCCTCCATCATAAATTGTTGCCCGTGTTAGATCGCTATCCCCAGTCCTTGCGCGACGGATGGGGATGGGTTGAGGTCCAAGGCGGAGGTCTTCGAGACATCGGCTCCCAACTGGGGGGCAAGCTTTGCCATGTCGTCAGTGAAGAGCGTGGCCACATGGCTGGCGCGGGAGATGGAGACGTAGCCGAAGCGGGAGTTGAGCAGGTCCGGGTGCGCGCCTGTATCGGCGTGAACGAGGACGCGTTCGGCAGTGAGTCCCTGGGCGCCGTGGCTGGTGACGGCGTAGCCGTGGTCGAAATGACGATGTTCGCTGGGGTTGAAGTCAATTTGCCGATTGTTGACGAGGTGGGCGGAGAGACGGCCATTGGGATCGACGGTTTCGATGGTGGCCAGCTCGCGATTGGCAACCCCGAGCGATTTGTCGGGCGCGGTGAACTGGATGCGGTCGCCCGCGGAGAACTGGCGTTCGATCTCTTGGTAGACGCTAACGCCGGTTAGTCGGCGGGGATCGTAGGTGGCAAGTTCTCCGTTCGCTTTCTCGACCGTGAGCTGGTTGGCGGCTGGGTTGATCGCTGCGACCGACGCGTAACTGCCTGCTTCGATTCCGACCGTTTTGCTGCCGCGCGTGTAGCGGACAACGTCGTCGATCTCGTAGTGGCTGGCCCAGGAGCGTTCGGCTCCGGTCATGTCGTGACGCGGAACCAGGACGCGGAACGTATGGTCTTCCTTCGCAAGAGCGCCGGTGGCCTTCAACTCCTGGCGAACGGCGGCGTTCAGTTCGCGGCGGGAAGCATTGTCCGGTGAGACGATCAGAGTGTTGTCGGGCGATTCGACATAGCTCTTGGCGACGGCTCGGACGCGCTCTTCTTTGTCGGGAATTTGTTGTACGTGGCCCTGCTGTCCGAGTGCGTCGAGCGCAGCGGAGATTTGGCCTGTGGCCAGCAATTCGACGGTGGACTTCAGAGCCGGGTCTTTCTGACGCACGATCTCATCGAGCTTGGCAGTGCGCATCCCGGCTTCCTGCAATTGCTCAAAAGGGCGCCCCGCTTCGACTCCCTGATGCTGGCGGATATCGCCGATCAGAAGCACGCGGTCATTGGTGCCGAGTCGTGCAAGAAACTCGCGCATCTGGTTCGTGCTGGCAAGGCTGGATTCGTCAATAAAGAAGAATTGTTTCTGTTCTGAATTCGGTTCTGTGCTTTGTCCACGGGCGAGAAAACCTTGGAGGGTTCCGGCGTGGACTCCCGCCTGTTCCAGTTGCTTCGCGGCGCGAGAGGTCGGGGCAAAGCCTTCGACTTGATAGCCCTGAGATTCCGCGGCGCTGCGGACGACGGTGAGTGTGGTGGTCTTGCCCGCGCCGGCAAAACCTTGGATTCCTTGGATCCGATCGGGAGAACTGAGCACATCTTCGATGACACTCTTCTGTGCCCGATTTAGATGCTGGTGCTCATCCGCAACGCCGATGGCCTGGGGACGCGAAAGAACTGGCTCGACTTGATTTTGTCCATCGCGCATACGGCGGAGCACTTCCTGCTCGGCGGCGATGGTTCTGGCGGTGGTGAACTGACGACCAGGAACACCCTGCTGCCGTTCAATGATTTGAAATTCCCCGGAAGCCAAGCGGGCGTCAAGATGGGCGCGGACCTGGTCATGAGTGATCTCACCCATACCTCGGCGCAAGCCGTCGCGGATCAGGGCGCGTTCATCGACAACGGCCTCGCGCTCGAAGTTCTTGTCGCGGGAAAAGGTGAGAGATTCTCGGACACGGTCAACCGAGTTCACGGGTTTTTCTTGATACTGAAACCTCTCATGGGCTGCCCGGACAACGGCCGCGGCTTGGTGTCCAAAGTCCGCCGCCAGCTTTCGGTGCGCAGCCATTACGTCGGCTGGCGAATGGATTTCTTTCCGGTCGCGGGTCGAGTGCGCGGCGATTTCAGCAGCCTCTTTCCCTGAGCGGCCTGTGCGTTCGAGGTACTCATGAATCTGTTGACTGCGTGGACTAGATGCATCGAGATATTCCTGTGTGTATCCCTTGATTTCGGGCGCACCGCTCCGTCCGGTCGTAATTTCGTAGCCGAGTTGGCGTAGCTTGTAAGTCAGCTCCGATTGATAGATGGCCGTGGCGAACTGCTGCGAAGCAAAAAGGCTGTGCGGCTGAATGGCACGGGGCTGACCGTTGTCGCGCTCGGTCACATTGAAGATAACGGTATGGCTATGAAGCTGTGGCGCGACATAGCCATCGACCGGGCGGGCCGTGTCGTGCTCAAACTTGGCGGCGATAAACCTGCCCGTCGTCTCGGGCGGATGATTGCCGCCGATGCGGGCCTGCGTATAGTGCTCCAGTTGGTCGAGGGCAACGCGGACGCTCTCCCGGTGCGCTTCGCGGACTCGCTCATCGCCACCGACTAGAGCAGTTAGAGACACAGATTTGGGTGCAGAAAAGGTCGCATCCCACCCGGCGCGGTGCTCCATCGTCTTGATCGTCTTGCCGTCGGCATCTTGATATTCGTAAGACGCTCGTTGTCGCACAAGCTGCTCGCCGGTCTGTGGATGCTGCCCTTGGCTGAGTTTCGCGAAGTCCTCGGCGAAGACGGTCCCGGCAAGGCCGAACTGGCCGGCCAGTCTCCCTTGCCATTCGCCCGCGACGACGCCGCGTTGCGACCAATAGTTCTGCTCCTTTGCAGTGAACTCCTTCTGGTGGTACGTCTGCGCCTGGCCAGCGGAGAGCGGCTTGGAAATGGTCAGCATGGCAGTTACTAGCCCCGAAGATTGAGGCTTTGTTGGGCGTTGACGTTCCTCTCAGCCTCGGTCTCCTGTGGCACGATCTCCGTTGCTGTCCGTGGCGATTTTCGCGGCGGCGTGGGGAGATTTGCGTCCGGCTTCAACTCAAGCGGGCGCAATTGGGGCTTAGCCGCTCCTATGTTCTTGGGATCGTAGGGGAGCTTGTCGTCGGGCGTGTCGCGGAGATCGAAGTCAGTGGCGACAGCGGGCATATCGAAGTAAGGAAATGAGAAGCGGGTCACATAGTTCTCGTACTTCATATAGGCGTGGAGGTCCGGCAGTCCGGAGATTTCGGACTCCATTACCAGCGGTTCAATCTGCCGGTCCAGCGCGAAGTTTCTTCCAGCGCGGGAGCCGTCGAAGTGGGTTTCGCGTAGCCGTTCGATCTCGACCTTTCCGATGAAGTTGCTGACCCATTCGCCAGCGGTCGGCTCTTTCGTCTTCAGCCAAATGCTGGTTGCCGGTTGGGACAGCATAACCTCAGCTAGGTGGCCGTATAGGTATTCCAGCTGGGCCTTTCCTTGGAAACCCAGAATCACGGGGTTGTTGCTCTTTCGATTTTCTGTGATGGCGGTATGGAGCTGGGGGAGCTTTTGCAAACTCGCCAACTCGTCGATCACGAACCATGCGCGCTTCTGGCCCTGCTTCGGCTCGTTTAGCAGACGCAAGACGAGCAGGTCGATCCATAGACTTTGAAGCGGTCGAAGTGCCTCACGCTCTGCCGGGAGTGAAGTAATGAAGATCCAGCCCTGCCGCGTCTCGGCCCATTCTGTGGCCGACCACTCGCCATTCCCGTCGCCCTTGTTCGGCAAGAGGCGGAGGCTGTCGGCGACGAGTCCAAGCGAGCCAAGAACTCCAGCACGCTGTTGGTGCGCCCTCGGGTCAATTAGGTGAGCATGCTCTGTTCCTTTCAGCCTTCGGTCGATCTCCTGCGGGTCCGACATCCACTTCACCAGCTCCTCTGGCGTCGGGCCATAAGCCATCAGGAAGGCGAAGATCTTCTGCGGGGACTCGATGAAAAACTCACCCTTCTTGTCCTGTGGCGGCTGGAAGAGGGACACCGCAAGAGCCTTCGCCTCGGAACGGCGGCGGAGCTCCTCTGCAGGTCCCCAATAAGGGCAACGCTTATCGAGCGGATTCAGGATCACGTCGCCGTTTTTCGGGTCGTAAAAGCGTTTGACGAACTCGCGCGCGGGGTCGTAGACGATCGCGGAATCGCCACGATGTTTTATCTGCCGAAGAATTTGGAGCATGATCATAGTCTTGCCCGCTCCGGTATCTCCGATGATCTGCATGTGCTGGGCCTCCGCCCGCTGCGGTATGCGGATCATTGTCTTTATTTCGTTGGTTTTGATGCCTATGCCATCCCCTGCGACCCTGTCGTTGAACTCCCTCGGAGTCATCATCTCGGGGCCTTTCAGTCGTCGTCCGTATCTCAGCGCCTTGCGTCGGCGAACGTCCTTGGCGATAGAAAACGGGAGCTGGATGACTAGTGATAGCAGACCGAAAAGCAGCGGGGGCTTGTAGAGATCGAAAAAGCCATCGCTACCGTAAACCGCACTCCTGAGATAGGCACTTAAGGACGCGTCGATATATCTCTGCTCCGGTCCTAGGTAAAGGATCGTATAGCCGCGCTGGAAGGCGGGCTGCGAAAGCGCGAGCGGGATGGGCTTGCCGCCCGGTTGCGGCGTCGTGCCGTCCGTCACGTCGGTGTTCGTCGCCAGACGCGGTTGAATTCCGCGAGCGCCCACCATGAGCATCCGGTAGTTGTCTCGGCGGCTCGTTCCGATTGCTCCTGCAACGCTCGATCGGATGTACGTGGGTGTGTAGAACCTCTGTAGGGGGCTGTTGCCGAAGGTGAACCGACAGTAAAGAAAAAGTCCGGTGAGAACGAGCGCCATGAATACCGCCCCGTACGTGAAAACCGGGCTGTGCGGCGGCCAGATGATGGATTCCTTGCGTCCCCACTTTGTCGTTGCCATCGCCTATTTCCTTCCTGCGGAAGCGGCCAGCTTTCCAGCGAGGGCGTGCTTGGCCTCACTGATTTCGTCGAGTAGTTTGTCGAACGCCTCCGGCGCGAGTCTCTGGCCTGCGGCCAGAGGCCGCAACACGTTTACGAGGAGCAATCGAACCCCGAGAATCTCCGCGAGGGATGGATCGGCGGGCGACCCTCCGCGTATTTCCCGGAGGATCACATCGCGTACCCATTCGCCTAATGCGCACCCGTGCGCTGCAGCGGCCACCTCAACTGCCGCAAATTCGGTCCGTGTCAACTTGGTATTGAGGGACTGATTGCGGCTTTCCCGGCCTCGTACCGCGCCTTTTCTTCTGGCTGTTTCGGAATGATTAAGTAACATCACAGTGCTCATTTCTCCGTAGGAGACGGGGAAAGCAATAGGTTCCCGCGTTTCAGTAAGTTCTTTCTTGTCATAGCAAGGCGCATCAGGTTCCGAAGGAACCTAAACAGCTCCCTATCAGGGGTGGAGTGTCACAATTCTTCCGGTGCGAAGCACCGTTCTTGCTCCGACACGAAATTGAATGCAGGATCACGCTTTCACTGCCCGCACAGAAGGCGTTGACTCCACCCCAGCTACAACCTTTTTTGCAGGCTCTTCCGATGCGCCATTGCTCGGCCCCTTACGGACACGCAATGTAGAAATAACCTGCTTGGCCTGAGGCGTCTTCAGAAAGTCCTGAAAGTCGCGGTCCTTCGAGAAGACATAGTTGAGCGCTTTGTCCACAACATCGTCTGCGGATGCCTGGATGAAAGCGGCGTACTGGTCGACCTGCACGGCGGTAGACTCATCAAGCCGGACAGAAGCACAGATGTGGCGGGTCTGATTGATTTCAAGCAACGGCATTGTTGTTCTCCTTATTAGGAATCTTTCTGCGGGCAATCATTCTTTGCGCAGTCTGTGCAATCTCCCGCGCACGAGCGCGGCAGAGTGCGATGGGAATCTCAAAGCGGCGACGAACTTCAAGCAGCGTCACAACGTCGTCTGCCGGAATGCCTTCGATGAGCCAAAGTCGGGCCGACGCAATGTCAACCGTCCTCTGAGCGTAATAAAGAGGATTGGGCTTATCGGCCCGTCGGGAAGCTAGCTTGCGCGTGACCTTTGCGGCGTCTTTGCCACCGGCAAGCTCATGCAGAACCCATGCCCAATCGTGTTCGGAATTGGTGTGGTTCGACGAACATTTTCGCGCTGTAAATGTGCGAGACGAAAGGATGGCATCCGCGGCTAGAATGTCCAGCCGGAAGTCATCCGAATTCCAGGTGGAATCGCCGGGGTATTCGACCGTCACTGTATACGCAGGATCGTACTTACAATTCAGGAATCCGGGCAGACGGAGAACCCGGTTGCAGTCGGTACATGCGGGATCGCCGCCAAAGGTAACGGCAAGCAGTTTCAGGGCGCTTTCTTGTTGTTCGAGAGTGAATTCGTCAACCCGCCAAAGGATCTGGTATTTACCGAGCGATGTCGAGAGGACTGCACTCGGCGGGGGAACCGCATCGGAGGCCCGGAGCGAAGAGAGGCGGGTCTCTCCATCGGTATCTAAATCCAGATAGAGATGGCGTACTGAAGCAATGCATTCCTTGGTGCGTCTGCGGATGTCCGAGCGAAGCGGATTGGCTGCTACGTAGATATTCGCTCCAGCAGCGTTCTCCTGTGCGAGCCAGCCGAGGTAGCGAGGCTCGATCACGGTCTCCAGTTGGACAATCCTTTGAATTGTCGTGCAAGGGACTTCACGCCGTAGAAGGAGAGCTATGGTCTCACCCTTAGCAAAGCAACGGGTGAGGAATTCAGCAGCAGCGGCGGTTACATTCTGAGCATTAGGCTGTGGCATGTTTCACCTCGAAGACCGGCTCTATCAGGAAACGCTTGGCGTCCCGGTCGTATCCACGAAGCGCCAGCACTTCGCGGAGGATGCGGCGGCCTGGCCGCCGCTCAACATGGACGACAAAATCAACGGCTTCCCCGATCTCGGCTTCGGTGTCGGAGAATGTGGTTTGAGCATGGTTGCGCATAACCAGATTGGCGAAGCGGCGGAGCGCCTTCTCCGCCGAGTTGGCATGAATCGTCGCTAGCGAACCGGCATGGCCGGTGTTGAAGGAATCGAGCAAGGTGCGCGCCTCGATTCCACGTACTTCGCCGAGAATGATCCGGTCCGGTCTCCAGCGGAGAGCGGACTTTAGAAGGTCGTCAAAAGAGATGTTGGCTTTGAACGTGTCGGTCTGGCATTCCACCGCCAGAATGTTCGGCTTCTGGATGTGAAGCTCGGAGGTGTCCTCGATAACGACGATGCGCTCCCGTTCTGGAATAAAGTCAGCCAGTATCCGCAAAAGCGTGGTCTTGCCGGTGCCGGTTCCTCCACTGATAAGCAGCGTCTTTCCGCTGCGAATTTGTTCCGCTAGAAACTCCGCAAGTGGCCGCGTCAGCGTGCCGCGAGCAACCAGGTCATCAACTGTGTAGTGGCGGCTGGTGAACTTCCTGATTGTCAGGGCGGGTGCAGGGCGCACAACCGGGGGAATGACCGCCGCAAGGCGGCTTCCGTCCGGAAGTTGAGCATGGAGAACTGGGTTGTCTTCGTCGAGCTTCTTCCCGAGTTGATTGGCGATGACTTCGAGCCCGGTCCGCAGTTTGTCGGCATCGAAGGAAATGCTCTCTTCCCGGCGCATGATTCCGTCGCGTTCATACCACCATGAGGCATCGGGATTACCCATGATCTCGCTGATGCTGTTGTCCAGCAGCAGCGGCTCTATCGGGCGAAGGAACGGAAGGATCAACTCGAAGCTCATATTGGAATCTCACGGCGATGGAAGCCCAGCGAGTAGCCGGGCTTCCGAGAGTGAAGAGTACAGGCCTATGCGGCCGTTTCCTCCTGGGGCGATTCATCGTGTTCCTGATCCTCGGCGGCGGCTTTCTCAGCGCGGTCCAGCTTCAGGATCGAGGCGACTCGAATTTCCCAGACGCGCCGCTTCGAGTCCGTTTTCTTGCTGTCGTACTCCCGGCTGCGCAGTTCGCCTTCCACCTGGATATGCGCACCCTTGGTGAGCGTCTTGGCGAACTCGGAGAGCTTTCCGAAGACGACGCAACGGTGCCATTCGGTGTGCGAGACGTACTTGCCATCCTTCTTGTAGGAGGATTTGGTTGCCAGCGAGAGGGTTGTGACGCTGAAGTCCGCGCTGTTGGTACGCGCTTCTGGGTTGCTGCCGAGGAAACCGATGAGGGTTACTTTGTTCTGATACATGATTGTCTCCGTTTGTTGAATTTCCCGATCTTGATCGGGGCACGATTAAGCGAGTGGGCCATGCTCCCAAGTGCCGAAGCTCTGCATTTACGGAGGCTCCGGAGAAATCTTTCGGGGTTCTTTCCGAACAAGATTTGGAGGGAAACCGTAACCCGCAGGGCGGCGCCGCCGAAGCAGAAGAGCGAGCTGCCGCAGGGCGCATGAAAAGCCCGAAGCGGTGCCCGAACAAAGGCGGGATACGAAACGGCAGACACGCTCCAGGGCAAAGTTTTCATCGGCACACTGGCAGTGGAAGGCCACCGCGATTACTGCTCGATTCGTGCTGGCATGTCCGTCGCAAGAAGGGTGAAGCTCGCTACCTCCGTTGAGTCTCGGAAGGCTCTTGTTCGCCCGCTCCAACATGCTCCGGGACACGTGTGGCAGGCCAGCCGGATTGGCAGCAGAAATGGACATCGTTTAGTCTCTGGAATTCTCTAAGTATCCTTAGCTGAACGCCTGGTCGGCCCGGAAACGCACGATAGTCAGACCGAGAGGATTCACGGCAAGCTCGTTGTTTTTCACGTTCTCGCGAAAGACATAGGTGACGCTGGCTGTCCATCGCTCCCGCTTGAGTTCAGTGTGATCGGACGGGTTGCTGTACACCTTCTCGAACTCGATGCGCGCCGAATACGGCGACTGGCGCAGGTCGTCGAGGATGACGTTCTTGATCTCCACATCGACATACGGCAAGGTACTGTCTTTAACGTAGTTCTGAATGCTGCTGTCCTTGCGTTCCTGGTCGATGACGGCGCGTTGTACATCGCTATTGAGGAAGTAAAGCGACTGCGTTTGATCACGTTCGATGGTGAAACGATTGCGGCTGAAATACAGTTCGGCCCATCGGGTAAGGTAGTACTTGTTCTCTGCTTCCTGCGGGCGATACTGAAAGTTCCGGTAGTCGATCGCTTCGGCGTGGCCTACGTCATTGACCCGCACAATCATTGGGTGCAAGCCAGCAAGCGCGGTCTGACTCTTGTACGTGAGTCCGGCCAAGGTAATACACACACCGGCGAGCACAAGAATCGTAATCTTGAGATAGGTATTCATTACCAGCGGATCGCCGTACTGTTCCAGGTAACGCTCTGCGGCACGGGTGATTCCCCGGGTGGCTATCGTTTCTACGCTCTTCGTTTCTGTGCTCATTTTCAGCCCCTTTTATGCCTGTGCCGCGATTACATCGCGCCCCGTATCGCCATCATCGCTAAGCCCAAACCCCCACCGTGTCCGCCGGTACCGCCGGTGAATAAGGTATGCGTCATGGTCGGAATCTTGAAAAGGATGTAGATGTTGACCAGTACCAGAAGAACAAGCAGTGGCAAGGTCTGGACTATCAATGAAGGGTCCGACAAGCTCTGGCCCAGTTGAATGTAGTAATTGGTGAGAACATGAGACAGAACATTCAGCGTTGCCGCAGCTACGACCTTGTAAAAGCTGAACCCGAGATAAGCCTTGAGCCATCCCCAGAACAACCAATCGAGCTTGTCGAAAACAAGGAATGGAATAAAGATCGGCCCGAGCAATCCGATGATAGTCGCTGCGATTGCGCCGTAGGCCACGATTGCAGACACGATTGCGGCTAACAAGGCTAATAGGAACTGCACCACAAAGTACACGATGGCGTAGTACGGAGACATCATGGTGTTCAGCAGTCCCGGTCCTGTCTTGGACGATGCCGCATTGATCTCGTTCAACATGGTGTTGGAACCATCTGATCCGATTAGATTCACAAGGTTGATTGTGCCGCCGTCAATAAAGCCCTTGAGGGAAAAGCCAAGTCCAGGGATGGAGCTGTCGTAATAGTTCACCATCGCATAAGCGAAGGTAAGCAGCATGAAGAGGTTGAGAAACCTCCCCATGCTGAATCCGGCCTCGCCGTGTGCCGATGCAAGTGCTTCCTGCACCCCGAACCAAACCATCACGATGGTGGCCAACGCCAGGACGATGTGAATTCCCATCGCCGTGATGGAGGGCGCCACCGTGGCTGCAAGCGACTGGCACGCCTGGGCGATAAACTGGAAGAGACTCATATTTCATCCCCCTGTGTTTGCTCCTACTCAGTACGCCTGCGTAAGGAGATTCCCCGACCCGCTGCTGGTCGTGGTGATGTTGGCGTTGTAGTAGTTTTCGTATCCTGCCGAGTCCCGGAATGCAGATTTCATCGCATCTTGCTGCTGTTTTTGGGCAACGATTTGCTGCAGGGCAAGATTGGCATTGATCTGGTTCGCATCCTGCTGGGTGCGGAGTTGCAAAAGCAAAGCCTGGTTGATGCGCTGCAATGTCGCCATGATGGTCTGTTGGGAGGCATCTTGGGTTTGCGTTGCGGCCTCAAGATTGATGATGTCGGTTTGTCTTGAGGTCTGATTCGCGCGGATGGTCCCGAGAGCCTGCAAGTTGTTGGTCATTACGGAGTCGTTGATGTCAACGGTCGCGCCCTGGGCGGCAATCTGCAACTGACCGGCAACGCTGGCAGTGCTGTAGCCAGGGATTACATTGGCGGTATTCGGCACGCTCACTTGCTGGTAGGAGGCTGCGGCCCCCTTTCCGGTATTCGCCGAATTGAGCCAACCCATCGAATTTCCGTAGGTATTTGAGATCTGCTGTAGCAGCAGCAAGTCAGAAGTTGGAGACAGAAACCGCGAATAGAGCATTCTTGGCGCGAGGATCATCTGGTGCACGAGGTTATATTGCTGCTTGGCGACGTTGTAGGCTTGAAGCGCCGTCGTAGCGATCTTCACTGTGTTGGTGAAGATTTGTTGGCCCTGCTCAATCTGCTGAACTTGGTTGGAGATGGATCGTTCTTCGTGTTCGATCTGCGTAATGGCATGGGCCGACTGCGTAGGATCGTAGACGATACCGGAGCCGAATTGCGCGTGCGCGGCGGGTTGCAATGCCGCAGCAAGGCCGATAGAGAGTGCAGTAACGATTAGCTTCTTCACTTTCTTGTCCTTTCGTCTGCGGTTGGTGTGGCAAGCTCTCACAGCAATACCGCGCTACTGCTGTGCGGCAATAATTTCTTTCTGGATCTGTGCAAGGCGGTCCACCACTGGCTTACACCGCGCGTCTCGTTCTTTCTTTTTGGCTTCGAGGACCGCTATCTGCTCCGCAGTGAGCTTCTCTCCTGTCAGAAGTGCTGACGATCCGGCGGTCACTGGATCGATGCAGTCCTTGGCATAGGCCGGGTATTCGGCGTTGTATTGATCCTGCAACTGTTTCACCTTTGCCGCTTTGCTTTGACAGCCGGCAAGAGTGAGCGTCCACAGAACGAAGAGGGAAAGTGCAACTTTTCGCATCGTAAGCCTCCTTAAAAAGTCTGTGGAATAGTGTGGTTCGAGTACGCAGGAAGAAGCAAGTCCTGCGTGAAATAGACTTTCACGCGATGTCCTTCCCGAATCGTGATCATGGGCGGTATCTGAATGAAACGGTCAAGAATGCTCGCCCCGGACTGCGAAACGCTGCCCGCCGCTCCGTTGGTGAATGCCTGGGAGCCGCTCGTGGTAATGGTGCCGCCACCCTGAGTGATTTGGCTCGCTCCAGCGACCACACCCAAAGCTATCGAGGTGCCGAAAATCTGAAGGTAGTGATTGTTGACCTTGTCTTTTAGCCCCTGCTCCCCGATCTGATCGAGACCCTGAAACTGGTCGAGATCGACGGAGTAACCGTCCGGCATGATGAGGCGGTGAAAAACAACGGCCATTCGCCGCTGTTGGCCGAAGCCTGCCGCTCCAATCTTCTTTGCTTCACCGAGAACCACCGTCCCCTCGGGAATGATCACGTGTTGATGATCGTGCGAATACACCGGATTTGAGACAAGAACTTTGACCGGTCCTACGGCGTCGCCATCGAGACGATTCATGAGAACAGTGTCGAGAATCGAGCCCTCGTAAATCAGATAAGGTTGACCGGAGGCCGAATCGACATTGGCCTCCAGCGGCCGTTTATAGCCTCCGGGCGTGTCTTCCTGTTTCCGTTCTGTTTCTGGAGCAGCAGGACTACTGTTTGCCTGCCGGTCGGCAAGGCCGGACTGGGCGGGCATCGGCTGACCTTGCTGTTGTTGCGGTTGTTCGACGGAGCCGGAGTACACAAGGTTGGAAGCGAAACGTGAGTTGTCCGCACGTTCACGCTCTTTCGCGGCGATTAGCTGCGCTTGCTGTTGTACGGGCGTTAATTGCATCTGCATGTCGCCCTGCTGCGATTGCGAGCAGTGCTGGCCCGGAACGCAGGGGGCAGCAACGCCGGTCGGGCCGTAGGCCGCGGCAGATGTCAGCTGCGCGGGCGTCGCAGACGCAAGCGCCGGATTTCCCATTGCGGCAGCGGCCATTGCTGCCTGCCGCTCTTTCTGACGTTCGGCTTGGATCTGATTCTTCAACTCCTGCACGTTGCTATCGGTGTTGTCCTGCAACGTCGGTTGCGGCGGTTGGCCTTTCGCGCTGGCCTGTTGCGCGGGCGTCTTCTTTCCGGACGAACTGAAGAGCGCCGCCACAATCACGAGCATTGCCGCGCTCAGATAAACGAAGGTCTTGAGGTTTTTCCGCAAGACTCCTTTTGGCAGTTCCAGGTTGCGACGCAACGTGGGATCACCTTGGGGCTCGGTCTGCGCGTCGGTGCGGGAAGTAAAGATGTTTTCGGTCATGGCGGCTATCCCTTGCGTGTGAATTCCATTTTCTTTTTACCCAGCTCTACATATCCGCTGTCCATGATCTTCGGGATAATGTACGTCCCTTCCCGGAGGTCGTAGGCGACGAGGTTGGGCTTGCCGTCTTTCAATTCGTAAATGCTGAACTTTTCCGGTGCCTTAGTCTTGATGTACGTGAACTTGTCGTCGTGGTAGATCGACTGGATGTCGAAGGGGGCTTCGTTAGCCTTGTAGACATAGTCGAACTTGTGCTGTGTCGGATAAGCGCTCTTGTACTCATCGACTGCCTGTTCAACGTGCGATTGAAGCGCGGCAAGTTGCTGCCGCGACTGTTCGAGTTGGGCGGCTGGCACAAACTGCGCCGGACCACTCGCGGCCACAATGGCGGAACGGTCGGCAGGTTCAACAATCACTTTTAGGTCAGGGCTGACGGCAGGGGTGGAGCCCGATATGTCTTGGAGAGTGAAACTGTAGATGTTGCCCTTGTCGGTGATGAGGTTCAAGTTGGAACTGATGCCTTGTTTTGCCGGATGGACGAAACAAAAGTTGCCAACCACATCCACAATCCAGAAGTCCTTATCGCCAGTGGCGGCCTCCATGATCTTCTCGGTCGTAGGCAACTCGATCAGGGTTGTATATTTCAACTTGGCCCGGATCGGGACGATATCCTGCGAGTGATACTGCACCGTGCGTGCGGAATCTTGAGCCACGACGCCGATGGAGGAAACAATTAACAAGCAATTCAAGATGACTCTCAGTTGGCTCACAGCGCTTCTCCTTTATGGTTCTTTGTAGGGGTTGATCCGGCCAGCGTGCGCGGCTGGAATGGGTAGTCTTCCGCGAGGTGGCGAAGCCCGTCTGCGAAACCGAATCGGTCGAAGTAGTCTCGTTTCTTGAGGTTGTCGCGGGCATTGTTGGTTGCCATCCAGTGTGAGACCGAATCGACGTTCAAATGCACTTTCTTCGAGGTCTGCGCCTTTCGAATCAGCATTTGGCCGGGTGGAACAAGACCGCCAATGATTTCCAGTTCCGTGTCGTTCAGATGAAATGCCTCCCGGTAAACCTCGCGATTCATTTCCGGATTGGCGAGAAAGATTTTTGTGGGACAGCTCTCCGCCACTATCGCCAGCATCCCCGATTCCTCAAGCTCTTTGATCGATTGCGTCGCCAGGATCATGGCGGCGTTGTGTTTACGCCAAGTCTTCTGCGCCTGCACTACATAGTTGCGGATCGTCTCGTTCTTGATGAACAGCCATGCCTCATCAAGGAGGAAAGTCTTGAAGGTGGCGAGTCTTCTCGGGTCGGCAATTTCGTTGGACGCGCGATGCAGAACGTAAAACAGCAGCGGCTCCAAAACTTCCGGCGCGTCGTTCCAGCCATGGAAGTTGAACGTCTGAAAGCGAGAGAACGAAAGCGTGTCTTCAGCGTTGTCAAACAGGAACCCGTACTGCCCGCCGCGGGTCCAGCGGTGGAGGCGTTCTTTCAACTCGCCGATGATGTTCCCAAAATTCGAAATCGTGCGCTGGTTCGGCTCCAGTACGTAGATGCGCTCGATCGCGTCCCACAGTCGGCGTTCCTCCTTGAAGTCGAGCCGGTAACGCTGCTCGTTGCCCTCAATGAGCACGCGGAAGAAGCTGAAGAGAAATTGCAGGTTCTCTTTGGTCTGAGGCAGTGAGAATGGGTTGATGGTGAAGTCTCGCGCTTCTTGGCCAACATTGAGGTACGACCCGCCGAAGATCGTCGTAAGCGACTGAAAGCTGCCGCCGATATCGAAGATGAATGTCAGCGGAGCGTACTTCTGCGCGTTCTGCAGAAGGAAATTGCACAAATACGATTTGCCACTCCCGGTCATCCCGAGAATCAGCGTGTGGGCAACGTCGCTGGTATGCAGGTTGAGGAAGTAGGGCGTGCTGTTGTCGGTTTCGAGCACAGCCAGGTACTCCGTGCCGAGATGCGCGTTCGCCTTCTCGCCAGGAAGGATCGTAAAGAGAAAAGACAGGTCGGCGTAGTTCGTGTTCAACAGATACAGTTGGCGGAGGTTTAGCGCATAGTTGCCCGGTACGGTGGCAAAATACGCGTTCAGCTGGTTATAAGTTTCCGCAAAAAGATTGCCGTCCGCGTTGGTGAAGACGCCAGTAAACTCGGCTACAAGCTGATCGAGTTCCGTTCGTGACCGGCCATACAGCACAATTGTGAGCGAGAAATCGCCAAGCGATTGGCCGTCCCCCAGGGCGCGCAGGCAATCCCCAAGATTCTCAATATCGGCCTGCTTGGACTCGTCCACCAGCACATCGCGCGGGTTCGTCGTCGTGGCGTCGTTGCCCATCTGAGAGACAAACCCCGTCTTCGACATATTGAAGTGGCGGCGACGCTTGTTTACCTCCTTGCGGGCCTTGTCCGCTGGAAGAGGCGTCCACTCCGTGACGACATAGAAGTTGGCCGGAATCTTCAGAAGCGCGTCCAGCACCAGGGGCCGCGTCTCGTTGATGGCCTCTTTCATCGTCAGCACACGAACGATGTGATCGCCTACCCGCAGATGATCGCGTTCCGCTTCGATGTCGGAGTTGACTACCTGATAGTCGAGAAACTGCGTGGACTGCGGTTTGCCGGCGACACGCCAGTCGTCATAATTCAGCAGCCGGCGGAAAAACCTGAGCTCCCCCTGTTGATTCAAGACCTCTATTTGCATGAAATCTGCTAGCTGGCGAGTGAATGCCTGCACGTGCTGGTCGAGCCGTTGAAGATCGCGGTCGATATGCGTATGCAATAGCGCCTTCATGCTGTCGTTCGTGAACTGCGATTTGAGTTCGGCAATCGCGCCCTTTGAATCGCGTAGGAGGCGAGCGAGCGCTGTGCCAACGCCGGTCTTCGAGCGGACGCCTTCGAGCAGGATGCAATAGAAGATTTCAATCTGATAAAGATGGTCGCGCTTGGCTTCAAAGAACTTCCGTCGCTGGTCGATAGCCGCTTCGACGATGGGGTCGTCATACGTGGCGAACGGTATATAGGGACAATTCGATTTGAAGAGGTATTGGTAAACATGGAAGCCGGGGCCAAATGCCTTGAGCGCCGCTTCCAACCGCTTCACCGCGTACTCTTGTTCCGAGCGGTCAAGACTCTCGTAATCCACACCGGAAATACTGAGAACCATGCCAATATCACCGCTCTTGGTAAGGAAAGCCGTCTCATTCCAGAAGCCATAGAGGTTGATGTAATCGTTGAGCGACGCACTCTCCTTCCACGGCTTGATGACCTTGTCGAGACGCAGCATCACACCACCTCCACATGGGGGACTTGCTGTTTGGCGGCGTCGTAGCGCAGCTTGTAGCGTTCGGACCTGGCCAAGATGCGGAGGAATGCCGGATCGCTGTTCGTTACCCAATGGCCGAAGGCAAAGCCCCCGATGAAGACGGCGATACCGGCGAGGATGGAATCGAAGAGATTGAACGCCCCCACCGCCCCTACGCAGACGAAGTAGCACAGCGTACGTTCTACGCCCAGGTACGTGAGCGGCTTATGCAGGCTCTTGAAGACTCGATTTGTGCGATGCTTCTGCTGTGTATTGTCTGGCATAAATCACTCGTCTAAGCAATGCTTGCTACCGGATCGAAGGTGGCTGTTGGTAGGTGCTACACGCCCCAGAGCCAACTCAGGACATTCACGGCGAGAACGGCAATGCCTGTTCCGGCGGCAACACCGGCCAGAGCCTTTTTTGCACCGGGTTCGCCGTGCGCGAAGCCGTAGCCGCCGATCACGATCGCAACCAGACTTGCAACCTTCGCAATCGTGCCGGTGAAAAGGCTTTGGATGGCGGTAAAGCCGGTGTCGAAGGGTGAACCCTGCGCCAGCGCGGCCCCAGGGATGACCAGAAGAAGGGTGACAAGAACGGCTGTTGAACGCGCCCTCTTCGACCGAAGACGGGACTGGAATTGGCGGATGAAATGGACTCGGGACCAACGTGTCATTTGTAGCTCCCGCAGCACTTCAAATCGGCTGCTTGTGGCGCAAACGTAACTTGGCTCAATCCCGATGTCCAACAACTTCTCGTCCGCGTGATATTCCTGGGAGGAATAACAGCCGAACATGGCGTCGCGACCAAGTAAATCGCGCCGCTCGGCCCGATACTTTCGGCAAGGAATTTTCCTCAGAAAGCGATTGGTCGGCAAACGCGACTCGGACACCGCTACACGGAGGGCGTCTTATTAGTCGGCGCTGAGATCCCGTTTGGGTGGCGGCCGAGTATTTATTATTTTCCCAAGTCTGCGTCCAAGTGCCTGCCGGCGAGGCAGATGAGTGTGTCGTGGTCTGCTTGACTCAGTTCTTCGGAAACGATCACTCCGCATCCGAGAAGCGATTTGCTCAACGAAATGTGAGGTGACAAATTGGTTTGCCGCTGTCTGAAATTCCCGGCAGGAATATCACGCGGACGAGAAGTTGTTGGACACGGCGGGAGGAATCGATCAAATTGGTCCCAAAGTGCCGGCAGCGCATAAACGTGCTGTCCTGACGGAGGGTTTCCGACGCGAAGTCTCTTTCTTCGTTCGGTTATTCGGTCGTGAACATGGTCGCGATACCCAAAACAATCGGATGTGCAAGCGATTGGTGCGAATACGACCCGTTGCTCACGCCTCAACAGGCGCATTTGCCCACGGCTCTGAGCCAGGACGCCGCGATTCCTGCCCCGTTGCAATTAAACGCCATCGATACTAAGGTTTTAACTGCGACACCAGTGAAGCGGAGAGGAAAGAGCATGTTCCGCAGAACTGGTCAGAGTGGTCACATTGAATCAAGCGGTAGATGGTGGGTTGTTCGGTGGTGGATGGATGTCCCGGGACTAGAAAAGAGAAAACACATGCGGGAGAGAATTTGCCCGATCTCAGGCCCCGGTAGCCTGTCCAAGACCGTCAGGGAACGCCGCGCTCGTGAAATCATCATGGAGAGCGGAGCCGACACCGTGGAGTATTTTAACGAAGTCGTGATGCACAAAAATGGTGTCACGTTCCACGAGCAAGCACAATGGTGGCTCAACCACATCCGAAGTCGGAAGCGCAAGCCCATTGCAATTTCGACATTGGAACTCTGGGAGGCCTGTCTCAAGAACTGGCTTAACCCAAATGTTGGAGATTTGCCCTTGTCCGAAATCAACAATGCAGTCTTGAAGTCCGTCGTTGCAAAGATGTCGGAACAAGGTTTATCTCCAAAAACCATCGACAACTATGTTCCGGTTGTGAAGATGGTCGTGGCTTCTGCCGTCGATGAACAAGGCGAGGAAATTTATCCTCGAAAGTGGAATCACGAATTCATCGACCTACCTGTAGTCGAGAAGGACAAGCAAAACACGCCATCCTTCTCGTCTGACGTGATGACAGGCCTAGCGCGGTGGAAGAAAGAGCGGGAGCGGATGATTTTCGTTCTGTGTGGTGCTGGTGGTTTTCGAGTCGGCGAGGCGCTTGGCATCGAAATTGACAAGCACATTTCTCCGGACTTCCTTACCATCTTTGTCCAACAGAAAATTCATCACGGTAGGGTTGAACAACGGCTCAAAACAGCGAATGGCAATCGCCAGGTTGATCTCCACCCGACGATTGCCACTCTTTTCAAAGAGTTCGTTGGCAACAGGGCATCGGGCTTCCTGTTTTGCACTCGACAAGGGAAACCCCTCTCTCCGTCAAACATCATCCGTCGGCATCTCCACAAGGCCCTTAAGGAACTGGGCTACGTTAATCCGTTCACCAAAACGCACAAAGCTGGAAACCATGCGTTCCGTCGCTTTAGAAACACGTACCTGCGGAACTATGCTGAATGTCCCGAGGGCCTATACAAGTACTGGATGGGTCATGCTGGAAAGGACATGAGCGATCTCTACGACAAGATCAAAGAGGACGTTCCATTCCGCAGGAAGTGGGCGGAGCGATGTGGCTTTGGGTTTCATCTAGCCTCAGTTGTACCGAATGTACCGAAATGTACCGAAAAAACTGAGGTCGCAATAGCTGCCTAAACAACTGAAAGAGCGAGAGAAAAATTGGTCGGGGAGAGAGGATTTGAACCTCCGACCCCCTGGTCCCGAACCAGGTGCTCTACCAGGCTGAGCCACTCCCCGACAAAAACAGGATAACTCCACCGCCAGAATGGCGTGGCGACTTCCAGCATCAACAGTATAGCATCCTGCGGTGGTTACTTCTCCCGCGCGCTCCGCACCGAGAGCGGCGAGACGCGTGTTGTCGAGGGGTACGGGAGAATGTAGAAAAGACTGATACAATTTTCCTCCAAGTGGAAATTTTCCTTTATTAAAACGTTTATATGCTGGCTTTCATCGCCAAAGAGCTGATCACTCCGACGCAGACTGTCGAACATCCGCTGCTGTTGGTTGTCGATGGGAGAATCGTCGAGATCGCCAACCGTGCGGAGCGAACGGTTCCCGCGGGTGTTCGAACGCTCGATTTGTGCGACAGCGTGATCGCGCCGGGCTACATCGATCTACATATTCATGGCGGTGCCGGCTTCGATGTTATGGACGACAATGCCGCGGCGTTGCCTGCGCTTGAGTTTCTGCTTGCTCGGCACGGCGTCACGAGTTACTACCCAACTACGGTGACCGCTCACTTGGATACGACCATGCGCGCGCTGGAGCGTTTGGCGGAAGCGATCGAAAGTGGCGACAAGAATGTGGATCATCGGGCCCGCCCACTGGGCATTCACCTGGAAGGGCCGTTCATCAGCCACCTTCGCAAAGGCGTTCATCCCGCAGCGGACTTGCTGCCGCCTAAGCTGGAGACTTTCGATCGTTTTTGGCAGGCTGCACGCGGGCATATTCGAATGATGACGATCGCCCCGGAATTGGAAGGTGCGGCGGAACTCATCTCCGAGGCTACGCGACGTGGGGTTTGTGTGAGCCTCGGCCATTCCGATGCCGACCTTGAAGCCACTCAGCGCGGCGTCGCAGCCGGAGCGCGGCACGCTACTCATACTTTTAACGCTATGCGTCCGCTGGATCATCGGAGACCGGGGATCTTGGGTGCGGTGCTGACCGACAACCGCCTGAGCGCCGACATGATCGTTGACGGGGTGCATCTGGATCCTGCAATCGTGTCGCTGGTGGCCAACGCCAAAGGTCCGGAGCAGACGGTGCTCATCACCGACGCCACTGCTGCGACCGGCATGCCGGATGGCCGCTATCGCCTGGGATCGATCGAAGTTGATGTCAAAGACGGGAAGTGTATGGCGGATGGTAAGCTCGCCGGAAGTGTCCTGACGATGGACAAGGCGGTCCGCAATCTGACGTGCTTTGCGGGCTGGAGTTTGTCGCAAGCTGTGGCGGCTGCCAGCCGGAATCCGGCGCGAGTGGCGCGACTCGATAATAAAGGTGTTCTTGCTGCGGGAGCCGATGCTGACTTTGTGGTCCTGAATCCTGCGGGCGAGGTGTTACGAACTTTTGTCGGCGGCGTGGAGTGTTCAACAAATTAAGGAGAGCAATGGCTGAAAAGCGCCAGTTTCCGCATCATCTGATCCGCGAGATCTTCGAGCAGCCGGATGGCTTGCGGCGGACGATTGAGCCTCGCGTCTCGCTCCAGCAGGGCTTAATACACCTTGAAGAAGTAAAGATTCCCCGCGAAGAGCTGCGCGCCGTGCGGCGCATCAACATCGTCGCATCGGGGACCAGTCGGCATGCGGGCATGACGGGCCAGTTCATGATCCAGGAACTGGCGGGTGTCCCCGTGGATGTAGATTACGCAAGCGAGTTTGAATACCGCGACCCGATCATCGGACGAAGCGAGCTCAGCATCTTTATTACCCAGTCCGGCGAAACCGCTGACACAACCGGCGCACTGCGCGAGGCCAAGCAGAGAGGGTCCCGCACCATAGCCATCTCGAACGTGTTGGGATCGACCATTGCCCGCGAGGCCGATGGCGTCATCTACACGCATGCGGGACCCGAAATCAGCATCGCTTCGACTAAAGCGTTCACCGCGCAGATTGCATCTCTGTTTCTGTTTGCGTTGTATCTCGGGCAGGTAAAAGAGAAGGTAACGCCGAAGTTGGCGAAGCACTACATTAGCGAACTGCTCGCTTTACCCCAGAAGATCGAGACGATTCTGGCGTCTGCGGACCAATGCGAACAACTGGCGGAGCGCTATCACCGGGTCGAGGATTTCATGTTCCTCGGTCGCGCCATTCATTACCCAATCGCCATGGACGGCGCACTCAAGCTGAAAGAGATCTCGTACATTCACGCCGAAGGTTATCCTACAGGCGAAGCTAAGCATGGTCCCAACGCGTTGATTGATTACCGCCTGCCGCTGGTGATGATTGCGACCTGCGACCCCGATGATCCCGGGTCCGTTCTGCGTTACGAAAAGAATGTCAGCAACATGGAAGGCTTCAAGAAGCAGGGTGGAACAGTGATCGCGCTGGCGACGGAAGGGGACACGAAAATTCCTCAGTTGGCGAATCACTCCTTCTTTATTCCGAAAGCGCCTGAGCTGTTGTCACCGATTCTGGAGATCGTCCCGCTACAGCTGTTCGCCTATTACGTGGCGGCCAAGCGTGGGTTGGATGTGGACCGGCCACGGAACTTGGTCAAGTCGGTGACGCTGGAGTAGTAAAGATAAGGGTGTCAGGTGTCAGTCCTCAGGGAAAAACATTCCCCGACTTTTTTGAGAGATTCACTGCTCTTCTGGCAGGTGCCCGGTTTTCCTGAGACCTGACGCTCCTCCCAGCAAAATTTCCGCCGATTCTTTATCATGAAAGATTCTACAGTTCCCAAGCGAGAGGTGTGAGTGGCTGAGACGGAGCAGGCGAAAGCGTCGCAACAAGTTCAACCTACCAACGGTCTGGAAGTTGTCGAGACGCGCGAGTGGCTGGATTCGCTCGATTACGTGTTGTCCAAAGGCGGACCTGAGCGCGCCGGAAGGCTATTGCAGCAACTGGCGCTGCACGCGAGGCGGGCGGGCGGCATCAACCTGCCGTTTACGGCGACGACGCCTTATCAGAACACGATTTCTTCCCTCCAGCAGCCCCCATTCCCGGGCAGCCAGGAGATGGAGCGCCGGATCAAGAGTTTGGTGCGCTGGAACGCTCTGGCCATGGTGGTCCGTGCAAATAAGAAGCAGGAAGGGATTGGCGGACACATCTCCACGTTCGCCTCCGCCGCCACGCTCTACGAAGTGGCGTTCAATCATTTTTTTCGGGCTGCAACCGAGGGCGGTGATCGCGACATCGTTTATTTCCAGGGGCACGCCGCTCCTGGCATTTATGCTCGTGCTTACCTCGAAGGCCGCATCCCGAAACAGAAGCTCCAGAATTTTCGCCGCGAGCTGAATCCGGGCGGAGGGCTGTCGTCCTATCCGCACCCGTGGCTGATGCCCGATTTCTGGGAGTTCCCAACCGTTTCCATGGGCCTCGGCCCGATCCAGGCGATTTATCACGCGCGCTTTATCAAGTATCTGGAGAACCGCGGGCTGAAGACTTCGGCCGGCGGCAAAGTCTGGGCTTTCCTGGGCGATGGCGAAATGGACGAGCCGGAGTCGCTCGGGTCGATCACGCTCGGTTCGCGCGAGCGTCTCGACAATCTGATTTTCGTCGTGAACTGCAACTTGCAGCGGCTTGACGGCCCGGTCCGCGGCAACGGCAAGATCATTCAGGAACTGGAAGCGATCTTCCGTGGTGCGGGGTGGAATGTGATCAAGTGCATCTGGGGCGGAGATTGGGATTCGCTCATCCAGAATGATCGCGACGGACTGCTCGTCAAGCGCATGGGCGAGATCGCCGACGGGCAATACCAGAAATTTTTCGTCGAGAGCGGCGCATATTTTCGGCAAAACTTTTTCGGCACCGATCCGCGTTTACTGAAGATGGTGGAGCATCTATCCGACGAACAACTCTCTCGCATGAGGCTGGGTGGACACGATCCCATCAAAGTACATGCCGCATACAAAGCTGCGGTTGAGCATACCGGGGCACCGACCATCATCCTGGCCAAGACCATCAAGGGCTACGGACTGGGCGAGGCGGGCGAAGGCAAGAACATTACTCACCAGCAGAAGAAGCTGAACGAAGACGAATTACAGATGTTCCGTTCGCGCTTCGGCATTCCAATCCCTGACGACGAACTGCACGAGGCGCCGTTTTATCGTCCGGCTGACGACAGCGCGGAGATTAAGTACATGCAGGAACGGCGTAAGCAGCTCGGCGGATACATGCCGGTCCGCAAGAATCGCAGCACGCCGCTGAAGTCCGTTCCCGAATCTCATTTTGAAGAGTTCTACAAGGGCACCGAGGGCCGCGAAGCTTCCACCACGATGGTCTTCGTGCGCATGCTCTCGAAACTCCTGCGCGATCCTGAAATCGGCAAGCTGATCGTGCCCATTATTCCTGACGAAGCCCGCACCTTCGGCATGGAAGCGCTGTTTCGACAGGTCGGAATTTATTCCAGCGTTGGCCAGCTTTACGAACCTGTCGACATGGACACTCTCCTCTACTACAAAGAGGCGAAGAACGGGCAGATTCTCGAAGAGGGCATCACCGAAGCGGGATCGATGTGTTCGTTTATCTCGGCGGGCACGGCATATGCCAACCATGGCATCAACACAATTCCGTTCTTCATCTATTACTCAATGTTCGGATTCCAGCGGATCGGCGATCTGATCTGGGCGGCGGCCGACATGCGCTGTCGCGGCTTCCTGGTCGGCGGCACCGCGGGCCGGACGACGCTCGCGGGCGAAGGCTTGCAGCACCAAGACGGCCACAGTCACGTGCTGGCCCTGCCGGTTCCAAACCTGATGGCTTACGATCCCGCATTCGCGTACGAGATCGCTGTCATTATTCAGGACGGCATCAAGCGGATGTACGTCAACGGCGAATCTATCTTCTATTATTTGACGGTCACCAACGAGCCGCTCCCGATGCCCGAAATGCCCAGCCAGCCGGGCATTCGCGAGGGTATCCTAAAGGGGCTGTACCGCTACAAAACATCCGAAAAGAAGGACGCAAAACTGCGGGCGCAGATTTTCGGCAGCGGCACCATCATGTATGAAGTGCTGAAGGCGCAGAAAATTCTTGAAAAGAATTACAGCGTGGCAGCCGACGTGTGGAGTGTTACCAGCTATAAGGAACTCTATCGCGACGCCAACGACTGCGTACGGTGGAACATGCTGCATCCGAAGGAGACGCCTAAAGTTCCATACCTCACGCAAACGTTGAAGGGCACGGCGGGACCGTTTATTGCAGCTTCGGACTACATGAAGGTGCTGCCGGAGAGCATCGCTCAATGGGTGCCGGGAAAAATGCTTTCGCTGGGTACGGATGGCTTCGGGCGCAGTGAAAACCGTTCAGCGCTTCGCGACTTCTTTGAAGTGGACGCGAAGCACATCGTGTTGGCGACACTAACGGCGCTGGCCCGAGAGAATCAGGTCGGTCCCGACGTGCTGGAGAAAGCGATTCGCGATCTCGCCATCAATCCTGAGAAATTGAACCCGGCGATCAGCTAAGAAGGAAGAAGAAAGAGAACGAATGGCCACGGAATTTAAACTGCCCGAACTCGGAGAGAACATCGACTCCGGCGATCTCGTGCGCCTGCTGATCGGACCAGGCGCCAGTGTCACCGAGGGCCAGTCGGTAATGGAACTCGAAACCGATAAGGCCGTGATCGAAGTGCCTTCGTCGGTAAGCGGCACGGTGGGAGAAGTCCGCGTCAAAGAAGGCGACAAACTCCGCGTGGGGCAGGTCATCTTCACGGTTGAGAACGGGACCGGGCCGGCCGTCGCGCAGAAATCTGAAGCGGTGCCTGCCCAATCGAAGGTCGCTACCCCGGCGCCGCCCCAGCCCACACCGGCCGTTGCTTCCAGGATCGAAGCGTCCGCAGCCGCTGCGGCGCCGGCGACTCTGTCCTCCGCCGCCGGCGAATTCAGGCTTCAGGAACTCGGCGAGAACATTGACTCGGGGGACCTCGTGCGGCTCATGATTGTGCCGGGCGCACGGGTTTCTGAAGGCCAGCCCGTCATGGAACTGGAGACCGATAAGGCCGTCGTTGAAGTTCCTTCGAACGTGAGCGGAGTCGTGCGCGAGGTCAAAGTCAAAGAGGGTGAGAAAATCAAGGTTGGGCAAGTCATCTTCACGCTAGAGGGCGGCGCCGCAGCTCCAGTGGCTCCTCCGAAGCGGCACGAACCGGTAGAGCACATTTCCGGACAGCACGCTGCCCGTCTTGCGTTTCAGATGGCGATGAAGGCCGAAGGCAAGACGGAAGAGCAAGCGCTGCCGCCCGATCAGACATTGGCGCCGCCTCCAACCTTTGCGATGCCCGTTCAGCTCGGCAAAGTCGCGGGCATTGAACATCGGGATCCGGTTCCCGCAGCGCCCAGCATCCGCCGTTTGGCCCGCGAAATCGGAGTGGACATCCACAGCGTGCAAGGCAGTGGACCGGGCGGACGCATCAGTGAAGACGACGTCAAGCTGCACGCCAAGAACATGCTGGCGGCGGCAGCGGTCGCAGCGCAGGCTCCTGCCATAGGCTTCGTCGAGCGCGAGCTGCCCGATTTTTCCAAGTGGGGCAAGATCGAACGCGTCTCCATGCGCGGAGTGCGGCGCAAGACCGCCGAGCATCTTCGGCAGGCTTGGAACACGATCCCGCATGTCACGCAGCAGGATCGTTCGGACATCACCGAACTCGAGCAACTGCGCGCCAAGTTTGCGCCGCGTGCGGAAGAAGCCGGCGGCAAGATGACGGTTACCGCGATCGCGCTCAAGGTGTGCGCTTCGGCTCTCAAGGTCTTCCCGCAGTTCAACGCCTCGATCGACATGGGGAAGGAAGAAATCATTTACAAGCAGTACATCAATATTGGCGTGGCAGTGGACACCGACCGCGGCCTGCTGGTTCCAGTCATCCGCGAGGTCGACAAGAAAAACATCGTCGAACTGGCCACCGAACTCACGCAGCTTTCGAAAAAAGCCCGCGACAAGAAGCTGACACCGGACGAGATGTCCGGCGGGACGTTCACGATTACGAACCTGGGCGGGATCGGCGGCACTGGATTTTCTCCAATCGTGAATCATCCTGAAGTCGCGATTCTCGGACTGTCGCGGTCCCGGATGGAACCCGAGTGGGTCAACCACAAATTTGAGCCGCGCTTGATTCTGCCGCTCTCGCTCTCTTACGATCACCGGTTGATTGACGGCGCTGATGCCGCGCGTTTCCTGCGCTGGATCGCGGAAGCGTTCGAGCAGCCGTTCCTGTTGTCAGTGCGAGGGTGAGGAGCATTTGCTGAGACTATGTCTCTCCTCGAGCAGATCGTAGACGGTCGGACGGATCTGGTATTTGAGTATTTGTCGCAAGGCCATCCTGCTACTGCGGTAGATAAGAACGGCGTTTCGTTGATTAAATGGTGCGCCTACTACGGCGACGTGAGCGCCATCAAACATCTGTTGGCCAATGGCGAATCGATTGCTTCTCTGGAAACAGAACTCAACGCCGCGGCATTCCACGGACACTGGAGGCTATGCCAGTTTCTGATCGAGAGCGGCGCGAGTCCGAATCAGTCCTTGGATGACACGGGAGAAACACCATTACATGCTGCATTGTGCAAGGCCAGCGCGAGGCATGATCGCGTCGTGAGAGTGCTGCTGAAGGCGGGAGCCGACCCTAACGTCAGGACAAAGGTCGGGGTTGAGACGGGAGCATTGATGCGCGACGCCAGGACAAGAGGTGAAACGCCCTTGCATCGGGCTGCGGCCCTTGCCAACGCTGAGAGCGTGCAACTCCTGCTCGAGGCGGGTGCGGTGAAAGATGCCAAGGATGCATATGGGGATTCACCGCTGGCGTGGGCGAGTTGGCATCTGCGCCCGGACGATATCCTGAGAAAATTGTGTTACGGACCTTTTACAGTCAGCACAGCGCGCACACCAATGGATATCAATCTGTTGGGAGAGCCTCACATCTGAAAACGATCCACAAAGGAAATAAGACGAAATGGCGAACAACTCGAATCTTCGTGTGGCAGTAATCGGCGGCGGACCAGGCGGATACGCCGCAGCATTTCTCGCCGCCGACCTGGGCATGAAGGTCACTCTCATCGATCCGGAAGTGAATCCCGGCGGCGTCTGTCTTTATCGCGGCTGCATTCCTTCCAAGGCATTGCTCCATGTCGCCAAACTGCTCGAAGAAGCTGAGCAGGCAAAGAACTGGGGCATCGAATTCGGCGAACCCAAAGTCGATCTGAACAAGCTGCGCGGATGGAAAGAGAGCGTAGTCAAGAAGCTCACCGGCGGCTTGGGACAATTGTCCAAGCAGCGCTCCGTTCAGTTCGTGTCGGGAAAGGCCGCGTTCGTCAATTCAACCACGGTGAAAGTGAGCAAGACGGCCGGCGGTGACGAGAGTCTGACTTTCGACCGCATTGTAATCGCAACCGGATCGCGCCCAAGCGTGGTTCCAAGCCTCAAACTCGACAGCCCGCGCATGATGGATTCCACCGGCGCTCTCGACCTTCCCGATATTCCGAAGACGCTGCTCGTAATCGGCGGCGGATACATCGGGTTGGAACTCGGCTCCGTGTACGCGACGCTGGGAACGAAAGTGACGTGCGTGGAAATGTTGTCCGGCCTATTGCCGGGCGCGGATCGTGACCTGGTGTTGCCGCTGCACAAACGTCTGGAAAAACTCTTCGCTTCGATCCTGCTGAACACTACCGTAAAGTCTCTCAAGGAAGAGAAGAACGGCATTCGCGTGGTGTTCGAGGGCGCGGACGTAAAAGAAAAAGAGCAAGTCTTCGAGCGCGTCCTGATGTCGGTCGGACGCCGTCCCAATTCTGAAATTCCCGGCCTCGACAAGACGCAAGTGAAAGTGAACTCGAAGGGCTTCATCGAAATCAACGAGCAGCGCCAGACTGCCGACCCTTCGATCTATGCCATCGGCGACGTTGCCGGAGAGCCGATGCTGGCACACAAAGCCATGCATGAAGGACGTACCGCGGTCGAAGCGATCGCCGGACACAAAGTTGCATTCGAGCCGAATGCGATTCCCGCGGTCGTCTTCACCGATCCTGAAATCGCCTGGGCCGGTCTCACCGAAACGCAAGCCAAAGAGCAGGGACGTGCTATCAGCGTTGCCAAGTTTCCCTGGGCCGCATCCGGACGCGCCATTACTCTCGACCGTTCCGAAGGCCTCACCAAGTTGCTCATCGATCCGAAGACAGAGCGCGTGCTGGGTGTGGGTATCGTCGGAGCGGGAGCTGGCGAGCTGATTGCAGAAGGTGTGCTGGCCATCGAAATGTGCGCACTGGCGGCCGACGTCGGCATGACTATTCATCCGCATCCAACTCTTTCGGAAACGATGATGGAGTCGGCGGAAGTGTTCTACGGGCAAGCGACTGATATCTACCGACCGAAAAAAGCGTAGCGCCCATTAGCAGAACACGGCGTTCGATGCGAGCATGTCTGCATGCGACCTTCAGCCCCTAAAGGGGCATCTAAACTGCACCTTTTTCGGCATCGCTGAAGCGATGCCCTGATACGAACCTAGCCTTCTTTTCAAACTGTAAAGCCGTCCACTCCGGAGTTGCCGTCATGAAAAAGCTGTCGCTCTTGGTCCTCCTCTTTTTTTCTATTTTTACGAACTCAGTGGCTCAGTCCGTCACGGGTTTGCTCAAGGGCGGAGGGCAATCGCCAGAGCCCGCCACCGCCGCGGCTGATCCGCTCGGACGCGAAACCCCCTCCGGGACGGTGTTCGGTTTCTTGCAGTTGGCTCAGGCTGGGAACTACAGAGCCGCCGCCGACTACTTGCAGATGAGCGCTGCTCGCCGCCAGTCGCAGGGTCCCGAACTGGCGAGCAAGCTGAAGGTGCTGATGGATCGCGCCTTTGTGGGCAACATGCGCCGCATCAGCACGCGCCCGGAAGGCAGTCCGGATAGCGGCGACACGGACACACAGAACATTGGCGCGTTTGCGAACGGAGAGGCCGACATACCAGTTGTGTTGGTCCGCGTAACAGACCCCAACGCCGGCAAGATCTGGCTGTTTTCCTCCGAGACCCTGAACAAGGTTCCCGAGTTATACGCCAACTCGCAGGCGCACCAGATTGAGAGCAAACTTCCGCCAACGCTCGTACGCAAGCTTTTCCTGGGAATGCCGCTCTGGCAATGGCTTGCGCTGCTGATCGCAGTGCCGGTGGCTGCTGCCATCGGATGGGCTATCATTCTCCTCCTCGCGATCCCGCGCCGCCTCTGGCTCAACTACAAGAAACGGCCCAACCTATATTCCCACCGGCATGTCTCAGCGCCGCTGCTTTTGCTTTTCGGCGCGATCGCTCATCGCGTACTGACGTCGTATTTCGGGCTGCCCTTGCTGCCGCGCGTTTACTACTACCGGATCACAGGCGTGGCGATGGTGATCGGATTCTTCTGGCTCCTGCTGCGCGCCACCGCGATCACTATGCAGCGTTTGCGCGCTCATGCCATCAGCACAGGTCGCATCGGCACCAGCTCGTTAATGGTGCTGGGAGAACGGCTGCTAAAAGTTGTCATCGTGGCTGCCGCGGTCCTCGCGATCATGAGCACCTTCGGATTCAACCTGACCACCGTACTCGCCGGCCTCGGCATTGGCGGCATCGCGATCGCGTTCGCAGCGCAGAAGACACTCGAGAACCTGTTCGGTGGAGTCTCGGTGCTGGCGGACGAAGTCATTCGAGTTGGAGACTTCTGCCGTTTCGGTGACCGGGTCGGCACCGTTGAAGACATCAGCCTGCGGTCAACGCGTGTTCGTACTCTGGATCGCTCGGAACTCTCCATCCCAAACGGCGCGCTGGCGAACATGAACGTCGAGAACTTCACGCGACGGGACAAAATCTGGTTCAATCCCACGTTCAGCGTGCGAAGCGACACCTCTTCGGACCAACTGCGCTACCTGCTGGCGGAAGTGCGGCGCATGCTTTACGAACATCCCAAGGTTGAGAGTGGCAGTGCGCGAATCCGGCTTGCGGGTTTCGACAACAACGGATTATCCCTGGAAATTTTCAGCTATGTGATCACGCAGGATTTCACGGAGTTTACCGCGATCCGCGAGGACCTGCTGCTGCGCATTATCGAGATTGTGGGCAAGTCGGGTACGGCCTTTGCGGTGACGAACAGCGCGTCCCAAGCAGGGCTCGACAAAGCGAAGGCTGCCAGCGCCGAAGAGCAGGTGCAGCACTGGCGAGACCAACGGCAACTGCCGTTCCCAGACTTTGCGCCGTCGGACAAGGCCGCCTTCCGAGGCTCGATTACCTATCCTGCGCCGGAATCGGCCGTCGGAGAAAAGGCCTGACCAGAGGTGGCGGAGCGTCCCCAAACTGAGGCAGCGATGAATCGGTAAGCTAGGGCGCTTACTAGCGTAACTTGCGGGTGCGGCGCGTGGTTTCTAGCATGGAGAGCTATGCCCCATGCTTTGCTCCTGTCGCCGGACGACCAGGCGGTTAGCGCCATAACTGCCGTGCTCGAGGAAATGTCGGTGACCTGTGAGCGGCCTCTGGACGGGCCCTCTGCCGCCAAGAAGCTGAATGCCCAAAGTTTTGACCTGGTGCTGGTGGATTGCGAAAATCTGCCCGCCGCCAAGCTGATCTTCGATGTGTGTCGGCGCTCGCAAACCGGGACTAACCCGGTCCCCATCGCGATTGTGGACGGCAGGGCCGGCCTGCCAACTGCATTTCGTCTGGGTGCAGAACTGATTCTCACCAAGCCAGTCGCCAAAGATCAGGCGCGGACGACTATACGCACGGCCGTGAGCCGTGTGCGAAAAGACGAACCGGCGCGGATAATCCACCCATTTGAGGAACCACGTGCGGAAACAGCAACTCCCGCCGTCGGTGAGACTTTGACCCATGCGGCGGCGGCCGGCGCGACGTCATCGCCTGCCAGTTCTGAGAGCGCTTCGGTTTCATCGAGTCGACCGGCGACAGCCCGAATGAGTTCGGCAGCCGAAGAAATCGCAGCGGCCCAAGCCGCACCTAAGCCCCGATCTGCTTCCATTAACACGGTGGCTCCTGTTTCGAGTATTTCCGCGACGGACATGTTCATGCCCACCGCCAAAGCTGCGGCGAAGGCCTCCGATGACCCCGTCCTTGCGGACTTGGAGTCTGACCTGCCCACGCCGGTTTTTAGCTCCTATGTCGAACCCCAAAAGAAGGTACGCGGGTCGATGGCGGCTTTGCTCGTGCTTGCATTGGCTGGCGGTGGTTTCTATGCGGCATGGATGTATCAGCCCGGATTTCGCGAGATTGCTAAACCCCAGGTCGATCGGCTGATTGGAATGATCGGGGGGCTCATTACGCCTCAGCAAACTGCCTCGCCTCGGCCGGCGCCGGCACCTGCGCCGATACCGGTAAAGGCTCCCACGCCTCAGCCCGGGCCCGCAACAGCGCCAGCTTCCGACGCGACGGCCAGCCCAGAGGCTACCAACACACCGGGTTCAACCACGCCGAGTTCAACTCCGGCATCAACCAATTCAACCGCTACGGCTCCGCCAGCGGTCCCGTCAACAACGGCGACAGCGGCAGCGAGTTCGCCAGACACTGCAAAATTGCCTGTACCCGCGGAGTCCGAGAAAAGTGCCGCGGCCACGGCCCCGTCCGACGCTGAGTTAGCGGGCGAAAAAACTGCGGTGATTCTCTCTTCGCAAGGCGCCGAGAAGCGGCTCCTCCGGCATGTGCAGCCGACCTATCCAGCGCAAGCCCGCAAGAGCGGCATCGAAGGGACGGTCGTCCTGAAAACAGTGGTAAGCGAAACGGGAGTGGTCGAGGGAGTACGGCTGGTGGAAGGGAACCCGGCGCTGGCCGCAGCGGCCATCGGCTCAGTCAAGCAGTGGCGCTACCGTCCCTACGTCCGAAATGGTAAGGCGCGACCTTTCCAAACCATCGTGCTGGTGGAATTTCAGCGGCCCTAAGCCTCAACGGCCAGACTTCCCACAGTACTTCCGTTACCCCCGTAACTTGCTGGCACTCATCCGTGTACCTAGGATTTCTGATTATGAGTTACCAAGCATTACTATTCTGTCCCGACGAGAGACTGGCGCGTGTCGTCACGCAAGTTTTCAGCGAACTGGAGTTTGCCGTTGAGCTGGTAAACGAACCTTTCGCCGCGGTCAAGAAGTTGATGGCGCAACGTTACGACGCCGTTGTGGTCGACTGCGAAAACGAGCCGAACGCGACTCTGCTGTTCAAGAGCGCCCGGAATTCCAACTCGAATCAAAGTTCGCTGGCGCTGGCGCTGGTTGAAGGGCAGGCTGGTGTCGCCAAGGCCTATCGTATCGGGGCCAATCTGGTTCTCACCAAACCGATCAATGTCGAGCAGGCGAAGGGAACGCTGCGCGTTGCTCGCGGACTCCTGCGCAAGAATCTTGATACCGCCGCTAGCAGTCCAACCGCAACTGCGAAGGTCGCGGGGACGTCGGCCGCGATCCCGTCCCACCCGGAGATTCGGAACGTTGAGGCGGCTCCCGCACGGGGCGGTTATGCCCACGCTGAGTTTGAATCCGCCCTGCCCGCTATGGCTGCTTCGGCGGAGGTAGAAGTACGTCCCACCGCTGTTCCAGTTCCCGAAGTAAAAACCAAAGTTTTTACCGAGGCCGATTCGTCCACCCGAAGTGCACTCCCAGCCTCCCTGTTCGAAGCGGTGCAGCCAGCCCCGCCCGTGGCGTTCAAGAATCCAGTTGCCGGTCCAACTGCCGGAGCCGCTTCGGCGCCGGCGCCCGCGCGGGAAATATCTGCTCCGGTCGAAACCAAGCCCGTAATTGCACCACTCATTGAGCACGGAGAAATAAGTTCTCCCACTTTCGGAGCCGTTACCCTCGGCAGCAGCCCATCCTTCGCCGCCCTCGACGATCAAGACTCGGGAGATTCCGGTGGAAGCAAGAAGTTGTTGGTCATCGCTGCAATAGTTATCGTAGCCGCCGCACTTGGCTATTTCGGTTGGACCAAGCTGAGCAAGACCAGTTCACCGTCTCAATCCCTCAATACGTCACAAGCGCCGGCAATCGCAGCGCCCCCCGCACCCACGAGCGTTACGCCCTCAGCGGCTGGATCGGAGCACGCAGCTTCAACGGGACAGCCGGTCGCGGCCGTGAGCAGCAAACCGTCGGCGAGCATCAACACGCCTACAATTGCGATCAGCCCGGACGCTGAGGTGGTGACCAAGAAAACCGCGCCCGCCATCGTGGTGAAGTCGTACTCGACCGCAAACGCGAAGAAGACGCAGGCGCAAGTTGAGGAATCCGCGCCACAGGTTCCCAACCCGCTCTCGGTCGCAACTCCCAATAGCAAAAACTTGAGCGGCCTCGTTTCTTCGGCACCGACGGCCATGCCCACCGCGACCCTGGCAACTCTGAAGATTTCTCAGGGCGTCTCGCAAGGACTCCTGATCAAGCGCGTGCAGCCGCGGTATCCGCAGAATGCCCTCTCCATGCGCGTTCAAGGTGCGGTGCAAATGGAAGCCACGATCAACAAAGAAGGCAATATTTCCAACCTGAAAGTGGTCAGTGGAGACGCTGTGCTGGCCCGCGC
>Ga0137410_10000096_pt1 | contig 59097 bp, 53 predicted proteins | sample CZODoug1_16funga_FD_108878 | JGI IMG/M metagenome (GOLD analysis project Ga0137410, IMG submission 108878) | Vadose zone soil fungal communities from Angelo Coast Range Reserve, California, USA - CZODoug1_16fungal (Illumina Assembly) | ecosystem: Environmental > Terrestrial > Soil > Vadose zone... | reverse complement strand
CGTTGCGATGCCGGCGAACATGAAGCCGAGCTGCGACACCGTCGAGTAGGCCAGCACCTTCTTGATGTCGTTCTGCGCGACGGCGATGAGGCCCGCCATGAAGGCCGTGAGCGCGGCGATCGTGACGACGACGTTCATGACGGCCGGCACGTGGGCGTACACGAAGTTCATGCGGGCCATCATGTAGACGCCCGCGGTGACCATGGTGGCCGCGTGGATGAGGGCCGAGACCGGTGTGGGGCCGGCCATCGCGTCGGGCAGCCAGACGTAGAGCGGGATCTGGGCGCTCTTGCCGCAGGCGCCGATGAAGAGCAGGATGCCCGCGGCATAGGCCCAGCGCTCGTCGATCGGCTTCGCGGCCATCTGCTCGAAGTTCAGCGAGCCGTACATCTGCCAGAGGCAGAAGAGGCCGAGCAGGAAGCCGAAGTCGCCGATGCGGTTCGTGATGAACGCCTTCTTGCCGGCGTCGGCGTTCTTCAGCTCCTTGTACCAGAACCCGATGAGCAGGTACGAGCAGACGCCGACCCCTTCCCAGCCGACGAACATCAGCAGGATCGAGTCGCCGAGCACCAGCACCAGCATGGAGAACATGAAGAGGTTCAGGTACGCGAAGAAGCGCGAGAAGGCGGGGTCGTCGTCCATGTAGCTGATCGAATAGAGATGGATCAGCGAGCCGACGCCCGTCACGACGAGGATCATGACGCCGCTCAGCGCGTCCACGCGGAGGCCGAAGGGGACGCTGAGGTCGCCGGTCGAGATCCACGAGAACAGGGTCTGCGCGACCGGATGGCCCTCGTGGACGTGGAGGACGGCCATCACGGAGAGGATGAAGGAGGCGATGGGTCCGGCGCAGCCGACGATGCAGGAGACCGGTTTCGGCAGCTTGAGCAGCCCGTTGACGAGGAATCCCGCCAGCGGCAGCACCGGGATCAGCCACAGCAGCGTGTTCATCCTTGGAGGCTCTTCAGGTCGCCGGTATCGACGGTTTTCCGGTTGCGGAAGACGGCGATGAGGATCGCGAGGCCGATGGAGACCTCCGCGGCGGCGACGCCCATGACCATGAGCACGAAGACCTGCCCGTGGGTGCTCCCGAACGTGCGCGCGAACGCCAGCAGCGCCACGTTGACGCCGTTCAGCATGATCTCGACGGACATCAGGATGATCAGCAGGTTCCGGCGCGCCAGGACACCGAAGGTCCCGATGGCGAAGAGCGCGGCGCTGAGGACGAGGTAGTGGTTGATCATAGTTTCCTCTTCGCCAGCAGCACGCCGCCGAAGACGGCGACCATGATCAGGACCGAGATCAGCTCGAAGGCGAGCGCGTAATCGTTGAAGAGCGCGGTGCCGACCGTCTCGACGCCGCCGAATCCGGGCGGCGTCGGCGTCTCGAGGCTCCGGTTGTCCTGCCACAGCGGCAGCGCCAGGAGCGCGAAAAGACCCCCGCAGAGCAGCGCGATCAACGCCCGCGTCTTCAGGGGATACTCCACGCCCAGTTCGTCCGGCTTGAGATTGAGCATCATGATCACGAACAGGAAGAGCACCAGGATGGCGCCCGTATAGACGAGGACATGGATCGCGGCCAGGAACGGAGCCCCGAGCCGCAGGTAGACCACCGCCAACCCGAGGAACGCGACCAGCATCGAGATCGCCGCGTGGACGGGGCTCCTCAGGGAGACGACGCCCAGCGCCGCCACCAGGCTGATCCCTCCCGCCGCCGCAAACACCGGATCGATGCTCACTCGGTTCTCCCCTACGGCCGCGGCCGTCTCCGGCCCGCGGCCCCTCTTCACTTCCCGATCCAGGACTCGGGTTCGACGTTTTTCGGCGTCGTCCGTGGGTCCCGCTTCCTGCGCGACTCTGTATTCTCTATTCTGGATTCTTGCCTATCGACTCAGCAGCTTGTTGATGTCGTAGATCTTCTCTTCCCGGGTCGTGCAGACCTTGGTGAAGGTCGGCGTCAGCTCGATCGCGTCGCACGGGCACGCCTCCTCGCACATCCCGCAGTAGATGCACTTGAGCATGTCGATGTTGAAGACAACCGGGATCTTCTCGCGGTCGGGCCAGGGAGACGGCGCGCCGATGATCTGGATGCACTCGGCCGGGCAGGCCGTCTGGCACATCAGGCAGGCCACGCACTTCATGCGGCCGACCTCGTCCTTCTTCAGCCGGTGCTCGCCGCGGTAGCCCTTGCGCGGGACGTGGACCTCCTCCGGGTACGACAGCGTGGCCTTCTTGCGGAAGACGCGGCCCAGCGTGTAGCGCATGCCGTTGAGGGCGGCGGGGATGTAGAGTTTGATCGCCAGCTTCAGCCAAGCCTTTTTCAGCGTCATGCCGAGGGTCACTTCACACCTCCCTGGACGACTTCGATGGGCGCCCGGGCCCCGGGCTTCGGCGCGGCCGCGGCGGGCGACTGGGTCAGGACGCCGATCACGGCGACCAGCATCACGTTGGCGAGCGCGAGCGGCACCAGCCGCTTCCAGCCGAGATTCATCAGCTGGTTGTATTTGAAGCGGGGCAGCGTCCAGCGGATGATCACGTACACGAACAGGATCGAGACGACCTTGGTGATGAAGACGCCCACGGAGAGCAGGCCCATCCACCACTCGCTCCCGACCAGGAAGCGGTTGAGGCCCGGCATCGACCATCCGCCGAGGAAGAACGTCGTCATCAGCGCGGACATCACCGTCATGCCGACATATTCACCCATCATGAAGAGGGCGAACTTCATGCTGGAATACTCGGTGTGATAGCCGCCCACCAGTTCGGCTTCGCACTCGGGCAGATCGAAGGGCAGCCGGTTGTTTTCGGCGAGCGCCGACACGAAGAACAGGATGAAGCCGATCAGTCCGCAGGGCAGCATCAGCCAGTTGCCGCCACCGAAGATGTTCCAGCCGTACTTCACCTGGCGCTCGACGATCGCGCGCGGGTCCAGCGTCCCCATCGTCTCGTTCGGATGCCCCGCCGAGATCATCAGGACCGCGATGATCGAGAGGCCCAGCGCCAGCTCGTAGGACACCATCTGCGCCGACGCGCGCAGGCCGCCCAGCAGCGAATACTTGTTGTTCGACGCCCAGCCGCCGAACGCGAGGCCGTAGACGGCAACCCCGAGCACCGACATCGTGAAGAGGACGCCGACGCTGAGGTTCGCGACCTGCAGGTATTCGTCGCCGATGCGGTTGCCGAACGGAATGACGATGAGGCCGAGCGAGGGCGGGACGAGCACCATCACCGGCGCCAGCACGAAGAGGAGTCTATCGGCGCCGTCGGGGATGATGTCTTCCTTGAAGATGAACTTGACCGCGTCGGCCAGCGGCTGCAGCAGCCCGAGGGGCCCGACGCGGTCCGGGCCGATGCGGCCCTGCATCCAGGCGCTGAGCCGGCGCTCGACGATGACCATCCCCGGCGTCAGCGTCAGGACGAAGAAGACGATGACGAAGGCGATTTTAAGAATGTCGGCCATTGGTGCTCACGCCCAGATGTCCCACCTTGCCATAGTCCAGCTCGGGCATCGCCTCGCGGAAGACCCCTTCGACGGAGACCGCCGCGGGACGCGCCTGCAACGCCACGAGGATTTCCTGAAGCCACTGCGTCTCCGGCCGCGCGGTCACCGGCGACTCGACTGCCTTGCGGATCCGCTGGACCCGGCCGTCCACGTTCATGAACGTGCCGTCCTTCTCCGCCCAGGTCGTGCCCGGAATGACGACATGCGAGAACTCGGCCAGCGGATTCAGGAGGATGTCGCACGCGGCCACGAACTTCGCCTTGCGCGCGGCCTCCACCAGGTCCGCGGGAAGGGCCGCGTCCGGGATCCCGTTCATGATGAGCACGCCCTCGACGGTGCCCGCCTGGAGCTCCTGGACGACCGACGTCACCCCGGAGACCAGGGCCTCTTCGCCGAAGAGCTTCGCCGCGTAGGCGCGGTTCGGCGTCCGGTCCGCCTCGATCGTGAATCCGCCCGGGAATTTCTGCTGCTGGCCGCGGGTCAGCGCAAGGACGCCGATGGGGCCCGCCTTGAGGGCTTCCATCACCTTCATGAAGAGATACATCTCCTCGATCGTGCTGTACGCGGAGATGACCCCGGCCAGCGTCATCCGCCGGCCCGCTTCCGCGATCTCGCGCGGCGCCCCGGTCGCCTTGATCAGTCGCCGGTCGCTCCCGACGTACGCGGTGTTCAGGCGGCCCTCGTCGCACATCCAATACTGGTTGACGTCGGCGTTGGGCCGCGGCTGGAGCCGTTTGATGTCGTTGTCGAGCACGGTGAAGTCGATGTTGCAGCCGCGGCTGCAGGAGGCGCAGACACTCTCCGTCCGCTTCGTGAACCAGACGCGCGCGGCATACATGAAGTTCTTGTCGATGAGCGCGCCGACCGGACAGATGTCGACGACGTTGAGCGACAGCGGGTTGTCGATTGGAATGCCCGGGAAGACGTCGACCACGCTGCGGTCGCCGCGCGAGATGACGCAGAGTTCGCCGGTGCCGGAGACCTCCTCGCAGAAGCGGACGCAGCGGGTGCAGACGATGCAGCGGTTGCCCCAGATGCGGATGTTGGGGCCGAGGTCCTTCGTGTGCCGGATGTTCTTGTCTTCCTCGAAGCGCGAGACGCCCTGGCGGTACTTGTACGTGTAGTCCTGCAGGTCGCACTCGCCGGCCTTGTCGCAGATCGGGCAGTCCAGCGGATGGTTGATGAGCAGGAACTCGAGGACCGCCTTGCGGCCCGCGTCGATTTCCGGCCCCTCGGTCGTGACCTCCAGCTTGTCGGCGACCGGGTACATGCAGGAGACTTCGAGCTTTTTGGAGTTGGAGACCTTGACCAGGCACATGCGGCAGTTGCCGGCGGGCTGCAGGCCGGGATGCCAGCAGTAATGTGGGACGAAGGCGCCCTGATCGAGGCAGATCTTGAGCAGCTTGTCCTTGCCGTCGACCTCGATGTCCTTCCCGTTCAGCTTGATGTTAGCCATGGATCAGCACCTTCGCCGGCGTCAGATCCACCGAGCCGTGCTTGTACGGGCACTTCCCCGCCGCGCAATGCGCCTCGAACTCCGCCTTGAACTTGGTGACCATGCTGCGCGCGGGCAGCGCGGCGGCGTCGGCCAGCACGCAGATCGTGCGGCCGACCATGCTCCAGGCGACCTCGTCGATCTTCATGATCTCGTCGTCGCGGCCGCGTCCCTGCTCCATCTTCGCCGCCATCTTCTCGATCCAGCCGGTCCCCTCGCGGCAGGGGGTGCACTGGCCGCAGGACTCGTGGTGGTAGAAGCGGAGCGTGTTCCAGAGCGTGTCCACGATGCAGGTTTCATCGTCGATGACGATGATGCCGCCGGAGCCGAGCATGGTCTTGGCCGCGGCGAGCGCGTCGAAGTCCATCCTCAGCGGCGGGTCGGCCAGCACCTCGGCGGCTGTCAGGATCGGCGCGGACAGGCCGCCGGGGATCACCGCCTTCAGGTTCTTCCCGCCGCGGATGCCGCCCGCCAGGTCGTAGATCACTTCCTTCAGCGGCACGCTCAGGGGGATCTCGTAGTTGCCGGGGCGCTCCACGTGGCCGCAGACGGAGAAGATCTTCATGCCGGGGCTCTTCTCGGTCCCCATCTTCCGGAACCACTCGACGCCGTTCTTGAGGATGTGGACGACCGACATGATCGTCTCGACGTTGTTGACGATGGTCGGCGACCGGAAGAGCCCCTCGACGGCCGGGAACGGCGGCTTGATCTTGGGATAGCCGCGGTTGCCCTCGAGGGACGACAGCAGTCCCGTCTCCTCGCCGCAGATATAGGCGCCGGCGCCGCGGTGCACGGTGATCGGGAACCCCTTGAGGAGGCCCGCGGCCTCGGCCTCGTCCACGGCCTTCTGAAGGATCTGCGCGCCCGTGACGAACTCGCCGCGGATGTAGATGTAGGAGCACTTCGCCTTGATCGCGTAGCCGGAGATCAGGATGCCCTCGATCAGCGCGTGCGGGTCCTTGTCGATGAGCATCTTGTCCTTGAAGGTGCCCGGTTCGGACTCGTCGGCGTTGATGACGAGGTATCGCGGCTTGTCGTTCTTCGCGAGGAACTTCCACTTCTGGCCGGTCGGGAAGCCGGCGCCGCCGCGGCCGCGGAGGCCCGACTTGAAGACCTCCTCGATGATCTCGTCGGGGTTGCGCTTCCCGTCATAAACCTTGAGCCACGTCTCGTACCCGCCGCGTCGCTGGTAATGCTCCAGCGTCTCGCTCCCGGGCTCCAGCACGTGCTTGAGCAGCACGGGCGGGTACTTCGTGGCCGGCAGCTTGTAGATCGGCGTCGGCGCCTTCCAGGTCCCCGCCCGCATCGAGGCGACCATCCGGTCGCCCATCTCGGGTGTGACGTAGTCGACGAAGTCCCCGTTCACCTGCAGGCACGGGGCCGTGTCGCAGCTCGCCAGGCACTCGACCTTCTTCAGCGTGATCGGGTCGTCCGGCTGGATCGTCTTCTTCAAATGGTCGTGGACCGCCTCGCTGCCCCGCAGCGCGCACGGCACCGTCGAGCAGTGCTCGATGACGTACTTGCGGTCTTCCGGCCGCTTGTAGTGCGTGTAGAACGTGAAGACGCCGAACACCTTCGCGGGGGAGACGCCGAGGAGTCTGGCTACGTGGACCATGCCCTCCTCGTCCACGCATCCGAACTCGCGCTCGAGGAGGCGGAGCGCCGGCAGCAGGGCCGCCTCGCGCTTCGGATAGCGCGAGCAGATCCGCTCCAGCTCCTGCTTCGTGGCGTCGTTGAATTCGCGGCTCACCGGTCCAGCTCCCCCGCGATGATGTTCAGGCTCGACAGGACCGCGACGACGTCGCTGAGCAGCCCGCCCTCGGTCATGTACGGGAAGGCCTGGTAGTTGTACAGGGACGGCGGACGCACGCGCCAGCGGTAGGGGCGCTGGGTGCCGTCGCTCACGAGATAGAAGCCCAGCTCGCCGTTGGGTGCCTCCGTGGAGGAGTACACCTCGCCCTTCGGGGGACAGACGCCGTGCCCCAACATGTAGTTCTTGAAGTGGTAGATCAGGCCTTCCATCCCGCCGCCCGGCGTGTTCATCGCCGTCTTCGGCGGGATCACGATGCGCGGGTCGTCGACGTAGATCGGCCCCTGCGGCATCGTCTTCAGCACCTGGTCGATGATCTTCAGGGACTCCTTCATCTCGGCGACGCGGACGCAGTACCGATTCCACGCGTCGCCGTTCTCGCCGGTGATCACGTCGAACCGGTAGTTCTCATAGCCGGAATAAGGCCGGGCCTTGCGGACGTCGTAGGGGACGCCGCAGGCGCGAAGCAGGGGCCCGGTGAGCCCGAAGCTGATGGCGACGTCCTTCGGGATCGGGCTGGTGCCCTGCGTCCGGTCCAGGAAGATTCGGTTGCCGTTCAGGACGGCCTCGATCTCCCCGATCGTCTTCTCGCACTCGACCATGAACTTCCGGACCATCTGCTCGAAGTCCGGCGGGACGTCGCGCAGCAGGCCGCCGACCCGGGTGTACGAGGTGGTCAGCCGCGCTCCGGTCACGTTCTCGAAGATGTCATAGAGCTTTTCGCGCTCGATGAAGGTCCAGAGCATGACGGTGAACGCGCCGAGATCCATCGCCTGCAGACCGACGGAGATGATGTGGTCTGCGATTCGCGACAGCTCGCACAGGGCGACGCGGATCGCGGCGCAGCGCGGCGTGGCCTGGATGCCCATCATCTCCTCGACCGCGATCGAGAAGCCGACGTTGTTGCAGAGCGGCGACAGGTAATTCATCCGGTCCGTCACCGTCACCGTCTGGTTGTAGGTGCGGTACTCGGAGATCTTCTCGAAGCCGCTGTGGAGGTATCCGATCTCGGGCTCCAGCTTCTTCACGACTTCGCCGTCGAGCTCGATGATGTTTCGCAGGGTTCCGTGGGTCGCCGGATGCTGCGGCCCGAAGTTGACAATCATCCGCCGGGTGCCGAGGTCGCCCTCGAGCTCCTCTTCGACGCTCATGACGGTCTTGCGCGGCTCCGTCATGGGACGTACCTCGGGAAGTTCATGCGCTCGCCGCGGCCGGTCAGCGGGTAATCCTTGCGCAACGGATGGCCCTCGTAGTTCTCGGGGAGCATCAGGCGCTTGAGGTCGGGATGTCCGTTGAATTTGATGCCGTAGAGATCCCAGACTTCGCGCTCGGCCCAGGGGGCGGACCGGTAGAGGGCGGAGGCGCTGTCGATCGTCGGATCCGCCTCGGGAACCCAGGCCTTCACCCGCGCGCGGACGTTGTCCTTCACCGAGTAGAACTGGTAGACGACCGCGAAGCGTTCCGGCAGTCCCTGGTTGAGGTGGTCGACCGCCGTCAGGTCCGTCAGCATGTCGAGGCCGACGTCGTCGCGGAGGGTCTTGAGGATGTCGACGATACGGTCGCGCTTCACGTCGATCCAGGGCTGGCCGGCGTGCGTGCCGGTACCGAGCACCTGGTCGGCGTATTTCGCCTTGACGGCTTCGATCGGGTCCATAGTTGCGAGGCTCGGGGTCGCTACGCGCGCTGCTTAATCGACTCGCGCTCGACCTTTTTCTGGATCTCCATGACGGCGTCAATGACGCTCTCCGGCCGCGGGGGGCATCCGGGGATGTACACGTCGACCGGGATGAAGCGATCGATCCCCTGGATCATGGCGTAGTTGTCGAAGATGCCTCCGCAGGACGCGCAGGCACCCATGGAAATGCACCACTTCGGCTCGGGCATCTGCTCCCAGATCTTCAGGAGCACGGGCATCATCTTCAGGGCGATACGTCCGGAAACGATCATCAGGTCCGCCTGACGCGGCGAAAAGCGGATGACTTCAGCGCCGAAGCGTGCCAGATCGTAGCGCGATGAGAGCGTCCCCATCAGCTCGATCGCGCAGCAGGCCGTGCCGAAAGGCATGGGCCACAAGGAGTTCTTCCGGCCCCAGTTGACGAGCGCTTCAATGCGGCTCGTCAGCACGCCGTCGGGCAGCATCGACTCTAATCCCATTCGAGCGCTCCCCGCTTCCAGAGGTATCCCAGGCCGTAGACGAGGACCGCCACGAAGATCCCCACCTCGGCCAGCCCGGCCACCCCCAGTTTCTTATAGAGGACCGCGTACGGCACCATGAACACGGTTTCGATGTCGAAGAGGATGAAGAGGATCGCGACCAGATAGAAATGGACGCTGAAGCGCTCCCGGCTGCTGCCGAGGATCTGGACGCCGCACTCGTAGGTGTCCAGTTTCTCGGGCTTGTTTTTTCGGGGTCCCAGCAGGTGGGAGACGAGCAGGACGATCAGCCCGACGCCAATAATGGCCGCCGTGTAGATCGCCACGTTCGTCCACTGGTCCATGTGATCCCTCGGCGTGCGGGTATCTAAGCAAAACGGGCCCGGAGAGTCAATTCAATGCTCCTCGTCGGGGTCCGTCTCGACGTAATTGTCGATGAATTCACCGGGGTGGGACAGATGCTTCATGAGCTGTTCACGCTGCGGCAGCTTCCCGACCAGCACGGCCACCGCCGACGTGCACGATTCCACGTAGTTCGACGAGGGCATGATCGTGTCCAGGAACATGAACAGGGCCTCGTCCAGCCCTTCGGGCTTGAAGGACATCGTCACCACGGAGCTCCCGGTCTCCTCCGCGAGGCCTGTTTGCAGTCCCCGGCCGACGCACTGCGTGTCGAAGGCCAGCTCCATCCCGCTGGCCGCCTTCCCCCAGCAGGTGATGGTGACCGCCCCGCCGTCCAGGGCTTTCGAGGCGAAGTCGACCTGGACCGGCTCCTTGATCTTCGAGAAGTCCGCCGCGACGAACAGGTGGAAGTGCTCCGACGGAGCCTCGAGCGACTTCAGATCCTCCATGCGGGCGACCTCGATGACGACCGGGTCGCGAGACGGGCCCAGGAGCGCCGCGGACTCGGGATCGACGTAGACGACCGCCCGCGGATGCTGCTGGAGGCAGGATGCGGGCACCTGGGACGTCACCTCGCCCTCGAGCGCCGCCGCCACCGCCTTCGCCTTCCGTGCGTCCGGAGCCGAGCAGATGATGTGCTCCGCCTTGAGGATCTGGCGGATCGACATCGTGATCGCCCTGGCCGGGACCTCGCGGATCGACTTGAACCAGCCTTCCGCCACCTGCTGCATCCGGCAAGCCTCGTCCAGCCGGGCGAGGATATACGGGAGCTCCGTCCCGAAGTTCGCCGGGGGGTCGTTGAAGGCGAGATGGCCGTTCTCGCCGATGCCGACGAACGCGACGTCGATGTCGACGTCGCCGATCAGCGCATTGAGCCGCCGGCACTCGGAGACGGGGTCCTTCTCCCCCTGGATGCCGTGGAAGTCCTTGAGGGGGACCTTGCCGACGAAGCGCTCCTGAAGATACTTGCGGAAGGACGCGGGATGCGTCGCCCGGATCCCGAGGTACTCATCGAGGTGGTAGGCGGTGACGCGGCCCCAGTCGAGGTTTTCCGCCGCGAGATGCCCCAGCATCGCGGCCTGCGACATGCCGGTGGCGAGGATGATGTGGGCTTCCTTCTTCTCGTACAGGGCCTTGCGGATGCGCTCGGCGCCGGCCATGGCGGCGTCGAGCGCGAGCTGCTCCTTCGACGGGCAGCGCACGATTCGCATGTCGAGAATGTATCCCGCGCGGGACCTCGTTACAATGAAGGCGATGAAGGAATCCCTGCTCTACGACAAGCTCCCGGGCGGCAAGGTGAAGTGCAACGTCTGCGCGGTGCGCTGCCTGATCCCCGAGGGAGACCGCGGGTCCTGCCGCACCCGGCTCAATGAAAAGGGGACGCTGTATACCCTGCTCTACGGCCTGACGAGCTCGGTCTGCATCGATCCCATCGAGAAGAAGCCGCTTTATCACTTCTACCCCGGGTCGCGGATCCTCTCGATGGGGACGCGCGGCTGCAACTTCCGCTGCCCGGGCTGCCAGAACTGGGAGATCTCCCACGACTCCCCCGACCGCTTCGGGGAGAACATGGAGCGGCTGGATCCGGCGGAGAGCGCCCGCCTGGCCGCCCGCGAGCGCTGTCAGGGAATCGGCTGGACCTACAACGACCCGACCATCTGGCTCGAGCACACTCTGGAGGCGATGATCGAGGCGAAGAACCTCGGGCTCTACAGCGCGTTCATGACCAACGGCTACGCGACCGAAGAGCAGATGGAGCTCATCGGCCCGCACCTGACCGCCTGGCGCGTCGATTTGAAGGGCTTCTCGAGAGAGTCGTACAAGAAGGTCACCCGTCTCGCCCGCTACGAGCCGGTGCTCGAGATGACGAAGCTCGCGTTGCACCGATACGGGATGCACGTCGAGTGCGTGACGAACGTGACGCCGACCATCAACGACGGCGAGGACCTGGCGCACGCCATCGCATCGTGGATCCGGGAGGAGCTGGGCCCGATGACGCCCTGGCACGTCACGCGCTTCCATCCCTACCTCGACCTCTCGCACCTGCCCTCGACGCCGATCGGGCGCCTCGAGCGCTTCGTCGAGATCGGGCGCGAGGAAGGCTTGAAGTACGTCTATATCGGGAATGTGCCCGGCCATCCGTTCGAAGACACCTATTGCCACGGCTGCGGCGACTGCGTGATCCGGAGGCGCGGCTTCGCGGTGGCGCGGGCGACCCTGCGCGACGGTCGCTGCCCGAAGTGCGCGACCCTCATCCCCGGGCGCTTTCCCACGTCGATCGGGGCCACGTCCGGCGAACGCGTCCCCATCAGGCTCCCCTAATCGCCGTTCGCAGCGTATAATCTTTCGGTCATGCCGAACGTCATCTGCGGCTGCGGGAAGTCGGTCGAGACGAAGCCCGAGTGGGCGGGACAGTGGATCGCCTGTCCCGGCTGCGGCGGGACGCTCTACGCGCCCTTCCCGGGCGACCGTCCCGCGCCGCCGATTCCGGTGATCGAGACGATGCCGACGCCGCCTCTGCCCCCGCTGCCCATCGCCGCCCCGACCCGTCTCTGCCCCTGGTGCGCGGAGACGATCCCGGTTGCCGACGCTTTCTGCACCTTCTGCAAGGGCGATACGGCCGCTCAGCCCCCGAAGCCGATCGCGCTGCCGCCCCCATCGACCGGGCCGAAAACCGACAACGCCGGCGTCGCGCCGCTGGTGGTCGGGGTCCTAGGATTCATGTTCTGCCAGCTCCTGGGGCCGATCGCGTGGGCGATGGGATCACGCTATGAGAAGGATTGCCGGGCGCGCGGCCTAGTCCCGTCGGGCGCCGGCACGGCGGGCAAGATCCTCGGAATCGTGGCCACGGTCATCCTCTTCCTCGTCCTGGGATTCTGGGCGTTCTTCGCGATTGCGGCGATCGCGACGTCGAAATGACGATCAAGTTTTACTGTCCGTGCGGCCAGAAGCTGTCCGTCGGGGATGGCCTCGTCGGAAAGCACGTCCGCTGCCCCAAGTGCATGCGGGTCCTGAACCCGCCGCAGCCGCTGCTCAATCACACCGAGATCAACGAGCCGCCCGAAGACAACTCCGAGACCAAGAAGGTCCCGCCCAGCATCAGCTGACCCGCACGCCCTCCGACTTCCCTGTTCTCCCGTCCTACCCTCCGAGAATCTTCCTCGCGACGGATCGGCCGTCCTTGATGCAGTCGGGGATGCCGGGTCCATGGAAGCCGCTGCCGGCGAGGTGCAGCCAGGGAGGCAGCTTCGACTCCGCCGCCGCGACCTTCGCCGCGTGGCCCACCTCATAGACGGGATTCCGCTCCTTCCAGGTGAACACCTTGGAGAAGAGCGGCTCGCCGGGGGCGTGCAGCAGGTCGCGCATCTCGTCGCGCGCCTGTTTCTCGGGATCCGCCACGTCGCCTTTCACGAAGCAGCGCAGCAGCAGGCGATCGTCGGGCGCGCGGCCCTCGAACTTGTTCGACGTCCACGTGCAGGCGAGGATCTTCCGGTTCTCACCGCGCGGGATCACGAAGCCCGTTCCCTCCAGGTCGCCGAACTTGGGGTAGCACAGCGAGACCGTCGATGTCGTCACGTATCGGACCTCCGGCGCGTCGGGCCACAGCCGCTTCGCCGCCGGTGCGGGGATCGCCAGGATGACGTGGTCCGCATCGAGCTCGCGATCGGAGAGCCGCACCTTGCCGGGCGCGAGGCCGACCACGTCGCCCGTGACGAACGTCGTCGAGGTCAGCGTCGACGTCAGCTTCTCGACCAGCTCGGACATCCCCCCGCGCAGCGACAGGAACGGGCTGAGGTTCCCCGACGGCGGGATCCGGCGCAGCGCCTTGATCAGGCTGCGGTGTTCGCGCTCCAGGTCGGCAAAGCGCGGGAAGGTCGACTTCAGGGACAGCTCGTCCGCCGACGCGACGTGGATGCCCGCCATGATCGGCTCGGCCAGCTTCTCGAGCGCCTCGCGGCCCAGTCGGCGCCGCACGAACGAGCCGATCGACTCGTCCTCGACTTCGGGGCCGCGCGGCAGGATCAGGTCCAGCCCCATCCGCAGCTTGCCCCACGTCGAGATCAGGTCGCTCTTGAGGAACGGACAGACTTTCGTGGGCACGGTCAGGAACAGGCCTTCCGGCATCTCGTGCAGCCGGCCCTCCGACCAGACGTGGACCTTCCGCGATTTCGTCGGGATCAGACGGTCGCCGAGGCCGAGCTCCTCGCAGAGCTCCTTCGCCGCGGGCTTCTGGACGATGAACGAATCCGGACCGCCCTCGATGAGGAGGTCGCCGTGGCGCTCGGTGCGGATGACGCCGCCCAGCCTCTCCTTCTCGACGAGGGTCGCCGGCAGGCCCGCTTTGTGGAACTCGTACGCCGCCGCCAGCCCGGTGATGCCTCCGCCGACGATGACGACCCGCGTCACAGGGCCTTCCCGGCGGCCGACGCGAGCGCCTCGATCAGGAGCGGATGGTCGTTCGGCATCGGCAGCCGGTTCCAGCGCAGGCCGATCGCCTCGGCCTGGTCGCGATGGAGCACGTCCAGGTCGTAGAGCACCTCGACGTGGTCGCAGATGAAGCCGATCGCCGCGACGCTGATCTCCGTCCGCGGCAGCGAGACGAGGACTTGGGGGACTTCCGGGCCGAGCCAGGGGATCGGCGACGGCGACTTCGACTGGTACCCGAAGGTGTGCTGCCCCTTCGCGATCGCCTTCACCATCTGCTGCAGCTGGGCCGGATAGGGGTGCGCGCCCTCCGACGGGATCGAGTGCGCCGTGAACAGCACGAACTCCTTCCCCGCCGTGGCCTCGCGCCAGTACTGGATCAGGGCGGGCTCCAGGTGCCAGCTGAAGACATGGACGTGGTCGATCCCCGTCTTCTCGAGTTCGTTGTGGTAAGCCCCCACGCTGACCCGCGAGTACTGAGGGGCCAGCGGAAGCCCGATCAGCCGCTCGACGCCGTCGCGCTTCGCCTGCTCAACCACGTCCTTGATGAACGGATGCCAGTGCCGCATGCCGACGTAGACCGGGACGCCCAGTTTCTCCTGGAGGGCCCTCGCCTGCTTCAGGCCGATCTCCAGCAGCGGCGACTTGCCGCCGATCAGCGTATAGCGCTCCTGGAATTCGCGGATGATCTCCGGCGTCGGCGGCTTCCGCGTGAGCACGTGCCGCAGATAGTCCCCCATCTGGTCCACGGACTCGGGCGAGCCATGAGCCATCAGGAGGACGCCGGTCTTCAACGCCGGGTCCTCGCGTGCACGTGTTCGATCACCGCCGCGACGTGCTCCATCGGCGTCTCGGGCAGAATCCCGTGGCCGAGATTGAAGATGTGCCCGGGGCGGCCCGCCGCGCGGCGCAGGACGTCGTCGACGTGACCCAGCAGCGTATCCGCAGGTCCGAGCATCAGCGTGGGATCGAGGTTGCCCTGCACGGCGACGTCGCCCAGCCGCGTCCAGGCTTCGTCCAGGCGGATCCGGAAGTCGACGCCGATGCAGGTCCCGCCCGCGTCGCGGATCAGTTCGAGGAGGTGGGCGGTCTGCGTCCCGAAGTGGATCGCCGGCCCGCGCAGCGAGCGGAAGATCCGCTTCGTGTAGGGCATGACGTATTCGCGGTATTCGTCGGCGCTGAGGTTCCCCACCCAGCTGTCGAAGAGCTGGACCACATCGACCCCCGCGGCCTCCTGCGCGCGGAGGTGCGTGGAGACGGCCTCGGCGAGCTTTTCCATCAGCTTCGGCCACGTCGGCGTCTTCATGAGCGCCCGCGTCTTGGAATAATCCTTGGACGGTCCGCCTTCGACCATATAGCTCGCGAGCGTGAACGGCGCGCCGGCGAACCCGATCAGCGGGACCTTGAGCTCCTTCTTGACGAGGCGGATCGCATCGAGCACCGACGACAGCTGGCGCTCGGGCTCGACCGGCCTCAGCGCGGCGACATCCTCCTCGCTCGCGATGGGATTATGGATCGCCGGCCCCTCGTTCTTCACGAACTCGACCTTGATGCCCATCGGCTCGGTCAGGAGCAGGATGTCGCTGAAGATGATGGCCGCGTCGAGTCCCGGGAACTTCCGGATCGGCTGCAGCGTGACCTCGGCCGCGAGCTCGGCGGTGCGGCAGATGTCGAGAATGCTGTACTTCTGGCGCAGCGCCCGATACTCGGGCATATAGCGACCCGCCTGTCGCATGAACCAGACGGGCGTGCAGTCGACGGGCTGCCGCCGGATCGCCTTCAGGAGTCTCATGTCAGGAGGCTTCGCACGTAGTCCTTGAACCCCTTCATGTCGTCGGGCGCGTTCTCGCCGACGATGGCCGGGCCGTCGTCAGGGGCGGGACGCAACCCGTGGCTTCCCTTGACGAGCGACGCGTCGAGCGGAATCACGTCCATGCGGTACCGGAAGCCGAGCTTCTTCTGGAGCAGACGCGCGGCGGCCTTCGGCGCCGACGTCAGGAACAACTCGCACGGATCGTACCCGGGCTTGCGATGGATGTCGACGGTCCGCGCGAAATCGGGGGCGCGCTCCTCGTCCAGCCAGTAGGGATACGCGAACCAGGCGTCGGGCTTCGCGAGCGCGATCAGCTCGCCCGAGCGCGGATGGTCAAGCTCCACGTCCTTCGGCTCCACGACGCGGTCGACGCCGTCGATCTTCTCCACCGCCCGGCGCACCTCGTCGAGGGGCAGGCCGCGGACATAGACATGCGCCAGCTGATGATCGACGACCGCGAAGGCCTTCGATTCGAACGTCTCCAGCCTCTCGCCATAAGGGCCGTCGCGCACCTGCAGCCAGCCGGCACGGCGCAGCGCCTGGTTGAGATACACCGGCCGCGACACGGGCACCAGCCCGTACTCGGAGACGACGACGACTTTCGCGCCGATTTCCCTCGCGGCTTCGATGACGTGACCCGCGGCGGCGTCGAGCTCCATCAGCGTCTTCAGGCTGCCCGGGCCGACCCGCTGGTAGTCGTAGTCGAGGTGCGGCAGATACACCAGCGTCAGGTCGGGCTTGTTCTGCCGCAGGACGAGCGCCGACGCGCGCGCGATCCAGTCGCTGGAGGGCAGCCCGGCCTTGGGTCCCCAGAACGACGGGAACGGAAAGGGCCCGAGCTTCGCCTCGAGGGCGCAGCCGGTCCTGTCGAGGATGCCGAACTGCTTCGAGCCATCGCTGCCGTAGTGGGGCTTCGGCGTGGCGTACCACTCGACGTCCGCGCCCTGATTGAACCACCAGAACATCTGGGCGCTGCGGACGCCCTTATAGAGCGGCTCGCCCTGGATGAGCGCGTTGGACTGCTGCCAGAAACGGACTTCGCCGGTGTCGCGGAACAGCCAGCCGTTGCCGACGATGCCGTGCTGCGCGGGGCTCATCCCGGTAAGCATTGTCGCCTGGGCCGTGCAGGTGACCGCCGGCAGCGGACTTTTCCAGGCTTTGGCCTTCCCCAGGGAGGAGATTTGCACCGTCTGCGCGGCCAGCCGCGGGGTCAATCCCACGGCATTGATCACGCAGAGCTTCTGCATCGGCAGCAGTATAGCAGTTGCCTTCGGAAGGCGGCCAGATTGCGCCTCGGATGAGACCCTCTCAGGTTTCCGCGCGACTTCGCCGATAACCCCTATGAGTTACAGCTGGGGGAAATGATGAAAAGCGCTGGGGTGTTTCTGGGCGGACTCACGTCCGTGCTGGCCTGCAATCTGATGCTCGTGGGCGTCTGCTCGTCCGCGTCGCCGGCGACGCTGCCGTCCGCTCCGTCGGTCCCGCCTCCGACCCCTGCGCCGGTGGTCCGGATCGCCGTCCGGAGCGAGCCCGCCCCGTCGGAGCCGCTCCCGTGGGGCACCTTCATCTGGGGCTGCGGCGGGCGCATCAGCATCGACCCGGAGGGCGCCGTCGCCCTGCCGATCTGCCTCAGTCGGGCCAGGTAAGCGTCAGCTCCTGCTCCTTCCCGTCCCGCTTCAGCACGAGCTTGAACTCCTTCTGCGTGCTCTGCAGCGCCTGGCTCAGCATGATCGTGTCGCCCATCTGGATGCCGTTCAGCTTCAGCAGCCGGTCGCCCGCCTTGATCCCAGACTTGTCCGCGAGGCTGTCCTTCACGACCTCCTGGATCTCCATGTCCGCGTCGAGCTGAACGCCCAGCGTGCGGCGTTTCGTCCCTTTCACGGTCAGCCCCTGGCGCGGGACCATATCGGGCAGGTTCGCAAGCTGGAGCGCGCCGATCGCGACCACCATCGACGTGTGCCGCTGATACTCGGGGATGGCGAGCGCGATCGTGTCGTTCTGCGTGTGGTGGCCGAAGCCGTACTTCGCCCGGCCCGCCTGCTGCCAGAAGAAGCCCGGGACCCCCGACGCGAGATAGGAGTCGTGGTCGCTCCCGATGCCCTGCGGCAGCCCCGCCACCTTCTTGATCTGGAACGGCATCTCGGGGTCGAGGTTTTTCAGGGGCTCGAAGGCCTTCTCGAAGATCGGCAGCATGGCCTCGGTCGCGTTGATGCCTGACGCATAGTTGGTGCCGCCGTCGTGGACGATGACCGCCGAGATGGTCGAATTCTCCTGCGGATGGGCTTTGAGATACGCGCGCGAGCCGAGCAGGCCCTGTTCCTCGCCGCTCCAGAGCATGAAGCGGATCGTCCGCCGGGGCTTCGCGCCCGCTTTGGTCAGGAGCCGCGCCGCCTCGAGCGTGGTCGCGACGCCCGTGCCGTTGTCCGTCGCACCCGTGGCGCCGTCCCAGCTGTCGATGTGCCCGCCGACGATCACCTTCTCCTCCGGCTTCTCGCTGCCGGGGAGCTCGGCGATCACGTTATAGAGCTTGATCGGCCCCTGCCTGAACTCGGCGTGGATGTCGAGGGTCAGCCGCACCTCCCTGCCGTCCTTGAGCAGGCCGACGATCTTCTTGTGCTGGCTGCCGAGCATCGTGACGACGACGCGGGTCGGCAGCTTCTCCCACTCGATCCGGTAGCGCCCGTCCGTGTGGATGAATTCGCCGCCTTCGGTGCGGATGACCCCGGCGATCCCCGCCTCGTCTAACGCCACCTGGTACTTCTGGGGGCCGCGCGCGGTCGCGATCACCCAGGCGCCCTTCAGCTTCTCCTTCACCGCCTTCAGATCGTCGTCGGTCTCCGGCGACAGAATCGCGGGACCGTCGACGGGGCCCTGCGTGCCCGGCGACCAGGCGGCGAAACCGATGGTCAGCTCCTGTTCCTCGGGCGCGGTCATCTTTGCCGACCAGGTTCCGCGGTCGTAGCCGACCGGGAACGTGCCCCACTCCTCAAGGCGCGCCTCGAGGCCCAACTTTTCAAACTCGGACCTGGTCCATTCGCAGGCCTGGGTCAGGCGGGTCGACCCGGTCAGCCGCGGCCCGATCTTCCCGGTCAGATGCTCGAGGTACTCCATCACGTGGCTGTTCGACCGCTCCTCCTTGAGGATGGCGTCGAGGGTGGGGTCGGATTGCGGGAGCAGGAGCAGCAGGAGCAGGAAGGCGCGGTCGATCATGCGTGAATCCTCATGGTTGAGACACCGGGGATCGATATGATTGGTACGCGATGGAAGAACGCGCGGGAGTTCGTCCCGCATCCGCGGAAGACCTGGAGATGTTCAGCTCCCTCCGGGGGCGGCGGCATCCGGACGGGATGTTCATCGGCGACGGCGACAAGGTCGTCCGCCGCATGCTCAAGATGACCCGGGTCGAGCGCATTCTCTGCACGCCGGACTGGATCGAGAAGCTGCCCATCCCGCCCGGCATCGACGTCCGGATCGCGCCGATCGCCGACCTTATCGGGATCGTCGGGTTCCGTCTGCACCAGGGGCTGATGGCGCTGGCCGAAATCCCTGCCGAGCGGCCGCTGACCGGGTCCTTCCACCTCGCGCTGGACGGCCTGGCGAACGCGGAGAACGTCGGCGCCATCCTGCGCTCCTGCGCGGCGTTCGGGGTGGACGGGGTCATCCTGGGTCCGGGCACCTCGTCTCCGTGGCTGCGCCGGGCGGTCCGCGTCTCCCTGGGCGCCCCGATGGTCGTGCCCCTGTATACCTCGGAGGATCTGGCCAAGACCGTCGAGGGGCTCAACGCCTACGCGGCGCATATCCACGGGGAGAAGCAGGATTTCCGTTCGATCGACTATAAGGCGCCCGTCTGCCTGGTGCTGGGCAGCGAGCCGCTGGGGGTCACCGATCCGGTTCTAAAGGCTTGCAAGGGAGTGATTTACATCCCCATGTCGTCGGGCTGGGACTGTCTGAATGTCGCGGCCAGTGCCGCCGTCCTGATGGCCGAAGTCCGAAGGCAGCGCCTCCAAAGCCAACCAGGATACTCTTATTTGATGTAGCCTTCCTTTTTGGCGCGTGCCAGCGTCTCTTCGGGATGAGCCAGGAACTCCTTCCTGCAGGAGTTGCAGCACAGATTATAGGTGACGCCCTTGTAGTCCACCGTGCTCGCCGGCGTCCCGCCCGTCACCACGCACTTTCCGGCCTCGACGCGGACAAAGGGCACCCCGTTCTTCGTCGACGAGTAGCTGTAGGTCTGCGTCCAGTTGTTCTTGCCCGCGTCCCGGTGTTCGATGTTGATCAACACCCGGTTATCCCGCAGCAGGTTGAACGTCATCCGCTCCGCCTTCGCCTTGCCCTCGACGACCTCCTCGAGCGCCAGTTCCTTCCCGGACAGCTTGCCTTCGAGCACCGCCTTCTTGTCGTCGGGGCGGACCAGCTCCAGCCGGTACACCTTCTTCTTCAGGTCGTAGCTGAGCACGCCGCCCTTCAGCTTCTTGCCGCCCTTCGACTCGAACTGAAGCGCGTACTCCTCCTTGTCGATCTTGAACTCCCACGCCTGCGTCTCCGACCACGCCTCTTCCTTGGCGTCGTCGCACGACACCTCGATCCGCCACTCGCCGACGAGCAGCTGGACGGGCTTCATCGCATCCCGCGTCGTGGCGGGATCCTTCTGGCAGGCCAGAAGACCAAGACCGACCGCGAGCATCATGTTCATGCTGGTGTAACGCCTCCCATCTCCGCGTTGTTGCGGTGCTACTTCTTCTCCTGGAGCTCCTTGAGCTGCTTCTGCTTCGCCTCGAAGAAGGCGCCTGCGCCCTCCATCTTGCCGTACTTCTCGAAGAGCACCTTATACGCCGTCTCGAACGTCGCCGCATCCTTGGCCTCCGCGGCCGCGTCCATTCCCAGCATGTAATAGGCCTGGATCGCGTTATCCGCCGTCGGCGCGGGCTTGCCTTCCCTCATCCGGGCATAGTACTTCTTCCCGAGCTCCGCGGCCTGCTCGTCGTTGCGCACGGCGCGCACCGCGATGCGGATCTCCGCGTTCACCAGCTCCGCGTCCAGCTTCGCCTGCTGCTCCTTGGAGAGCGCGCCCGCCTCCTGGATCGTCTTCTGGGCCTCCTCCGGCTTGGCTTGGCCCATCGAGAGCTGCAGGATGGCGAAGTCGATCTTGGCCGCGGCGTCGCCCTTGGCGGCCTTGTCCTTCAGCGCCAGCCAGCCCCTGGCCTTTTCGCCGGACGACGTGAACGCGGAGGCGCTGCGCTCGCCCTCGTGCTCGACGATGACGTCGCCGCCTGCGTCCATGAACACGAGGAACGGGAACGCGTGGCCGCCCTTCTGCTCCAGCAGGTCCCCGTACTTCTCCCCGGGGATCATCGTGGTGATGTGGCAGTAGAGGATATAGTCCTTCGCGAACTTGGCGAAATCGTCCGTGATCAGCGCCCCGGCCTCGAGGGCGTGGCAGGCGGGACACGCCGAATACGACCGCGAGAAGTACGTGAAGATGACCTTGCCCGACTTCTTCGCTTCTTCGCGCGCCTGGTCATAGTCCAGGATCCAGTCCGCTTTTTTGAAGAACTCCTCCTTCAGCTTCGCCGCCTTCAGCTCCTCCAGGCTCTGCGCGCGCAGGGCCGGGGTGATGGCGACGAGGACGGCCGCGGTCAGGATCGCGAGTTTCGTGCGCTTCACGGGGATCTCCCTAATAGGGCTGTTCGCCGTTGATTTTACGCCTTCGGGGCCGTCTCAGCCCTGGGAAATGCGATCTTGCCTTCCGACGAGGATCGCTTGAGGAGGACGGCAACCGGCGCCGGCCCCCCTTCCTTCGCCCTGCGGTTCGCCTTCTGCCACTCGACGAGGGCGTCGGACGCGGTCTCGATACGGTAGGCCTCGCCGTTGCCGCCCGCCAGGATCTTGACCTCGTCAATCGTCAGCCCCCCCGCACGGTCGGGCCGCTTCTTGAGATAGTGTCCCCGCCAATCGCCCGCCTCGAACGCGCCGAAGTCGCGGTTCTCGTCCAGGCAGCGCCGCTCGGAGCGGTCGACGTCGTGCTCCATCTGCTCGACATGCATCGACAGGATCGTCCGCGCGAGGGGCTTCCAGTCGCTGCGCTCGGCCGCGTCCGCGTCGATATAGCCCCTCAGGAAGCGAAGCCGGTCGGTCCGCGACAGCGCCGGGATGCGGTTCATCTTGGCGAGCGAGCGCAGGCGACGGTCGCGCGACACGGCCTTCTCCGTGAGCTCCATCCGCTCGAAGTCGATCAGTCGGAAGCGGCCGTCGCGGACGAGGACGTTGGTGGGGTTGAAATCGTACTGCCAGATGCCCGACTCGTGAAGGCGGCGGGCGAAGCGGCCGTATTCCCGGCAGAGGCGGCGCCGGTCGGCCAGCCCGAGCAGCGTCTCCTGGAGCTGGGCCCAGTCGTCGAGCTTCTCGACCGCGATCCAGGTCTCGTCCATCGACTCGCGCAGGGCGATGACCGGGGCCTGGGGGATGCCGCGGACATGGACGCCGCGGGACATCTCCCATTCGCGCGCGGCGCGTGAGCCGAGCAGGAAATTCTTGATCCTCTTGCCCCAGCCGGGGACCTTGTAGATCTTCACGTAGTAGGTCCGGCCGACGGCGCTGTAGAGCTGGGTCCGCTTCCAGGTCAGGTCCTTGATCGTCTTCGCCGTCCGCCGCTTGCCGTCGAAATCGTTGAAGGCCTCGGCGTGCTCCTCGAGGACGCGTGTGCCGTCACGCAGCGTCATGACCTTCGGCTCGATGGCCATCGACAGCCCCCACGACCGGGGCGCGCCGCAGATCTGCCAGCCGAGCACGGCGGCGGTCTCCTGCCAGCGCCGGCGGACTTTCGGCAGGAAGACGCCGAGCGACTGGAAGAGGAACTCGACGAGGCTCCGGATCGGATAGAAAAGCCGGAGGAACGGATACGACCCCGGCAGGTTGCGGCGGAAGTAGCGGAACTGCGAGCGGGCGGACTCGATGCGGGCGCGAACGCGGACCTTCTGGCGCGTGAGGCCGAGGATATGGACGGCCTTCGCGGCGGGCACCAGGACGAGCTTCCATCCGGCGCGTCTTGCGCGCAGGCACCAGTCCGTCTCCTCGAAGAAGAGGAAGTAGCCCTCATCGAGCGGGCCGATCTGGTCGATCAGCGCCCGGCGCACCATCAGGCAGGCACCGATCAGGGTGTCGACCTCGGCAGGCTCCGCGTGCTCCTGATTCTTGCTGGGAAATCGCCCCGGCGCGACCAGCCGCAGCAGGCTCTTGTTCACGAAGGCCGACGCGAGCGAGGGATCCTCGGCGAACGAGTGGCGCTTCTTCCCGTTCTCGCGGAAGAGCTGCGCCGTCGTCATCCCGACGTCGGGATGCGCGTCCATATACTCCTTGAGGATCGTCAGCGTGTCGGGCTGCAGGCGCGCGTCGGTGTTGAGCAGGCAGACATATCGGCCCTTGGCGAGGTCGAGACCCTGGTTGACGGCGCGCGCGAACCCGTAGTTCCCGGGGTTGCGGTGGAGGAGGAAGGACGGGAAGGTCGACGTCACGTAGGCGACGGAGCCGTCGGTCGAGCCGTTGTCGACGAAGACGGTTTCGACGCCGGCGGGGATGGATTCCAGGCAGGGGGCGAGGAATTCCTTCCCGTTGTAGTTGACGACGACGACGGAAACGGCGGGCGTCTTGGGGTTCATGCGAAAGCCGGAACGTAGCACAAAGCCGAGGCGGAGGTCAACCCGGCCGCAGGGCGCGCTTCCATTCGCCGTCGGGACGCGTATAATGGGCCGCTTCATGAGCCCGCGCGTCTCCGGCATCGTCATCTGCAGGAACGAGGAAGAGCACATCCGCGAGTGCCTCCAGAGCCTGGCCTGGTGCGACGAGATTGTCGTCGTCGATTCCGGCAGCACGGACCGCACGGTGGAGATCGCCCGGGAGTTCACGCCCAAGTTGCTGCACCGGGACTGGACGGGCTTCATCGAGCAGATCCGCTTCGCACTGACGCAGGCGACGGGCGACTGGGTGCTGTGCATCGATGCGGACGAGCGCTGCTCGGGCGGCCTGAAGGAGGCGATCGCGAAGAGCCTGCCGGAGGCCGGGGACACGGCGGGATTCGAGCTGCGCCGGCATACATGGTACCTGGGCCGCTGGATCGATCACGGCGGCTGGTATCCCGACTGGAAGGTGCGCTTCGTGAAGCGCGAGGGAGTCCGCTGCGAGGGCCACGAACCCCATTACCGCCTGATCCCCCAGGGCCCCGTCCGGCGGATCGACGCGGACATCCTCCACTTCACCTACGACGACTTCAAGGACCACCTCCGGACGGCGGACCGCTACTCGGACGTGGTCTCGGACGAATGGATGAAGGAGGGCCGCGGTTTCAACTGGCTGAAGGCGATCCTCCATCCGCCGCTGAAGTTCTTCGGCTGCTATATCTTGAAGCTGGGCATCCTGGACGGCTGGCCGGGCTTCGTGATCGCCGTCACCTCGGCGTTCTACGTCTTCTGCAAGTACACCAAGCACCGCGAGAAGCTGCTCAAGCCCCGCCGCCCCCATTCCTTTTAGAACCACAAACAAGACCGTCATGTTTGTGGTGGCTGTTTTGCGGGGGACTGATAGAATGCCGCCCCGTGGATCTCTCGATCTGCATGCTCGCCTATAACGGCATCGAATTCACCCTTCCTTGCCTCGAGTCCATCGGTCCGGCCACCGGGCGCCTCCAGGTCGAAACCATCCTCGTGGACAACGGCTCCAGGGACGGAAGCCCCGACGCCGTCGCGAAGCGGTTCCCCTGGGTCCGTCTCGTCCGCAACACCCAGAACTGCGGCTTCTCCATCGCCGTCAACCAGGGCCTCGAGCTCGCCACCGGCCGGCATATGCTCGTCCTCAACAACGATACCAGGCTCGTACCCGGCTGCCTCGAGGCCGTCGTCGACTTCATGGACAGGACCCGGGACGCGGGCATCGTCACCCCGCAGCTCATCTACGACGACGGCCGCCTCCAGAACTCCATCGCCAACTTCCCGTCCTTCGCGGAGATCTTCATCGGCAAGACGATCCTCCGGGTGCTTTTCCCGAAGCGGTACCCGAGCAAGCTCCAGACCTTCGACAAACCGACCGAGGTCGAGACCGTCGTCGGTGCCGCCATGTTCGTGCGGCGCGACGTCGTCGAGAAGGTCGGCGGCATCGACGAGGGCTTCTTCATCTTCTTCGAGGAGACGGACTGGTGCCTCCGCTCCTTCCGCTCGGGCTGGAAGTGCTATCTGCTCCCCGAGGCGAAGATCGTCCACCACCAGGGCCAGACGGTCAACCGAGCCCATGTCCGCAAGCGCATCGAGTACACCCGCTCGCTGTTCCGCTACTTCCGCAAGAACTATCCCGGGCTGTCCTCGTGGCTCCGCCTGCTCTTCCCGGTCAAAACGACGGTCGAAGCGGGCTTCTCGCTGCTGGCGGTGTTGCTGACCCTGGGGCTCTCGGCGCGGGCGAAACGCCGCTGCGTCGAGAAGTGGGGCTCGCTGTGGTGGCAGATTCGCGGCTGTCCGGAAGACGAGGGCCTGCGCCCGCCCGACCTCCGCATCCCTCCCGGCCGGGAGGCCCTGCGCCTGCGCGCTAGCCCCGGTGCCTGAAGAACCACCAGGCGGCGACCGCCAGGCCGACGAACAACACCAGCGCGGCGAAACAGAACAGCAGCGCCCTTCCGAAATTGCCGCGCGACTCCATGTCCGCCCGGAAAGTCCCGCGCAGCGCGCGCCGCGTCTTGCGGTCGAGGTTGTGGGGGTCGAACTTGTCCGGAGCGTCGTCGATCATGGCGTGTAGATTGTAAGGACTAATTCGTAAAACACAACGCCCCGCCTTGCTAATCTATATACTCCCTTCCGTCGGCGGATTTGCGCGTTATTTCCAGCTCCAGGTCCCATCCAGCTCCAGTCTCAGCACCCGATCAAAGGCGCGTCCTTCGTCGGATCTGCCGATGCTCAGCACGGTGATCCCCTCCTCCTTGAAGAGGCCCATCATTCGCTCCAGATCCCCCGCCCCCAGGGCCGTCCCCGATCGATCCAGGAAAACGAATTTCGGGACCGAGAGCAACGCGTGCGCAAACACGAGCAGCTGCTGGTTCGTGAGCGACAGGAGATTGTCCCATCGGCGCTCCACGTCCAGGCCCCCGACCCGCGTCACGACCGGATCCAGCCCGACTTTCCGCAGAACGGTCTGGAGGCGCTCCTCGGAAACGGCCGGGTCCGCGTCGGTCAGCACCTCCCTCAGAGTCCCGGGAGGAAGATAGGGGCGCTCCGCCAGGAACAGCATCCGGCGATCGCCGGGGCGCTCGACCCGGCCCCGCCCCGCGCTCCACGTTCCGGCGGTCGCGCGAAAGAGCGCCGTTCGGGCTTCGTCGTTCGGCCCCAGGATGAGCAGCCGCGTGCCGGGCGACAGCGTTCCCGTCAGATCCTTCAGCAGCACGTGCCCGTCCGCCGGCGTCAGGAGCGTCAGCCGATGGTAGGTCACCCCGCACTCCTCGCCGCAGTCGACCATCTCGACGGCTGACGCCGGGACCGGATGCGACGAGCAGAGCGGACAATCCGCCGTGCGGAAATGGTGATCGCACACTTCGGCGGGCAGCACCGGGCGCGACTCCGCCTCGTCCATCGCCTCGTCCAGCGCGCCCAGGCGGCTGACGACCGCGACATAGGCGGACACGGTCTGGAACTGATTGACCAGGAGCGAAAACGCCCCGACCAGCTGGGCGAACGCCATCGCGGACTGCGGGATGACGCCGAATTCGACGTCGCCGCGGATGAAGAGCGGCGCCACGATCAGGGCGGGGATCACCTGGATCAGGTAGCCGTATCCGGTCGTGAAGAATCCCAGGTTGCGGTTCACCGCGATGATCCGCCGGAAGTTCGCGACCACCTCGTCGATCCGCCGGGACAAGCGGCTCAGGAGGCGATCCTCGCGCCGGGCGACCGCCAGCGCCAGCGCGTTCTCCCGGACATGGATGAGTTCGGAGCGGTAGTTCGCCTCCTTGTCCAGCTGCGCGACGTTGAGGCCGACCAGCGGCCGTCCCCAGACGACGGCCAGAAACGAGCCGGCCCCCGCATACAGCACCGCAACCGCCAGCAGCGGAGGACTGATCGTCCACAGCACCCCCGAGAAGGCGACGATCGTAAACCCGCCGCTCAGCAGCAGGATCGCGAAGGACAGCGAGGTCGCCGTGAACGCGCGGATGTCGTCGGCGAGCCGCTCGTCGGGATTGGCGACGTCGCCGCGGGCGATCAGCCGGTCGCTCAGCCGATGATAGACCGGCGGGCGCATATAGCGGTCGACGGCCGAGCGGGTGAGCCAATCGCGGCAGGTCAGCGCGAGCGTCTCCTCGGTGTAGCGCAAAAACACGGTGATCAACGTCGAGACGGCGAAGACGCCGACGTACAGGACGGCGCGCGCCACGAACGTCGAAACCGCCCGTTTTTCCAGCGCGGTCATGAAGTCGCGCCCCACGTAGCTGTTCACGACGTTGAGGGCGCTGATCGCCACGAGCAGAACCAAAAGAAGCCCGAGCAGCAGGCGGGCCCGCCGCCCCTGCTTCGACCTCGAGAACGCCCGGAGCATCCGGAACAAGCGGCGGCGGGAAGTCCGCGAATCGGCCATATTCAGGGCTGAACCGGGGCGGCCCCGAGGGGTTATGCTCCTCCGCCGACTCCCGCTTTCCGGATTCTGGTCTTGATTTTGCCCCTATGGCCGATAATATCTGAGCCATGCTCGCGACGTACACCAAGGCCCAGCTCGAGGGGCTCAGACCCGACACGCTGTCGGACGACCTCGAAAGCGGAAAGATCGTCTGCTTTCCCGAGTGCCCCATCGAATTGCCCGGCGCCGACGACCTGGAATTCCTGCGCCAGGAGATGCCTAAACACCTGGCCTCCAAGAACATCAGTTTTCACCCGGAGGCCGAGCGCATCGTCGGCATCAAGGGGGAGCGCGGCGTCATCGAGCGCGCTCAGCGCATCCTCAAGGAGCAGAACGGCCGCGTCCAGGCCTTACTCCGGAAAACGATGCCGGCGCTGACGCGCGACTGGCTGGTCGGCACCGCCAGCTTCCGACCGCTCCAAGAGAAGGATCGCGCCCTGCCCGCCCATGCCTCCAACGAACTGGTCCACGTCGACGCCGGCGCTTATGGCGCCACGCACGGCGACGGCATCATCCGGTTCTTCGTCAACGTCAACCCCGTCGAGGACCGCGTCTGGGTCACGAAAGGGGCCTTTCCCGAGCTGTACCGTCGCTACGGCTCGCAGGCCGGGGTCGCACCCCGGAACGGCGCGAACGGCCACGCGATGGACGAGGGCGTGCTGGACAAGCTGCGGACCTCCGTGGCGAACGGGCTGTCGACGGTGGTGCCGCCGGCGAAGTTCCTGGACTCCTCGCCCTACGACCGCGCGATGCGCCGCTTCCACAACTTCATGAAGGACACGCCGTCCTTCCAGTCGACGCCCGACGGCCACCGGGAGTTCCGCTTCAAGCCGTTCATGGCGTGGATGGTCTTCACCGACCGCGTGAGCCACGCGTGCATTTCTGGGCAGCACGCGTTCGCCGACACCTTCGTCGTCCGGCTTCGCAGTTGCCGCCTGCCGGAGATGGCCCCCATCAACATCCTGAAGTCCGCGCCGGCATGATCGCGACCGGCCCCCGGATACTGTTCATCCGGCTGAGCGCGGTGGGCGACGTCATCAATACCCTGCCCGCCCTGGAGGCGCTGCGCCGCGGGCTGCCCGACGCCTTTATCGGCTATGTCGTCGAGGACCGCGCGCACGACCTGATCACGCACCATCCCTCGGTGGACCGCGTCCATCTCTACAAGCGCAAGCGCTGGGCGCGGTACACGCACCAGCCGATCCACTGGTGGGATGCGATCCAGGAGTTCTCCTTGTACGTGGGGGCCATCCGTCGCGAGCGGTACACGATCGCGCTCGACTTCCAGGGAAACCTGAAGGGGGCGATGCACGCTCTGCTGAGCGGGGCGCGGCGGCGGGTGGGCTTCAGCCGCGGCCACTGCAAGGAGCAGAACTACTTCTTCAACAACGAGCACGTGACGCCGCCGGGCGGCACCGAGAAGATCAACCGGGTCGAGAAGTTCCTGTCGCTGGTCGGCCACCTCGGAGTGCCGGTCGGGTCCGCCGGCTACCGCCTGCCCGAAACCCGGGACGGCCGGGCTCGAGTCGACGCGTTCCTGTCGAAGGGCAACCTGACGGATTACGCGGTGATCCATCCCGGGACCAGCGACTTCGGCGCGCTCAAGCGCTGGAGGACGGAGCGCTTCGCCGAGCTGGCGGAGCGCATCGGCCGCGCGACGCCGCTGCGTCCGGTCATCAGCTGGGGCCCCGGCGAGCGGCCGCTGGCCGAGCAGATCGTCGCCGGCAGCAAGGGGCAGGCGGTGCTGGCGATGGAGACTGCAAACATCCTCGATCTGGCCGAGTTGATCCGCAGCGCGCGCCTCTATGTCGGCTGCGACTCCGGGCCGCTGCACCTGTCGAGCGCGGTCTCGACCCCGAGCGTCGCCCTCTTCGGCCCCAAGGACCCGCGCACCTACGGCCCCTACAACCCCCACCACCGGGTCGTCCTCAAGGGCGAGCTGGGCCAGGGCTCGATGGAGGCCATCAGCGTCGACGACGCGTTCAGCGCCGTCCAGGACCTCCTCGTCGAACTCTCCCAAAAACAGCCGGGATCCTTTTAGACCTGAACCTTCGGGCGCCGAGCCGGTTCAAGCCTGCGTGCTCAAACTCCACCCCTGTCCGCTGAGCTAGCCCGGGCGACCCGGCACCCCCCGCGTCGCCGGAGCTGATCGTCCGTCCCCCCATCCTTCGAAAGATTATATGGAACCCGTGTTATTCTATCGGCTCATCGATGCCGTCCACGACTCGCTGGACCGCGCCGGGCGCGAGGGCTATACCCTCGACCGCCTGAACCGGACCGAAGCGTGGCTCGACTTCGGCGAGTTCCAGGACTTCCTGGATGAAGCGGGCTTCGAGTCCGTCCCGCTGGTCTGGGAAGGCCGCCCCCTCCGCGCGCACGACGAACTCCGCGTGAACTGCCGCACCGGCAATCACGGGCTCTGGCGCTACGACCGAACGGGCCAGATCCTGCTCCACGGAGATGCCCTGTTCTGCCTCGTCACCGTGCTGCCCGACGACGGAGTCGCGGACCATCGCCTCATCGTCGGCGAACGCCGTCCGGGCGCGCTCCAGCAGATGATCCACGACTATGCCGACTACGGGCGCCGCCGCACCCTGACGGACCCGTGGATCACGGTGGTCGGACGCCCGCGCCTGCCCCGGCGCCGCGACCTCGGCTGGGACTCGATGGTCCTCGACCCCGGCTTTCGCGACGACCTGCGGACCCAGATCGCGGCCTTCTTCAGTAACCGGGACGAGTACCGCCGCCTCAAGGTCGCCCACCGCCGGGGCATCCTCTTCACGGGACCGCCGGGCAACGGCAAGACCAGCGCGATCCGCGTCATCGCCTCCGTCCGGCCGGAGCCCTTCATCCTCTACACGATGAACTGCTCCACCGATACGAGCGACCTCGACGAGGCCTTCGACAAGGCCGCGATTCATGCCCCGGCGATCCTCTGTTTCGAGGACGTCGACTCGGTCTTCACCGAGGGATCGACCCTGAGCCACTTCCTGAATCGCATCGATGGCCTGCATCCGCTCGAAGGCGTGCTCATCCTCGCGACGACGAACCATCCGGAGAAGCTGGACGCGGCTCTCACCGAGCGCCCGAGCCGCTTCGACCGCGTCTTCCACTTTGCGAACCCGGCGGCCCCCGAACGCCGCCGCGCGCTGCGGGACGGCCTGGGCCCCGTCTTCGACGAGCGTCTGGTCGCCGAGACGGACGGCTTTTCGATGGCTCAGCTCCAGGAGATCCGGGTCTCGGCCTGCCTCGAGTCGATTCACGCAGGGCTGCCGGGGCCGACGATCCAGGAGGTGCTGAGGTCGATTGACCGGCTGCGCGGCCAGAAGTCCGTCGCCGAGCGCAATTGGGACACGGAACGCCTGATCGGCTTCCAGTGGACGCGCGCCTCGGAAGCGCGAAACGAAGGATGACCTTCGGCGATTACAGAAGCATGCTGATGCGGATCTGCTCAAGGAAGGCAACAAGCGAAAGCGGCTAGTGCTTCCAGAGGAAGGCGGACGCGACCTCGAAGACGAACAGCGCGACGACGATCAACTCGAGGATCAGCATGCGGCGCTCGCTAGTGTCGTGCTGCACGAGCGTATAGAGGCGATCGAGTTCCTGGAGCTTCTGGTCGACGCTCGCCTCCCACTGCGCCAGGTGGAAGCGGTTCTTGCACGCCAGATAGACGCGCGCGAGATACCAGTCGCCCACGAATTTCGTGATGTTCGAGACCTCCTCGGACATCTTGGTGATGTCCATCCGTGTGCGATGGATGAAGGCCATCCGCGGCTCCCGGGAGAACGCGAACTTCCAGACGGAGACGCGCTTCTCGATGTCGTCGTAGGCGCGCGAGAAGAGGCGGTCCAGGCGGTCGTCGAGCAGCTTGTACTCCTCGAGCTGCAGATTCGCCAGCTCCAGCATGAACAGCACGTCGTCGACGTAACCGCCGGCGTCGACGACCAGGGCCGCGTCCCAGTCGATCACGGCGAAGTCGTCGCGCGTATAGGAGAGGAACTGCTCGAAGGTCTCCTCGATCTGCTGCGGCGCTAGCTTCCCGGGCGTCGGCTCTTCGTTGAGCAGTCCGGCGATCGCCTCCTTCTGCGACGCGACCCAGTCGGGGACGGAGACGCCGCCGAGGTCGGAGACGCAGAACGCGGTGTAGGCCTCGACGACGGGGCGGTCGGAGTTGGGCTTCCGCATGGCCTCCTTGATGCTGTCGGCGACCTGGAGGGCGAGGCGTTCGGCGAGAAGGGCGAGGGGCTCGTCGCCGACTTTGAACTGGTGGTAGGGCACCAGGTCCGCGAGCGTGGGAACGTCGAACGCAATCTCATACGAGATGGAGAGGGCGCCGATCTCGAAGACCTTGACCTCGGTCTGGAGGCTGACCGCCCCGACATTGGCGGCGCACGGGAACGGCGTGAGGCGGATCGTCAGCGGGCTGTAGACGGGGACGTCGCGGGGGGCGGCGGCGCCGAGGCGGATCTGGTACGGGAACGGCTTCTGGGAAAGCACCTCCCGGACCTGCGACGTCCGGATCTCGTTGGCCACGTCGAACGCGTAAAAATAGGCGACCGATCCCTTCATGCCGCCGATCCTACCACGTCCCACAAACAAGCCAGTCATGTTTGTGGGGCGTAGGATAGGCATGAGATTGGCCCTCGCCGCCGCCCTGGTGATGGCCGGCTGCACGACCCCGGCCTCCCCCCAGGCGCGGCAGCAGCCGCCCCTCCGTCTGGCCTGGGAGAAGAACATGCTCGCCGTCACGGGCGATTTCCCCGGCGGCCGCATCGACATCCTCTACCTCGAGGCCTACTGCCGCTCCGGCGCCCGCGACGTCGAATGGAAGAAGACCGTCATCCCCCATAAGGCCGAGAAACTGTCCGACGACGGCAGGACCATCACCCTACGCGACACCGTCGAGGGCGGGGTCGTCGTCAACCATCGCATTGCCGCAGGCGACGGCAGGGTCGACTTCGAGGTCGAGGCGACCAACCAGGGAAGCGAGTTCGTCGACGCCCAATGGGTCCAGCCCTGCGTTCGCGTCGGCGCCTTCACCGGCGGAACCCAGAGGACCTACGTCGACAAGTCCTTCGTCTTCATCGACGGCCGCCGTACCTTCCTGCCCCAGGCGCGCCGCACCGAAGAGGCGATCTACAAGGGCGGCCAGCTCTACATCCCCGCCGGCATCGACCGCAAGGACTGCAACCCGCGGCCGCACAGCCCCGACGTCCCCTCGAACGACCTCATCGGCTGCGTCTCCGCCGACGGCCTCTGGCTTTTCGCGACCGCCTGGACGCCGACCCAGGAGCTCTTCCAGGGCGTCATCGTCTGCCTGCACAACGATTTCCGCCTGGGCGGCCTCAAGCCCGGCGAGACGAAGCGCGCACGCGGGAAGATCTATATCATGGAAAACGACGTGGACCTCCTTCTCGCACGGTACCGTCGCGACTTCCCCTGAGGGACTTGCTCCGCCGGCCCCCGCCGTGCATGATGAGCGTCCATGTCCGACCGTCGCGAAGGCTGGTGGATCCTGGGGGGCGTCCTTTTGCTGGTCGCCGTCCTGGCGCTCCTGATCCAGATGGCGCGAAGATTCTGGTAGCGGGAGCGTTCTAGAGGGGGTCTAATAAAGCATGATCCCGCGCATCCTCACCGCCCTTCACGACGCCATCAATTCCGTCCCGACGTCGACCGAACCGCCGGCCCTCTATCCGGCCGTCCGCTCGCAGGCGATCGGCAAGACCGCCGCGATGAAGGCGGCCGCGATCTCCGGCGCGCTCGCCGTCCCGCCCGGCCCCGCCGGCCTGCTCACCCTGATCCCGGACCTGCTCCTCATCTGGAGGATCCAGGGGCAGATGGTGGCGGACGTGGCCGGCGCGTACGGGAAGCGGGTGCACCTGACGCCCGAAGGCATGATGTATTGCCTGTTCAAGCACGCCGCGGCGCAGGCGGTCCGCAGCGTGGTCGTGGTCGGCGGCGGGCGCCTGCTGATCCGGCGCGCGACGCCCGAGCTGCTGGGCAAGGCGATCGAGCGTGTCGGGGTCAGCCTGACCGAGCGCCTCGCGACCAAGGCCGTGTCCCGCTGGCTCCCGGTAGTCGGAGCGGTCGGCGTCGGCGCCTACGCCTACTACGACACGAAGCGCATCTCGCAGACGGCGCGCGAGACCTTCGCGTCCGACGTCACGCTCGACAACTAGCGTTTCCTCGTCAGCAGGTCTTCCAGCTCCCGCTCGATCGCGTGGTCCGTGCCGGGCCGCTTGAGCAGGTACGCCTGGGTCGAGACGCGGTCCATCCGCCACTCGAACGTCAGGTCGGGGTGCAGGTCCATCGCGCCCTTGTCCTGCAGCGTCCAGCGCGTGCCGAGCCCGCGGACGGCGAAGAGCACGGTCGTCGGATCCGCGACGTGGCGATCCCCGGGCGCGCCGCCGAACCAGAGCGAATAGGCGACGCGGACCGGATGCTCCTTCAGTCGGGCGCCGATCTGGAGCCCGCTCGGGACCGACCCGATCTCGCGGCCCACGAAGACCAGCGGCGCCGGCCAGCCCGTGATGGCGGCGAGCGCGCCCGCCTTCTCCCGGGTGAAGTTGACGTTGCCCAGCTTGAGATTGTCCCTGGGCGGATCGCCGACGAAGTTCCCGCCCATGCAGGCCCAGAGCCGTGTCTTTCGCTTCACCGTCTCCAGGCCCGACGGGACGTCGCCCTCCGCCGGCAGCGCGAGCAGAGCGGCGACGTTGGTCAGGTATCCGACGGTGACCAGCACCACGCTGTGGTCGGCCTCCTTCAGCATCGCGTCCCGGTACAGTCGCGCCGCATCGGGCGCCTTCTCGGCCGACTCCAGCCGATGCGGATATCGCCGCGCGATCTCCTTGGCGTACTTCGAGGGTTCCGTCGTCCCCGGTCCCTTCGGCACGCCGACCGGCAGCTCCGGCCGCCCGTACCACGTGTTGAGCGCGTCGATGCAGAGCGCCGACTCCTCGTTCTTCGACGAGGCCCCCGTCGCCAGGATCCGCGCCTCTCCCAGATCCGCCAGCGCGTGCAGGATCGCCAGCGCCGCGACGTCGTCGCAGTCCGTGTTCATGTCCGAGTCGAAAAGGATCGGGACCGGCGACGTCGATGCGGCCTGGGGAACCGTGCAACCCGAAACCGCGAGGAGCAGGAGCAGCAACAGCATCGTCGCCAGTATAAGGATTCCGCCGTGATCCCGGATCTTCGAGGGCATAATCATCGCATGAAACATCTCCTGCTGGTTCTGGCTCCCCTTCTCTGCGTGGAACAGGACAAGGACATCCGCCTCCTCGTCCGGGCCGACGACATGGGCGTCGCCCTCGGGGTCAACGAGGCCTGCATCCGCTCCGTGAAGGAAGGCATCGCGCGTTCGGTGGAGGTCATCGTTCCCGGTCCGTGGTTCCTGGACGCCGTCCGCCGCCTTCAGGAGAATCCCGAGATTGACGTGGGCATCCACCTCTGCCTCACCAGCGAGTGGGAGCGCGTCAAGTGGCGGCCGCTCAGCGGGCCGTCGTCGCTGACCGACAAGGACGGGTACTTCTACCCGATGACCCGGCAGCGCAAGGACTTCCCGCCCGACACGGGCCTCTTCGACATGAAGCCGAAGGCCGAGGACATCGAGCGCGAGTTCCGGCTGCAGATCGAAACGCTGAAGAAGCACATCCCGCGGATCAGCCATGCCTCGGCGCATATGGGGGCGGCGACGGGGACGCCCGAGGCGAAGGCCGTCACCGAGAAGCTATGCCGGGAGTTCGGTCTGCGGCTCGAGGCGAAGGGGTCGAAGGGGGTGCGCACCTGGGCCGGCTCGCAGAAGACCCCGGAAGAGAAGGAGGCGGGCCTCGTCGCGGCCATCGAGAAGCTGGAGCCCGGGACCTGGTTGATCGTCGAGCATCCCGGCATGGACACCGAGGAGATGCGCGCGATGGGCCATCAAGGCTACGAGAACGTCGCGGCCGACCGCGCCGGCGTCACCCACGCCTTCACGAGCGCGAAGGTCAAGGCGGCGATCCAGGCGAAGGGCGTGACGCTGATCAGCCATCTGGACCTGCCAAAAGAGTAGACTGTCCGCGTGAGCAACCCGCGCCCCGGCCGTCGGCTCGCCGTCGCCCTGAGGGTGAGCCCGCCCCGCTGGCTGGAGTTCGTCCGATCGTCCGTGGTCATCGCCGCGTGCCTGGTGCCGCTCGGGTACTTCGTCGTCGCGCTTTGCAACAACGCGGTCGGGAAAAACAGCGGCCTTCTCGAATCCATCGCCGGCCTTCTGGGACTCTTCCTGCTCGTCCGCCGGGTGCGCATCACCGCGCTGTGGATCCTGGCCGGCCGGACGGTCGTCGAAGTCTCCAGGGAGCCTGCGGCGGCCGGCCAGCCCCTGGACTACGTGATCGAGCAGCGCCGCACCGTCGATGCGGCCCTGGTCTGCAGCCAGGATCAGGGTCGCCACTCCACGCAGGTGACGCTCGTGAGCGTGCCCCTGGAGGCGGGGGGCTTGCGCAGCGTCACCCTCCCGGACCTGATCCCCGCCGGCGGCCTCGGCAACTCGAAGCGGCTGGAATGGCATATCGACGTGCGCGTGCGCTTCGGCCGCGGCCTCGTCCTCGAAGAGGAGTACCCGCTTCGCGTCGACTCGACCGCTAAGGCAGCACCTTCGACGGATCTGCTTTTGGAATGAGGCGCGCGCCGAGGCCAAGGCAGGCGCGGCAGGGGACGGCGGCGTTGCGGAACGCCATCCCGCGGCCCTCGCAGGCGGAGCAGACGGTCGCGCCGACGATATCCTCCATCGACGGAGGCGGCCGCGGCTTCTCGCACTGCTTGCAGTCGACGTAGCCGTTCTTGCACTTCTCGCACTTGACGATCCTCTCGATGCCCTTGCCGAGACACGCGGGGCAGACGAGCTTCGCCCCCAGCGAGCTGATCGTGTGGCCCTTGCCCTTGCAGCGCTGACAATAGAATTTGGTTTCCTTCTGGCCGTGGCAGTTCGTGCAGCGGAAGCGACCCTCCCCGCCGCAGACGTTGCAGACCGCGACCGCCTTGATCGACTTCTCCAGCGCCGTGATGTGCTCCGGGCCGCCCGTCAGCGAAAGTTTGACGGTGTCGAACGCGCTCACCGGGCGGTCGAAGCCGCGCTTCTTCGCCTGCACCAGGCGCAACAACGCGTACGACCAGACGAAGCGCACGGCCGGCGTGTCGATCGCCCGGAACTCATTGATGAACGCCAGCACGGCGAGGTCGTACTCGCCGTGGGCGATCCAGTTGACGATGTCCCGGACCGCGTGCCCCTCCGGCGTGCCCACGATGCCGTTCTGCACGAGGAGGCCGAGCGACTTTGCCGTCTTCTCGACGTCGGGCTCCTGGCCGGCGCCGCAGAGGTGGAGGACCGCGAAGGGCTGCAGCGCGTCGCGTCCGGCGCTCATCGCCGCGATCGACTTCGCCGCCTCGAGGTGCCCGGGCGCGTTCAGCGTCTGCCGCAGCCACGGCTTGTCGAAGTAGTCCTGGACCGACTTCCCCGCGGCGCCCGCCGGCTCAGGCTGCGAGAGGAACAGCGCCGCCGCCGTTCCGAAGTCCGTATTCTGCGACTTGAAGGCGGCGACGGCCGCCGCGCGCTTCGCGGGATCGCTCCGCTTGGCGGCATCGAGCAGCGTCGCGTACGCGTCGTCGTGGGTGATGATCGGCGGCGCGGTCGCGCGGGTGATCATGGGCGGCGCCCCCGGCAGGCGCGTGTCGTCCAGGTGGACGCGCTCGCGCAGCAGCCGCATGAGCTGCATGATGATCATGATCTGCTTGCCGAGCGCACCGTCTTCCGGGAACAGGTCGAGCGCCGTCGAATAGGCCTCGCGCGCCTGCGCGACTTTGGCGATGGCCGCCTTCAGGATGGCGTTCTGCTCCGATGGGTCCGTCGCGTTCAGCGCCTTCTGATAGTCGCCGCGGGCCTCGTCGATCATCTTGTCCGCGTCGCCCAGGAACTCCTTGGGCGAGGAGACGATGCGGTCGACCTCGTCTTTCGTGTAGGTGCGGAGGACGCCGTCGACGGTGACTTCGTAGTGGTCGGCCTTCTCGACGACGCGGCCGGCGACGCGGCCGCCCCCCTTCAGGACGGCGACGTCCGCGCCGAGGGTGGAGGCCAGGCAGAGGAGCACCCCGAGGCAGCGAATCATGCCCCGTTATACGGTCAATGGATCGAAACGTGACGCTGTCTTTGTGATCACGCGGGGCGCCAGGGGCCGTTCCGCCGGGTGGAGCTCGGGGGAATCGCCCGTCATCGAGGCTCCGGCGCCGCCCCCGAAGGCCTGGTAGAGGGCCGCGACGTCGATGCAGCGGTCCGCGACGCGCCCTTTGATCAACAAAAAACCCCGGCGCCCTTGCGGAGCGCCGGGGTTCGCAATATCCCTCGGGGCTAAATCCTAAGCAGGAATTGTGCACATGAATCAGTCAACCCCTTCGGTGCCAGCACCTTGCTGTGGAAATGGCCCGTCTCGGCCTTCCCCGGTCATTCTTCGCACAAGCTACTTTCAGTCAAGGCCTTACGTTCGTTTGGAACTTGAATCCTGCGTTGTAGAACTAATTGCCCAGCGGCTTGGGCAGCTGCTTCTCGTACTCGTCCTTCGAGACCTTCTTCACTTCGCCGATGTGGACGAAGATGCCCTTCTTGTTGCCCACGACCACGTCCGGATAGCGGTCGCCGTTCAGGTCCGCGGCGATCACCTGCACGCCGATGCCGGAGTCGTCGTCGATCTTGAACGGCACCCAGTCGACGCTGCCGTCCTTGCCGCGCACCAGCTTGAACCAGTAGAGCACCGCGGGCGCATTCGGCTCGGCGTCGCCCTTCGGGCCGTGCGCCCAGTAGCGCTTGCCGGAGACGATGTCCTTCAGGCCGTCGCCGTCCATGTCGACCAGGTCGATCGCGTGCGGCTGGCTGAAGCGGACGCCGTACTTGTTGTCCTCGTCCTTCCGACCGATGATGACGTGCTCCTTGAAGCCGCCTTCCTTCAGCTGCTCGAACCACGAGATCCCGTAGCCGTGCGCCTCGATCGCCGTGATGACGTCGGGAAGCCCGTCGCCGTTCACGTCGTAGGCGTACATCTGCGAGCCGCCCTTCCCGAACTTCTCCTTGTGCAGCGTCCATTCGGGGTCGCCTTCGAGCGACTTGGGCTGCTCCCACCAGCCGTTGGCCTCCAGGATGTCCATCTTGCCGTCGCCGTTGACGTCGCCAATTCCCAGGCCGTGCGTGAAGCGCTGGTAGCCGGCCTTGGGGGAGATCGGATGGAACTTCCAGTCGCTGACGGTCCAGTAGCCGAGTTTGCCTTCGGTCGATCCGACTACGTCGGGCACGCCGTCGCCGTTGACGTCTACGAACTGCGGCGACTCGTTGTCGAGCTTTTCGATCACCTTATGGCGCGTCCACATCCCGTCCTTGCCCTGGGGGTTCTCGTACCAGGAGACGTCCTCGCCCGGGAAGCCGTAGATGATGATGTCGGTCCAGCCGTCCTTGTTGCAGTCCCAGCTGTAAGCGAAGAAGTTCTTCGAGTAGCCGCCCGGGTCGAACGACTTCTCCTCCATGAACAGGTGGGTCTTGGTGAAATCGGGGCCCTCGATCCAGAAGGGGCCGGCGACGACGTCCATCTTGCCGTCCTTGTTGAAGTCGCCGACGTTCGCCCCCTCGGCATAGAACTTGTCGGTGACCTTGATCTTCTTCCAGGTGCGGACGACGTTTTCCTCCTGGGGCGCGGCGGCCGCCAGGACCAGGATCGCGGCGATCAGATTCACATTCATCCCCTTCTATTGTCCGTCACGACCAGAGCGACGGGCTCTTTTGCAGCTACTTAACGGTCTTCAGCTCCAGCTTGGGGTTGAGCTCCAGCTGGAAATTCCTGAAGCGCACTTCCATGGGGCCGCCCGCGTGCACCTGCAGGCCGATCCGCCCCTTCATCGCCATCTTGTCGTCCTCGTAGTCCGTGCAGAGGTTGCCGTTGAGGGCGGTCTTGATCCGGTTGCCCACCGCGACGATCTCGTAGACGTTCCAGTCCTCTTTCTGGATGAACTTGTCGCCGTCGAAGGGCTGGTCCTTTTTCGGGAACAGCAGGCCGCGGGCGCCCTCCTCGTACAGCTTGCCCCACCAACCTGCGCCGGCGTCGCACTGGCAACCCCGCGCCTCGCCGCCCTCGACGGGGACGCTGCGCACCTGGATGCCGCTGTTGCCGCCGTGCGGCGTGATCCGGATCTCGACCGTCAGGCGGAAATCCGTCAACTCCTGCTTGTGAAAGAGGAAATGATTCCGCTTCTGCGGGCCCTTCCCGACGATCTCGCCGGCATCGACGGACCATACCGCGGGATCGCCCTCCCAGTCTGCAAGGTCCTTGCCGTTGAAGAGTCCCGCGCCCGGCGCGGCGGCCTTCAGCGACTCGAGGGTGAAGCCGTCCGGGAACGGGATCTGCGTCAGCTGCTGCAGGTACGCGACCAGGTTGCGCGCGTCTTCCTTCGACATGTTCGCGAGCAGCCCCTCGGGCATCATGGAGATCTCGCTCAGCTTGCGCGCGTCGATCTCCGTCTTCGGGATGATCAGGATGTCGTTCTCGGTCTGCAGCGTGACTGCGTTGTTGTCCTCCGCCTTGATGAGGCCCGTGACGACGCGCTCGCTCTTGGTGCGGATCGTGGTGGCTTGGTAGTCCTTCCCGACCACCGCGCTCGGATCGAGGATGTTCGAGAGGAGATAGTCCATATCCTGCCGGTTGGCGCCGGTCAGCTCGGGGCCGACCTTGCCGCCCGCGTCGAAGAGCGTGTGGCACTGCATGCAGGTCTTGGCGAACATGACGCGGCCTTTGCGCGGATCCCCCTTCGGGCTCGAGACGAGGAACTGCTTCCAGGTCGCGATCTCCTTGAGCCGCGCCTCCGGGGTCGGCCGCACCGCGCCCCATTCCTTCTCGATCCAGGAGTTGATCTCGGCGTCGTTCAGGTCGCCGAGCTGGCGGACCGACGCGGCCGTCAGATCCGTCCGCGGGATCGCCCCGCCCTTCAGCGCGGCGAGCAGCTCCTTGGCGTAGCTCTTGCGCGCGCCCAGGGTATTGATCGCGTCGCGCTTCTCGGGCAGTTGCAGCGACGAGTAGACGGCGAGGATCCTGGCCGGCGTGCCCGGGTCCTCGTAGGAACCCAGGGCGCGAATCGCAGAGCCCCGCAGCGCGGCGTCCGACAGCAGCGCCGACAGGATGGGCGGGAGCTCGCGGTCCTTGGCGCCCAGGAGCGACTCCAGCGCCCCCTTGCGGTCGTCCGTTCCCGCCTTCGAGTCCGCGAGGACTTTCCGAAGCGCGGTGAGCGCGGCGGGGTCGCCGAAGGTGATCGAGATCATCTGCGCCAGCGAGCGCACTTCGGCACTCTGGCTCTGCAGCAGCTTCAGGGAGACGTCCGACCAGCCCTTCGGCATGGCGACCGTCGTGCGGCCCTTGAGGCCGTCGCGGATGCCCTTCAGGATGTCGAGGCGGAAGCCGTCGTCGTCGGAGACCTTCAGGACCTCGACCAGGGCGGCCAGGGGATCCTGATCGGACTGGACGGACAGACCGGCGGACAGGACGAAAGCCAGGACCAGACTCATGATGCGCTCCTCAGGGGGATCCCGCAGCCCACGTCACTTCGAAACCGAGGCGGCCATCCTACGTGAAACATATTCGCGCACGCGAGGAATCTTGCTCTTGGCCGCGAGCAGGGCCGCCGCCTTGATGTCCGTTCCCGCGATCGGCTCCGCCGCGTACCAGTACATCAGCGGCAGGTTGTGATCGTCCGCGTCCTCCGCGTGCTGCAGCAGCGCCTCGACGATCGGGGCGCGCTGCTCGATCGAGAGCCGCTGGGCGCCGGAGGCGAGGTAAAGGCGGACGACCGGCGACTCGTCGCTGACGGCCATCGCCGCCATCTTCGAAACGATCGAGGCGGGCGCCTTCCGGTCCTCGTTGCAGAGCTGGATCGTCCACGCGCGGACGTAGGGGTCCTTATGGCCGACGAGCTTCAGCGCCAGCTCCTCGGTGAAGCCGCCCGTGACGTGCAGGGCCCACATCGCCCGGAGCACGCGGGTCTCGTCGGCATGGGTCGTCGCGATCTCCGCGAGCGGCTTCCACGCCTCGGCGCCGGGCTGCCGCTCGGCGAGCACCTTGCGCGCATGGCGAACGTACCAGTCGTTCTTGTGCAGCGTCAAGTCCACCAGCTCCTTGGTGCTCAGCTTGTGGAGGTCGACGGCCTTCACCTCGGGGTTCTTGTAGGTGATCTTGAAGATGCGGCCGTTGGTGCGGTCGTGATCGTTCGGGTTCATCGTGTGACACTGCTGCTTGTCGTACCAATCAATGAAGTAGGCGCCGCCGTCGGGGCCGTAGCGCAGATTCAGGATCTGCGACCAGCGGTCGTTCGCCAGGATGAAGTCGTTGCCGTGCTTGCCGACGAAGCCGGAGCCCTTGGGGTCGGGGACGTCCATGTTGACGCGCGCGCCATGGATGTTGTTGAAGAAGATCTTCCCGCGATACTCCGGCGGGAAGTTGTCGCCGAGGTACACCATGCAGCCGCAGTGCGCGTGGCCGCCGCCGGCCGCGTCGGAGAGGCCGTTGCCCGCGTGAGGGCCCTTCGTGCCGACATAGTGGCGGTGGTCGGCGATCGTCTTGATGTCGTCGTAGGTGAACGGGTTGAAGTGCTGGCCCGCCTGCCGCTGGTAGCGCCCTCCCTGGATCACGTGATAGAGGTGCGGGATGACGCAGGCCGTGGCGAAGGCCTGGCCGTGGTCGTCGAAGTCGATGCCCCACTGGTTGCTCGCGCCCTCGGCGAAGACCTCGAACTCCTTCTTGAGCGGGTGATAGCGCCAGAAGCCGGCGTTGATCTTCTTGCGCTCGCTGTCCGGCGCGCCGGGCTTGCCGACGTTCGAGTGCGTGAAGACGCCGTGGTTGCCGTACAGCCAGCCGTCCGGGCCCCAGATGAACGTGTTGAGCGTCTCGTGCGTGTCCTGGTGCTCCCAGCCGTCCAGGAGGACGACGGGCTCGCCCGACGGCTTGTCCTCGCCGTCTTTCATGGGCACGAAGAGGAGGTAAGGCGGGGCGCCGAGGAAGACGCCGCCGTAGCCGACCTCCATCCCGCTGATGAAGTTGATGTTGTCGATGAAGATCGTCTTCTTGTCGAACTTACCGTCGCCGTTCGTGTCCTCGTAGACCAGGACGCGGCACGGGCCGCCCTCCTGCGGCGGACGCCAGCGCGGATAGCTCTCGTTCTCGGCGATCCAGATTCGGCCGCGCTCATCGAGGGCCATCGCGATCGGCTGGTCGACGTCGGGCTCCCCTGCGAAGAGGCTGACGCTGAAGCCTTCGGGCACGGTCATCGCCCTGGCGGCCTCCTCGGGTTTGAGGCCGGCGAACTTATAGTCGTCCCGCGCCACGGGAGCCGCCGGCGGCCGCATGTTCGCGAGCTTGGGCTTCTCGGCGAAGAAGCGGAAGTGATCGAAGTTGATGTGCCCCCAGCCGCCCGTGTTCTGGTCGTTCAGCCTGATGTACATCTGCCTGCCGACGAACGCGGTCAGATCGACGGCGATCGGCTTCAGCGTCTCGGACTCGTCGCCCGAGACCTTCGAGAGGATCTGCTTCTCGGGAAGGCTGTACAGGGTGACGTTCGTGTTCTCGTGCGGGCCGCCGGCGACGTAGAACACGCACCACGGATGCGTGACCTTGAAGGGAACCGACGTCAGCGTCCCCGTCGCCGGGTCGCCGCCGTTCTCATAGCTGCCGATCCAGTAGTCGCCCTTGTGGCCGCTGGTCATGTCGTTCCGGCGCTTCGCGACGGCATCGCCCTTCACGGGCTGGCCTTCAAAGGCCGTTCCGGTCGCCGTCCAGTCCTTCAACGTCCCCGTCTCGAAGTCGAGGTTCAGGGGCTTGCCGTCGTCGCCGACGGGCGCGATCCCGTCGTCCTGCGGGGCGGCCGCGAGCATCGTGAGCGCGGCGAGAGCCAGGGCGGCGAGGGCCTGTTTCATCGGATGACCTCCGTAGGGACTAAAACGCCGGAGCTGGGGATACAACCGTGAAAATCCCCCCGAGCCCACCGGACTTCCTATAGCGGTGTACGGGAAAGGGGCATGAGAAAAGGCGCAAAAGTATTGAGATATTTTACCAGGCTCTCATAGGTGAGCAAGGGTGACAAGGCACAGGGTGTTGAGATTTCTGCCGGATGAGGCGTCAGGCATCAAGAATGGTCGGTCCCCTGCCCCCCGCGGGGGAAAGAGGGAACCCCGGCGACAAACCAGGACCCTAAGGGGAGACGGAGGACCAGAGAGCCGCGTCGCCGGCGACCGAGATCAGCTCCACGAGCACGCTCTTGCCGGCATAGGAGGAGAGATCCACGGCGATGTCGAGCCAGCCTGCCTTCGAACTTTGATCGGAGACGCCGTGCTTGGCGACTTCCTGACCGTCGATCTTGACGACCAGGGTCCAGGAGTCGCTTTCGAGGTGGCCGACCGTGGCCCTGACGCTGATGCCGGCGGCGGCGTCGATCGTCTTGCGAAGCAGGGGCTGACGGGTGGCGCCTTCCTCGGAGGTCTGGAGGACGTTTTCCTTGCCGCGGATGCTGACCGTCTTCTGGAAGCTGGGGCCGCAGTTCATGAGGCGCCAGCCCGGGGCGATCGCTTCGACCCCTTTGTTCCCCACCAGGCCGGGGTCGCGGTTTCCCCCGCCTCCGCCGTTGGCCACCGGCGCCCCGTTGGGCACCGGCTTGTGCGGATCACCCGTCGCCACCGCCACGGGCGGCTTGAGCGGCGGCGTCCCGCGGCGCAGGAAGAGGATCGCGAAGCAGGTGTCGACGTTGACATAGGCCGGGAACTTGTCGGCGCCGCCCCAGGTGCCCGCGGGCGTTTGTGTCGACAGCAGGTGATTCGCGCCGTCGGGATACCACTCGTTCGCGCCGAACTTCTCGGTGCCGAACAGCATGCCCGCGCGTTCGAGGCCGTACAGGTAATACAGGTACGCGAAGCTGACCTTCTTCGGGTTCTTGGTCACGTCGAAGTTCTTGCCGAGCCAGTCGACGCCCTTCAGCACGTTGTTGTCCGTCTTGTACGCGATTCCCATGAAGTAGTCGTAGATGCAGAGCGCGCCGGTCGCCCCGACCGTCATGCTCCCGTAGCTGTCGTTGCTCACGCCGCTTTCGTTCCCGCCTCCGCCGCCCGTGTCGCCCTTGTCGTTGTAGCCCCAGCCGCCGTCGGAGTTCTGGCTCTTGAGCCACCATTGCCGGGCGCGTTGCAGCACGGACGGATCGACGTCGATGTTCGCGTCGAGGCAGGCCCGGATCCCGAGCGCGGCATACTGCGAATTCGAGTTGTCGCCGTTCGGCGGTCCCGGCTTCCTCTTGCGCACGGGGATCCTCGGCTCGGTCCTGGTTTTCCCCGGCCCCTTCTTCTCGACCTCGGTCTTGCCGGCGGTCGACGCGGCCGGCTTCGGATCGTTGGGGTTCTCCCCGGGCTTCGGGTCGTTCGGATTCGCCGCGCCGGCCCCGGTCGCGACATCGTCCGCCTTCTTCTGCCGCTTGGGCATGTCGTAGGTGACGGGCTTCTGGTCGATGACCGGCTCGCCGTAGTCCCACTGCCCGTTCTCGCACTGGTTGTCGCAGAGGAACTGCCCGCACTGCACGATGCGGGCCTGGTACTTCTTCGCGTTGAGCTTGGTGAGGGCCATCGCCATCAGCGCGGCCGTGTACGTCGAGCCGATGATTTTCTCGTTCACGTGCTTGATCAGCGGCTGCAGGGCGGGGTCGTCTTCCGTATAGTAGCCGGAATGCAGGAGGGTGAGCAGGACGAGTTCGCCGTAGGCTTGGACCGCGGCCGGCTGGTTGCGCATCCCATGGTTGAAGGTGGCGAACGCGTTGCCCGTCGTCAGCAGGAACTTGCAGCCCTTCTGGATGGCCTCGTCCACCTTCTGCTGGTCGACCTTGGCATGCGCGGGGACGGGGTTCTGCTGCGGGAGTGCGGGAGACGCCGCCACCAGCGTCGAGAGGAGGAGCGCGAGTCTGAGCTTCATACAACCTCCCTCATGAGCCGGCTCGCTGGCTGAATTGTACCCAGATGCAGCCTGTTCTCAACCGCAATTGCAAAACATCCCCGCGCGGGATCTGGAAGGAGATCGATGAAGACGCTCGTGCTCACCCTGCTGGTCCTGTTCCCGCAGCAGACGGCGACCCTCCAGATCAGCGTCGACGCCGGCGCGCACGACCGGAAGGATACGGTCGTGTCGGTGCCCGTCGCGGTCCCGGCCGTGAGCGCGGGCGCGACCACGGCGATCCTCGAGGACGGCAGCGGCAAAACGCTGCAGGGACAGATCGCGAACGGCAACGAACTGCGCTTCGTGCTGCCCGAGCTGAAGGCGGGAGCGAAGGCGACGTTCAAAGTCACGTTCATCCGCGAGCCGAGCAAGCTCGACGAGACGTTCGCATGGAAGGACACGCCGAACGACAATATGGAGCTGTCGATCGGAAAACGTCCGGTCCTGCGCTACATGGACAAGGCGCTCGACGAGTCGACCAAGGACGCGCGGACATCGACCTTCAAGATCTACCACCACCTCTATGATCCGAAGGGCGAACTGCTGGTCACCAAGGGCCTCGGCGGCCTCTTCCCCCACCATCGAGGGATCTTCTTCGGCTTCAACAAGGTCACCTACGGCGAGGACAACCGGAAGTGCGACGTGTGGCACTGCACGGGCGACGCGTACCAGTCGCACGAGAAAGTGCTCGTCGCGGAGGCAGGTCCGGTCTACGGCCGTCACCGTCTCTCGATCGCCTGGCACGGCGTGAAGAAGGAGGTCTTCGCGACCGAGGAGCGCGACCTCACCGTCTACTCGCTCCCGGGCGGCACGCTGATCGAGTTCGCGTCGGACGTGTCGCCGGTCCTCGCGCCGGTGCAGCTCGACGGCGACCCCCAGCACGCGGGCTTCCACTTCCGCGCGTCGCAGGAAGTTCCGGACAAGACGGCGAAGCAGACGTACTACATCCGTCCCGACGGCCCGGGAAAGTTCGGCGAGACGCGCAACTGGCCCGGACAGAAGACGCACGTCAACCTGCCTTGGGACGCGCTCTGCTTCGTGCTCCACGACCAGCGCTATACGGTCGCGTATCTCGACCGGCCGGAGAATCCCAAGGAAGCGCGTTTCAGCGAGCGCGACTACGGCCGCTTCGGCTCCTACTTCGAGAAGAAGCTCAACAAGGGCGACAAGCTGAGCGTGAAGTACCGCCTCTGGCTGCAGGCCGGCGAGATGAAGGTCGACGAGGTCGCGCGCCTCGCCGCAGACTTCGTCGATCCTCCGAAGGGGACGGTCCAGTAGGATGCGCCGGCTCGCGCTGATCCTGCTGCTGCTCGGCGCCTCTCCCCAGGATCGCCGCCCGTCGATCGTCCTCATCATGACCGACGACCAGGGCTACGGCGACCTCGGCTTCCACGGCAACAAGGACATCCGAACGCCGCATCTCGACGCCCTGGGCGCGAGCGGGTGCCGCATCGATCCGTTCTGCGTGAGCCCGGTCTGCTCCCCCACCCGATCCAGCCTGCTGACGGGCCGCTACACGTACCGGACCGGGATCGTCGACACGTTTCTCGGCCGCTCGATGATGCACGCGGACGAGACGACGATCGCCGAGATCCTCGGCCAGGCCGGCTACCGCACGGGCATCTTCGGGAAGTGGCATCTCGGAGACAACTACCCCCTGCGGCCGCAGGACCAGGGCTTCCAGGACTGCCTGACGATCCGCGGCGGCGGGCTCGGCCAGTCGTCCGACCCGCCCGGCGGCGACCACTATACGGACGCGACGCTGTACCGCAACGGCGCCGCCTTCAAGTCGAAGGGATACTGCAGCGACGTCTTCACGGACGCTGCGCTGCAGTTCATCGAGGCGGACAAGGACAAGCCGTTCTTCGCCTACGTCGCCTACAACGCGCCGCACACGCCGCTCGAGACGCCGGCGGGATATCCCCTGGATCCGAAGCTCCCGGAGACGACGGCGAAGGTCTATGCGATGGTGTCGAACATCGACGACAACGTCGGCCGTCTCCTGAAGAAGCTCGACGACCTGAAGATCGCGGACAACACGATCGTGATCTTCCTGACGGACAACGGCCCGCAGCAGGCGCGCTACAACGCGGGGCTGCGCGGCCTGAAGGGCACGACGTATGAAGGCGGCATCCGGGTTCCCTTCTTCTTCCGCTGGCCGGCGGGGCTCAAGGTCGGCCGCAAGGTCGAGGCCCCCTTCGCGCATATCGACGTGGTCCCGACGCTGCTGGAGGCGACCGGCGTGGCGACCCCCGCCGGCCCGAAGATGGACGGCATCAGCTTTCTTCCCTGGTTGAAGGGGGATCCGGCGGCGCCCGAGCGGACTCTGTTCTTCCAGTGGCATCGCGGCGACGTCCCCGAAAAGTTCCATGCCTGCACCGCGCGGGGGACGCGCTGGAAGGCGGTCTGGACGATGCCGACGAAGCCGCCCGAACTTTTCGACCTCGAGAAGGGCGAGCAGCAGGACGTCTCCGCGGAGCATCCGGAGACCGTCGCCAGGCTGAGCAAAGAGTATGAGGCGTGGTACGACGAGATGAAGGCCACGCGCGGTTTCGAGCCGCCGCGCATCATCCTCGATCCGGCGCACGAGAATCCGATCGTGCTCACGAGACAGAACTGCCGCGTGCCGACCCCCAAGGACGCCGGCCACTGGCTCGTGGACGTTCCGAAGGAGAGCCGCTTCCACGTCAAGGTGTGGTTCAAGGCGCCGGGCATGAAGTCGACGCTCACCTACCGCTGCGGCGAGTCCGCAACCGAAATTGCCGTCGAGCCCGACGCGACGACGGCGTCGCTGAACAACGTCCCCCATCCGCCGGGAAAAGCCCGGATCAGCGCGACGCTTCATGCGAAGACGGAGTACGGCGTCGACTACATCGAACTGGTTCCGGGTCGGTAGCACCGAGGGATATACTCCTTCTGACGTGCTGAAAGCGTACGCCTGGGTCGGCGGCTTCCTCTCCCTTTTCTCCCTTATCGCCCTCGGAATCTGGCTGTGGCGACTCCCCTGCTGGCGCTGCTTGGTCACGCCGAATCGCTATCATTCCGCTCCCCGTGGATTTTACGGGGGGACATCCTACAGGCCGATGCTCAAGACGTTGGCCAGCGCGCAGGCCGATTTCAGGGCAAACGATCGCGACGGCAACGGGATCAACGACTTCTGGCGCAAGGACGTCGCGGGCTTGTATGTCGTCCCTGGGACAGCGGGTGCGCCGATCAAGCTGATCGAACTCTCGACCGCTCTGGCGGACTCGAACCCCCAGACGAATATAAGCGCCTTTGGAGTCCGGGGGCCCAAGACAGGATACTGGATCACCGCCATCCGGCACGAGGACGAGGATCCCCGGAAACTGGATCCGCAACGGTTTGCCTACGTCGCAGTTCCCGTCGACTTCCCGAAGCATGACAAGGACATCTACATCATCGACGAGAACAACACCGTTTTCAGGAAGGTGTTTGACCGGGATGTCCCTGTAACGGTGTTCCCGAGCGATCTGGACAAGAACGGTTGGAAAAAGGTCGATTGATTACCTGTCGCCGGTCTCTTTCCGCAGCTCCTCGATCCGCGTTTTCAGCTGCGCGACGCGATCCGCGAACTCCGGCTTGCCGTAGAGATTCGTCGTCTCGGTGGGGTCCTTGGCCAGGTCGTAGAGCTCGAACTCCTCCGGCGCCTCGTAATAGTGAATCAGCTTCCATTGCTCCGTGCGCACCCCCCGGTGCTTCCGCACGCTGTGCTCCGCCGGATACTCGAAATACTCATAAAGCCAGTCCTTGCGGAACTCCGCCGTCGGGTCCTTGAAGAGCGATACCCAACTGCGGCCCTGCATGCCCTTCGGGTTCTCCGCGCCCGCGAGCTCCAGCAGCGTCGGCGCGATATCGATGTTGAGCGCCATCCGATCGCTCACGCTGCCCGGCTTGATCCTCCGCGGATAGCGGATCAGCATCGGCACCCGGATCGACACCTCGTGCATGAAGCGCTTGTCGAAACGCTGCCATTCGCCCAGGAAGAATCCGTTGTCCCCCGTATGCAGGACCATCGTGTCCTCTTCCTTCCCCATCGACTTGAGCGCGTCCAGCACCTTCCCGACGTTTTCGTCCGCGCCCGCCAGCGTCGCGTAGTAGTCCTTCATCATCTTCTGGTAATCGGCCACGTCCTTGAAGCCGCCGATCCTGTTGTCCGCCTTCAGGAACGCCTCGGGCTTGCCCGCCCCCGCGTCGTCCCAGAGCGCCGGCTTCGGCACCGTCACGTCCTTATAGAGTTCCTCCAGCCGCGAGGGCCGCGACCAGCTCCGGTGACACGCCTTGAAGAACAGGAACAGGCAGAAAGGCTTCTCCTTCCGCCCTTTCAGCCAGCCGACCGCCTTGTCCGTGACGACGTCGTCCATCCACCCCGGCCACTCGGCATCCTTGGCGTCCGTCCCCTCGGCGATGATCGGGTTCTGATAGCGCCCCTGACCCTTGTAGCCGAAGTAGTAGTCCCACCGGCGGTCCCGCAGCGCCGACTTCTGGTGCGACTTCCCGCAGAACGCGACCTCGTAGCCCGACGCGCGCAGCAGGTCGGGCATGAACGCCACGTCCGGCTTGATGTCGGCCTTCATCTTGTTGTCGAGCACCCCGTTCGTATGCGAGTAGGTCCCCGTCAGGATCGATGCCCGACTCGGCCCGCACAGCGAGTTGACGACGAACGCGTTCCTGAAGACCAGCCCTTCGCGGCCGATGCGGTCCATGTTCGGCGTCTTCAGCACCGTATTTCCCGCGATCGACATCGTGTCCCAACGCTGGTCGTCGCACATCATGATCACGAAGTTCGGCCGGGCCGCCTTGTCCTGAGACGCGGACGCGAAGGGCGCAAGGAGCAGCAGCGCGAGCAGCGTTTTCATTTCTTCCTCAGTTTCGGCACCCACTTCTCCGAGTCCGCCCGGCAGGCCTTCATCGCCGCTTCCAGTTTCTCCACGACGTCGGGATGCTTCACGGCGATGTTGTTGTCTTCGTGCAGGTCGGTCTTCAGGTCGTACAGTTGCAGCGGCTCGCCCAGGCCGTTCCGCACGCCCTTCCAGTCCCCCATGCGGATCGCCTGATCGTAGCCGCGCTCGTGGAACTCCCAGTATAGAAGCTCGTGCGGTTTCTGCGACCCGCCGGACAGCGTCGGGACGATCGAGATCCCGTCGATCCCGTCCGGCGCCCGGGCTCCCGCGAGTTCGCAGGCCGTCGGCAGGAAATCCCAGTGCGCGCAGGCGAAGTCGGTCGTCGTCCCCGGCGGGATCCTCCCCGGCCAACGGGCGATCATCGGCTCGCGGATGCCGCCTTCGGTGAGATCGCGCTTGATCCCGCGCAGCGGCCCCGAGCTGCCGAAGAACGCCGGATCGCCGCCGCCCTCCTTGTGCGGGCCGTTGTCGCTCGTAAAGAGCACCAGCGTGGTCTCGTCGAGACCGAGCGCCTTCAGCTTCTCGAGCAAACGGCCCACGTCCCGGTCCATCCTCGTCACCATCGCCGCGAAGGCCGCGTGCGGCGTGGGCTGCGAGGCGTAGCCCTTGGCGCCGGGTCCGTCGCCCTGGCCGTTCACGAACGGCTTCTCCGGGAACTTCCCCTTGTACTCCCCGAGCGAATCCTCCGGCACGAGCAGCTCCGCGTGCGGATTCGTGTAGTTCAGGTACAGGAAGAAGGGCTCCGCCTTGTTCCGGTCGAACCAGTCCAGCGACTCCTGCGTGAAAAGGTCGTTCGACCAGAGCGACGGATCCTTCTCCACCCTCTCGCCGTTGCGGATCAGGTGGTCGGTGTACTGCTTGTGCGCGTGGACCTGATCCAGATACCCGTACGAGTAGTCGAAGCCCTTGCGGTTCGGCGCGCCCGTCGACTTCTCCAGCCCCAGCCCCCACTTTCCGATCATCGCCGTCGAGTATCCGGCCTTCTTCAGCAGCTCCGCGACGGTGACGTCCTCCGGCCGCAGAGGCTGGTCGGCATTGCCGCGGATATAGGCGTGGCCCATGTGATAGCCGGTCATCAGCGCGCAGCGCGAGGGGGCGCAGACCGTGTTGCCGGCGTAGTACGACGTGAACCGCAGCCCCTGCGCGGCCAGGCGGTCGATGTTCGGCGTCGCGAAGTTCTTCTGCCCGTAGCAGCTCAGGTCGCCGTAGCCGAGATCGTCCGCATGGATGAAGACGATATTGGGCTTCCGGGCCTCCTGCGGCGACGCGGCCGCGGACAGCAGCAGGAGCGCGAGCGGAATCAAGTTCTTCATGCTTCCTATTAACTCCACGGCGAATCTCCGGTTATGGCGTAATTTAAAGAAACGCCGGTGGGGTGGGATCGCTATAGTACTTCGACGCCAGGGCTGGGCTAATCCGATTTTTCAGGGGATTTCCTCGATGAAGCAGATCGCCGCGTTCGTCGTCGTCGCGCTCCTCAGCGGAGTCGCCTTCTCTCAGGAGAAGAAGAAGACCGGCTGTCCGCCTCCGGACGACTGCGTCAAGGCGATGAAGGTCCACGAAGGCCTCGAGGCCACGTTCTGGGCCGGCGAGCCGGGGCTGATCAATCCCACCGACATGGACGTCGACGAGCGCGGCCGCGTCTGGTGCGTCGAGTCGATGAACTACCGCGGGTCGAAGATGCGGCCGGAGGGCGACCGCATCGTCATCATGGAAGACACCGATGGCGATGGGAAGGCCGACAGCTACAAGGTGTTCTACCAGGACAAGGCGATCATCGGGCCCCTCGGGATCACGGTTCTGGGCAACAAGGTCTATGTCGCGCAGTCGCCCCGCATGTGGGTCTTCACGATCGACGCCTCGGGCGACAAGCCCGTCGGCCCGCCGGAGGTCTTCTTCGACGGCTTCTCCGGCGAGAACCACGACCACGGCCTGCATTCGATGATGTTCGGCCCCGACGGCCGCCTGTATTTCAACTCCGGCAACTCGGGCATCGAGGGCGCCCGCGTGAAGAACGGCAAGGGCGAACCCGTCATCGACTCGACCGGCAGCGAAGTCGGCGCCAAGGGCACCGTCTGGCGCGGCGGCCCCCGCGGCGGCGCCGGTCATCACTACACGAACGGCATGGCGTTCCGCTGCAACGTGGACGGCTCGGGCTTCGAAGTCCTCGGCTTCAACTTCCGCAACAACTACGAGGTGTGCTCCGACTCGTACGGCACCGCGTGGCAGTCGGACAACGACGACGACGGCAATCAGGGCGTGCGCATCAACTACGTCATGGAAGGCGGCAACTTCGGCTATGTCGGCTTCAACAAGGATTCCGGCTGGAGCCGCGACATGGCGGCGTACCCCGGCCAAGGCAAGCAGGAGGCGCACTTCCACCAGCGCGACCCCGGCGTCGTGCCCAACCTGCTCAACACCGGCGGCGGCTCGCCGACGGGCATCCTGACCTACGAGTCGGATCTCATCCCCGGCCTCTTCGGCAAGCTGATCCACTGCGACGCCGGTCCGAACGTCGTCCGCATCTACTCCCCGATCCCCGCGGAGGCCGGCTATAAGTGCGAGTCGGCCGACCTCGTGAAGTCCTCCGACCGCTGGTTCCGCCCGGCCGACGTCTGCGTCGGGCCCCAGGGCGAGATCTATATCGCCGACTGGACCGACCCGGGCGTCGGCGGCCACGCGACCGGCGACAAGGATCCCGCGACGATCAGCGGCCGCATCTACCGTATTGCGCCCCCGGGCTTCAAGGTCGCGCCCTCGAAGCTCGACCTGACGACGGTCCAGGGCCAGATCGACGCCCTGCTCTCGCCGAACCTCGCGCGCCGCTTCCTCGGCTACCAGAAACTGGCCGCCGGCGGCGCCGACGCCGTCAAGGGGCTCGAGGAGCTCTGGAAGTCCGCGAAGCACGACCAGCACCGCGCCCGCGCGCTCTGGCTGCTCGCGCGGTCGGCCGACGGCGCGAAGTACGTCAAGGAGGCGCTCAAGGAGAAGAGCGTCGACCTCCGCGTCTGCGCCCTTCGCGCCGCGCGGCTGATCAAGATGGACATGATCGAGCTCGCGAAGGAGCGGATGAGCGATCCGTCGCCGTTTGTGGCGCGCGAACTCTGCCTCGCGATGAACTACGAGTCGACCGGCAAGTGCATGGACGTCCTGGTCGCGCTCGGCGACAAGGTCCAGCCCCAGAACTCCTACGAGGGCGTGACCAACAAGGACTGGAACACCCAGGAGAAGAACCGGCAGGACGCCTACGTCCCGAGGTGGTACCTCGAGGCGTTCGGCATCGCCTGCACGAACCGCGAGCAGGAAGTTCTGGAAGCCTGGCAGAAGAACGGGAAGAATAAGGACCCGAAGGTGGCTGAAGCGATCGCGTGGCGCCTGAATCGGGTGATTCCGGAGCCCCCGCCGCCGCCCCCCAAAAAGGATAAGTAGTGATCCATCGGGTCCTGGTTCTCGCGGCCTCCCTGCTCCTGCTCCAGGATGACGTCGCCAGGAGCATGGCCGTCGTGCTCGACATCAAGGCCCCCCTTCCCGAGCGCGAGACCGCCATCAAGACCCTCGGCAGGTCCAAGGCCGGCGCGCTCGCGCTGCTGGCCCTCGTGGACAAGAACGGCATGCCGGCCGAGCTCAAGGCGACGGCGGCCTTTGCGGTGGCGGCGTGTGTCGACGTCGACATTCGCAAGAAAGGCGAGTCGAAGCTTCCGTTGCCCAAGAGCAGGGACGGCAAGGCCCTCCCTCCGATCCCCGATCTCGTCGAAATGAAGGGCGACGCAAAGGCGGGCGCCCTGGTTTTCCGCAATAACAACGGCGGGCCGAACTGCATCGGCTGCCATCAGATCGGCGACGAGGGCAAGCAGGTCGGACCGCCGCTGACGACGATCGGCACCAAGCTGAGCCGCGAGCAGTTTTTCGAGGCGATCCTGACGCCCAGCGCGTCGATCCTGATGAGCTTCGAGCTGTGGATCGTGCGCACCAGGGACGGCGACATCAAGACCGGGATCAAGACGGAGGACACGGACGACCACCTCACGCTGAAGGACAACAACGGCGAGTACATCGACATCCCCACGGAGAAGATCGCGGAGAAGAAGCAGTCGGCGCTGTCGATGATGCCCGAGGATATCACGAAGGCGATGACGCTCAAGGACCTGGTCGACGTCGTTGAGTATCTGTCGCAACAGAAATAGGAGCCGACGATGAGCCTGGCCGCGCTGGCGCTGATGCTTTCGTTGCAGGACGCCCCGATCTTCGAGGAGAAGTTCGCGGGCAAGCTGTCGGACGGCTGGACGTGGCTGCGCGAGGACGCGGCGGGCTGGAAGCTTGAGGGCGGCGGGCTCCGGATCAAGGCCCAGCCGGGGACCATCTGGTACAAGAAGAACGACGCGAAGAACATCCTCTTGCGCAAGTCGCCGGTCCTGGGCACGGAGGCGGCGCCGATCTCGATCGAGGTGACGACGGACAACGCGCCGGAGGCGAACGCCGAGCAGTGCGGGCTGCTGCTCTATATCGACGACTCGAACTATCTCAAGATCATCCGGGAGTGCAACAAGGGCAAGCCGGGAATCGTCTTCGCGCGCGAGCAGAAGGGAATCCCCGAGAGCCTCCCGCCGAAGGAAGAGTCCTCGAGCAAGGTCCAGCTGAAGCTCGTGTGGTCGGGCGCGAAGGTGTCGGGCGCCTATAAGGCCGGCGGCGACTGGATCGCGATGGGGGAATACGACGTACCGGAAGGCGACTTGAAGATCGCGCTCGCCTGCCACGGTGCCCCCACCACCGCCGATCGCTGGGCCACGTTCACCTCGCTGCGCGTCACCAAGGCCGCCAAATGAGCTCCGGGGACCTCCCCCGGGTCCCGCCCCTCTGGCCGCTGCTGGTTCTCCTGATCCTCCTCGGTTTGCTCGGAGGGGTCGGCGTCGAAGTCTACCAGCAGCGCCGCTTCTCGCAGCTGGAAGAGCAGATCGCCCTCCTCAGCACAGGCTTTGAAGACCTTCACGTCGTGCGGGACAAGAAGGGTAGCCTCCGCATCGAGCCGGGCAAGGCCGTGGAAGGCGTCGGGTTCTCGGCGGGAACCGGCGCCGACACGGAGAACAATCCGCGGTGGATCTGGTTCACTGTGCAGGCGAAGTCCGGGCTGCCGCTTCCCGACTGGGCCCCGGGGTCGTTCATCCTCCAGCTGAGCCAGCGACGCAGCGTCCTGCTTCGGAGCCCGAAGGTGCTTCTCATCCCGATGCAACCCATGGCCCCCGGCGTCGCAGCCTTTGTGGACACGCTGCTGAAATCCCACGGCATCGCGACCACGACCGGCGCCATGGGCGATTAACCTTGAAGTCCCGGGGTCCCGGGCGATCGGTGAAGGAGGTCAATTCCTGGTCAGAGCGTGCACCGCACCCATGATGCGCTCCTCGATGCCGGGGGCGAAGGGGACCGGCCAGCCGTAGAACATCATCGAGCCCGTCGCGATCGTGTCCTTCGTCGCGGGCTCCCAGCCCGGCTCGTAGCCGCTCTCGGAGAGCACTTTCTCCGACGGGATATAGCAGGGCACTTCATTCGCGTAGCCGATCGTCCATGTCTTGTCCGCGCCGAGCTCCTTCTTCGTCCTCAGGGCGTACTCCACGCAGGTTTCGCCGCCGAACGCGACGACCGTCTCGTCGCCGAGCCGCCAGCGCTGGATCGGCAGCGGCACCGCCGACGGCAGTTTCCCCGCATCCATCAGCTTCAGCATCTCGCGCACGAAGCGCCGGCGGAACACGTTCTTGTCCTTGTCGTCCGCCGCAATCTTCTCGAGCAGCTCGCGCTTCGGAGCAGCCGCGAGCGGAAGATCGACCGTCGTCAGCTTCGACGAGAACGGCCCCGTCAGGGGCTTCCCCGCAGGCGCCCCGGCGACCGCCGTCGCCATCGTCCGGCCGTGCTGCTCCGCCAGCTCGAACTTGGGGCCGCGCGGGGTCGGATTGAGATCGGCGCCGCAGCCGGTCGCGAAGAGCGCCGGCGCGCCGCCCGTCGCCTTCTCGATCTCGTCCGACGCGTACCCGATCCAGTCGCCGTGGTACTGGTACGTCTCGCCGCCCAGCGTCGTTCCGTGGCAGGCGTACGTATAGACCGTCGCCAGGCGCTTGCCGTCGGTCGAGTCGACGCGGACGATCGTCACGTCGGGATCGACCAGGCCCTCGGGATTGTCCTTGATCGAATACGAGCCGTTGGGGTTCCTGTAGCGGCGGTTCATGCCGAAGTGCGCTTCGGCGTGGGTCAACGTCGCCGCCGCCGGCGTCTCCGCTGCGATCGCGAGGCGGAGCGATTCGAGAACGCGCTCGCGCAGCCAGTCGGCGTACTCGTAAACCTCCTGGCCGGTCGTCTCGTCCAGGCCGTGGAAGATCTCCATCGAGGGACGCGACGGCACCGCGGGACCGCCGTGCGTGTGGCTGGCGACGAGCATCAGATCGGCTGCGTCGATGCCGAACTTTGCGACGGCGTCCGCCCGGATGCTCCGGCTCAGCAGCGGCGGGAATCCGAGAATGTCGGCCGTGACCATGACGAGACGCTTCCCCGAGGCGTCCTCGAGCACCAGCGACCGCACCCAGAGGTCGGTCTTGACGCCGTCGGCCTTATGGTTCCGATTCCCGTAGCCGGTCATCCAGCCCATCTTCTCCGGCGTGATCTTGACCTTCGACGCGCCGGCCTTCAGACCGTTCGTCGATGCCGGACCCTGGGAAGCGCAGCCCAGCAGCGCGAGCAACAGACCGATCGCAAGCGTCTTCATTTCACCTGTCCCCTCTGGAGGAAGTCGAGCAGGTCGGCGAACTGCTGGGCGTTCACGTTGTTCTCCACGCCCTCGGGCATCAGCGACGCCGGCCAGGCCTTGATCTCGAGAATGTCGCGGCGCAGCACGATCGTCTCCTCGGCGTTCGCCCGCCTCAGCGTGATGCTGGCCGGCGTCTCGGCCGCGATGATCCCCGAGACGGGGTCGCGCGCGCCGGGGATCTTGACGAGGTAGACCTGGAACTGCGGCGCCACCGCGCGATTGGGGTCGAGGATGTCGGTGAGCAGCGCGCGCTGGTTTCGGCCGGCCACGGAGGACAGCGTCGGGCCCACGTCGTAGCCCTGTCCGTGCAGGCGGTGGCAGGTCGAGCACGTCGTCATATAAACCTTTTCGCCCGCGACCGGATCGCCCTTCAGCGCCTGCACTTTCGCGTAAATCTCTTCGATGAGCTTCTCGCGCTCGTCGGAGGTCTTCGCCGCGAGAAGCTTCTTGACGCGGGGATTCTTGAGCAGGACGTCCCGCTGCTGGGGTTCCAGCTCGACCGCGCGGATCTCGCCCTTTTCCAGGCGGTCGATGATGCCCTCGGTCGTCTCCGGCTTGGAGAGGCAGGCGGACAGGACCTCGCGCCGCACCGGCGCCGTATAGCGCGACCAGCCGTCGAGCAGCTTCGCGGCCGCATCGGTGCCCAACGCCCGCACGGCGGCGACCTGAACCTGCGGCGGCTCCTGGGGCCGGAGCAGCTTCTCCATCGCCGCCGCCAGGTCGGGCAGCGGGAGCATCGACAACAGCTCGATGGCGCTGACGCGGTCGGCGACGTCGCGCGACGGATCGACCGCGGTCTCCAGCAGGCCGGTCCTCCAGCCGCCGACGATTTCGGCCGTGCCCGACTTTTCCAGCAGCATGTCCAGTTTGATGCCCGATCGACGCAGGGACGGCCCGAGCGCGGACAACGCAACCAGACGCCAGCGCTGGGAAGTCGTCGCGTCGGCAGTGAGCACCTTCAGCCATTCCCGCAACCGGTCCTCGTCACGGCCGGCCGCGACCAGTTCCCCGAGCTGTCGTACGAATTCCAGACGTCCCGGTCCGTCGACTTCGAGAAACGGCTTCGGGAGACGGGAGAGCAGCTCCGGACCCTTCTTCCCGATGGAACTGAGCACGGCCAGACGGGTCCACTTGTCTTCCGCGTCCTGGTCGATGATGGTGGCCAGGATGTCGACGTTGTCGATCTGTCCCGCCGTGAACGCCGTCTGGAAGCGGACGCGCGGGCTCTCATCCCGGGCCAGCCGCTTCAGTTCGCTCCGAAGATTGAGCGACGTCCAGATCCGGTCGTCGCAGAGCTGGAGCGCCTGCTCCCGGACCCCGGGATGCTCGTCCCGAAGCCCTCTCAGGACGAAAGCCTCCGACTGCAATCCCAGTCCGTCGAGCGTCCACAAGGCGTGGACGCGGGCGAGCGGGGACTTCGTTTCCAGGATCATTTCCCGCAGCAGGTTCGCGACGGACTTGTCCTGACGCTCGATCAGCAGCCGCTGCGCGGTCATCCTCCACCACGCGTTGGGATGCTCGAAGAGCGCGACCAGGTCGGCCCCGATCGCCTTCGACAGGTGGGGCCGCTGCCCCGGCTTCCAGCCTTCGGGCGTCACCCGGTAGAGGCGCCCCTTGTCCTGTCCGGCGCGCAGGTCGACGCGCTTCTGCATCTCGAGCGGGATCCACTGCGGATGCTCGATGATCGCGCGGTACATGTCGACCACATAGAGCGCGCCGTCCGCGCCGGAGCAGAGGTTCACCGGCCGGCACCAGTTATCCCGGGAGGAGAGGAACTCCGCGTTCTCGTAGGCGCGTTTGGCGACGAAGCTCGCGCCCTTCGGGACGACGATGTCCCGGTGGACCAGGTTGTGAACCGGCTCGCAGCAGAAGACGTTGCCCTGGAACTCCGGCCCGAACGCCGCCCCCTTATAGACGGTCGGCGAGCAGGCCGAGGTGAAGTGACCCGCCGCGAAGTGGTCGTTGGGCCGCTCCTGCAGCTTGCTCGTCGGATAGACCACCGAGGAGGGCCCGTGATCCGAGATGCCCTCCTCGACCGACGCGACCGCGAGGTTCGGGTTGCGCGCGAGGTACTTCAGGGGCAGCACCGGATGACGGAGATGGTTGGAGTTGTCGTTGATGAAGCGGT
>Ga0137410_10000095_pt1 | contig 59596 bp, 44 predicted proteins | sample CZODoug1_16funga_FD_108878 | JGI IMG/M metagenome (GOLD analysis project Ga0137410, IMG submission 108878) | Vadose zone soil fungal communities from Angelo Coast Range Reserve, California, USA - CZODoug1_16fungal (Illumina Assembly) | ecosystem: Environmental > Terrestrial > Soil > Vadose zone... | reverse complement strand
CAAGTTGCCCATCGCTCCCCACAACACGCCGATGGCGGCCGACGAACTGGTCCTCCTCGCGTTCCTGAACGCGGGCGTCCAGCCTGAGGATCCTCTCTTCCAGAAGCTGCTGGGTCAGGTCCTCACGACGAAGCCGCAGCGCGTCTACTGCATCTCGCTGCAGGCCGTGCTGCTCGAGAAACTCGACCGGGTGAAGTACCGCGAGCGCATCGCCGAGTGCGCCCAGTTCCTCGTCGACAACCAGTGCGTCAACGGCCAGTGGTCCTACGGGACCCCGGCCCCGAAGCCGGCCGGAACCACGGTGAAGAAGACCCGCGACGGCCCCCTGACCGGCAACAACTCCTGCTCCAACTTCGCCGCCATGGGCCTGCGCGCCTGCGTCGATGCCGGAATCACGATCCCGGCCGAGACCTTCGACCGCGCCGCCCGCTGCTGGCGCGAATTGCAGCGGGTCGACACCGACGGCCGCGGCGGCTGGTGCTATACGCGCGAGGAGACGCCGCACCGGCCCTACGGGTCGATGTCGGCGGGCGGCCTCTACGCGCTGGTGGTCTGCGACCGCCTCGCCGGCCGCGACTGGCGCCAGGACAAGGCGGCGAAGCTCGGCCTGGACTGGGTCACGTACCACTACACTCCGATCGAGAACTACGGCCCCGTCGAGGAGCTGATGGCGAAGGAGATGATCTCCGACACGCCCAACATGAGCACGGAGCTCTATTACTACCTCTGGGCGGTCGAGCGCGCGGCGGCGGTCTGCGGTCTGGAGAAGTTCGGCCCCCGCGATTGGTACGCCGAGGCCGCCCACGAACTGCTCGCCTCGCAGCGGCCCGACGGGTCCTGGTCCGCCGGCGTGAAGCGCTGCAACCCCGTCTACGACACCTCCTTCGCGATCCTGTTCCTGACGAGAGCCACGGCTTCGATGAAAGATTGAGACGATGAACACCGTGACACGAAAAGACAAGAAAGAATGCATCCCTGAAACAGTCCGGGCAAAGGTGTTTCTGCTTTTGTGCTCTTTGATTCTTTGTGTCTTTGGGTTCAATCCGCTCTTCGGGCAGGGCGGGGCCGTCGATCAGACGCGGGTGGATGGCGCCGTGCGGAAGGGCATTGCCTTCCTGAAGACGGCGAAGACGCCGCCCGTCGAGTTCGCGAAGATCAACGACTCCTTCGAGCTCGTGCTGCTGACCTTCGTGGTGGGCGGCGTCTCCGAGAGCGACGACAAGTTCCAGGAGTACTTCAAGCGCCTGATGGAGGAGCCGCTCGAGAGAACTTATAAGGTCGTCCTGCAGGCGATGATCCTGGAGGAACTGGACCGCGTCAAATACCAGAACCGCCTCGCCCAGTGCGCGCAGTTCCTGCTCGACAATCAATGCGTGAACGGCCAGTGGTCGTACGGGGAGCCGTCGGCCTACGTGAAGGATCCGGGGCCGTCGACGGCCGTCGCCACGGCCGCCCCCGTGCGCGAAGGGGCCCGCGAGTTCGGGACGCCCGGCAAGAAGGAGAAGCCGAAGGTCAAGTCGAAGATCCCGGTCAAGAAGATGAAGGACGGACCGGCGACCGGCGACAACTCGAACAGCCAGTATGCCGCGCTCGGCCTGCGCGCCTGTCACGACGCCGGCATCCTGCTGCCCAAGGACCCGGTCCAGCTGGCGCGCAAGTGGTGGATCGAGAGCCAGCACGACAAGGAGGAGGATAAGGGCGTCGCCACCGGCGGCGATCTGCCCGGGACGCCGCGCGGCTGGTGCTACAGCAAGCAGAGCGTCTGCTCGAAGAACCACCGCGCGTACGCGTCGATGACCGCCGGTGCGGTCGGCGCGCTGGCGATCTGCGACTTCATCCTCGACCAGGACCGCAAGAAGGATATGGCGATCAAGTCGGGCCTGGCGTGGCTGAACGCGCACTGGAGCGTGACGGCGAACGAGGGCCCGGTCGAGTTCGACACGTCGAGCAAAACGGAGTACTACTACTTCCTGTATGCCCTCGAGCGGACGGGCATGCTGCTCGACGTCCCGGCGATCGCCAAGCACGACTGGTACCAGGAGGGCGCCGTCGCCATCCTCGACGCCCAGAAGGCGGACGGTTCGTGGTTCGGCGGCGCGAACCGCTGCAAGCCGACCTGGGACACCTGCTTCGCGATCCTCTTCCTCAAGAAGGCGACCCAGCGCCTCGAGGTCGCGAGCGAGGACCGGGCGAGAAGATGAACTCCAAAGGAAGCCTTTCCCTGGGGGTTGGGTGTCTTGCGGTCTCGGCGTTTTGTCTTTTCTCTCGGGGAGGGACGGCGGACGCCCAGGAGGGTCGGGACGCCGAGTTTTTCGAGAAGAAGATCCGCCCGGTCCTGACGGAGCGCTGCTACTCCTGCCACAGCACGAAAGCCGAGAAGCTGAAGGGCGGCCTCTATCTGGACTCGCGCGACGGGCTGCTCAAGGGCGGCGATTCGGGCGCGGCCGCCGTCGCGGGCGACCCGAAGAAGAGCCTGCTCCTCAAGGCCGTGCGCTGGGTCGACGACGACCTCAAGATGCCGCCGAAGAAGCGGCTCACGGACGAGCAGATCGCCGACCTCGAAACGTGGATCCGGAAGGGCGCGGCCTGGGCCGCCTCGGAAAAGTCCGTCGCCGGCAAGCCGAAGAAGCAGGTCGGCCTCAGCCTCGAGGAGGGCCGGAAATTCTGGGCCTATAAGGCGCCGCAGAAGGGCGCCGACGTCGACATCGACCGCCTCATCAACGCCCGCCTCGCCGCGCAGGGGTTGAAGCCCGGGCCCGCGGCCGACAAGGCCGTGCTCCTGCGGCGCGTCACCTTCGACCTCATCGGGATGCCCCCGACGCCCGAGCAGGTCGACGCGTTCATCCGGGATTCCGCGCCGGACGCCTTCGAGAACATCGTCGACCTCCTGCTCGCGTCGCCCCAGTTCGGAGAGCGCTGGGGCCGGCACTGGCTCGACGTCGCCCGCTACGCCGAGTCGCTCACGCTGCGCGGCTTCGTCATGAAGGAGGCGTGGCGGTATCGCGACTATGTCATCGACGCCTTCAACCGCGACCTGCCCTATGACCGCTTCATCCGCGAGCAGCTCGCGGGCGACCTGCTGCCGTCGACGGGGATCGAGGACCGCCGGCGCCAGCTGATCGCGGCCACGTTCCTGCAGATGGGCAACAGCAACCTCGAGGAGCAGGACAAGAAGCAGCTCGAGATGGACGTGGTCGACGAGCAGCTCGACACGATCGGCCGCGCTTTCCTGGCGCAGACGGTCGCCTGCGCGCGCTGCCACGACCACAAGTTCGACCCCATCCCGACGCGCGACTATTACGCGATGGCGGGCATCCTCAAGAACGCTCGCAGCCTGGAGCACGCGAACGTGTCGAAGTGGCTCGAGATTCCGCTGCCGACCGACGGCGCGCGGGAGGGGGAGATCAAGAAGCAGGAGGACGCGATCGCCGCCCTGCAGGCGAAGATCAAGGCCGAGAAGGACAGCACGCCGAAGGGCAAGGCCTCCAAGGCCGCCGGTCCGCTCGCGATCGTGGATATCGTCGGCGTCACCGTGGACGACGCCAAGGCCGAGAAGGTCGGCGAGTGGAAGTCCTCGACGTTCTCGGGCTCCTACATCGGGTCGGGGTACTCGCACGACGACGCCAAAGGCAAGGGCGAAAAGAGCCTGACGTTCCATCCCGAGCTGACGGCGGGGAGCTACGAGGTCCGCTTCGCCTACGCCCCGGGGGAAAGCCGCGCGAACAACGTGCCGGTGACCATCCTCAGCGCCGACGGCGAGAAGATGCTGACCGTCAACGAGCAGGAGAACCCGCCGATCGACGGGCGCTATATCTCGCTCGGGCAGTACCGCTTCGAGAACAACCAGGGCTACGTCATCGTGTCGAACGAGGGCACGAAGGGCCACGTCACGGCGGACGCGATCGTCTTCATCCCGGTGGACAACATCGACCAGAACAAGGGGCAGAAGTCGCCCGAGGCGGCGGGCCGCATCAAGGAGCTGGAGGAGGAGCTGAAGAAGCTCCAGGAGTCGGGGCCGCGGCGCGACATGGTCATGGCCGTCCGGGAGGAGAAGACGATCGGCGACGTCCGCATCCATATCCGCGGCAATGTCCACACCCAGGGCGACGTGGCGCCGCGCGGGGTGCTGCAGGTCGCCACGCTGGGGACGGCGCCGGCGATGCCCGCGAAGGAGAGCGGCCGACGCGAGCTGGCCGACTGGATCGCGAGCCGCGAGAATCCGCTGACCGCGCGCGTGATGGCCAACCGGGCGTGGCACTGGCTCTTCGGCGCGGGCCTCGTGCGCACGACCGACAACTTCGGCACGACGGGCGAGCTCCCGTCGCACCCGGAGCTCCTGGACGCGCTGGCGATCCGCTTCGTCGACGAGGGCTGGTCCGTGAAGCGGCTGGTCCGGATGATCGTCCTGACGGAGACCTACCGCCGCGCGTCGGGAAAGCCGGCGGAGATGGACCCCGAGAATCGGCTGCTCGCGGTCGCGAACCGGCGGCGTCTCGACGCGGAATGCATCCGCGACACGATGCTCGCTGTGAGCGGCGAGCTGAAGGCCGAGCCGCCCGCGGGCCCGACCTATGCGGTCTCGCTGTCCTCCGACTACAGCTATAAGGGCTCCACGCTCCTGCGCAGCGTCTACGTCCCCGTCTTCCGCAACGCGCTTCCGGAGCTCTTCGAGGTCTTCGACTTCGGCGACGCGAGCGTCCCTAACGGCCGCCGCAATACGAGCACGGTCGCCCCCCAGGCCCTCTATCTGCTCAACAATCCCTTCGTCCTGGATCAGGCGAAACACGCGTCGACCCGCCTGCTGGCCGACAAACTTCCCGACGACAAGGCCAGGATTGACCGCGCCTTCCGCCTGTCGCTCGGCCGCCTTCCGACGGAGGGCGAGTCTTCGCTCGCGCTCACGGGGGTCGCCGCGGCCGGGTCCTCCGAGAAGGGCTACGCGACCCTCTTCCACGCCCTCTTCGCCTCGGTGGAGTTCCGGTATGTCCGCTAGGAGTGTTCTCTTTGTTTCCTTTGCGTTGATTCTTCTTCAGGATTGAATCATGGGACTGCTTGGTCGGCGTCGTTTTCTCCAGGACAGCGCCTGCGGGTTCGGCGCCCTGGCCTTCGCGGGGCTGGGCGCGTCGACGGTCCGCGCGGCGGAGACGAGCCCGCTTGCCTCGAAGCTCCCGCATTTCGCGCCGAAGGCGAAGCGTGTCCTCTTCCTGTTCATGCAGGGCGGGGTCAGCCACGTCGACTCCTACGACTACAAGACCTTCCTGGCGAAGAACGACGGGAAGATGATGAACTTCGACGACTCGCGGACCGTCGCCAATACGGGGCAACGGGCCACGTCGCAGCGCATCATGAAGGGCCCCTGGAGCTTCGCGCGGCACGGCGAGTCCGGCCGCTGGGGCTCGGCGCTGTTCCCCGAGGTCAACAAGCACGTCGACGACCTCTGCTTCATCCATTCGATGCACACCGACGGAGTCGCGCACGGCCCTGCGACGCTGTTCCTGCATTGCGGCTCGACGACGTTCGTGCGGCCGTCGATGGGATCGTGGGTGCTCTACGGCCTCGGCACCGAGAACCAGAACCTGCCCGGGTTCGTGTCGATCGCGGCGACGACGGGCAACGGCGGCGCGCGCAACTACGGGAACGCGTTCCTGCCGCCGGTCTACCAGGGGACGGCGCTGGGCCGGGCAGGCGCTCCGGCGTCGGAAGCGACGATCCGGAACCTGACGAGCCCGCAATCCCCGGCCGACCGCGCTCGCGAGTTCGACCTGCTGCGGGAGATGAACGCGGAGCAGCTCAAGTCGAGCCCCGGCGATGCCGAGTACGAGGCGGTGGCGGGCTCCTACGAGCTGGCGGGACGCATGCAGGGGAACGCGCCGGACGTGCTGGATCTCTCGAAGGAGTCGAAGGAGACGCTGTCGATGTACGGGATCGGCCCCAAGGAAACGGACACCTTCGGCCGCGAATGCCTGATGGCGCGCCGGCTCTGCGAGTCGGGGGTGCGCTTCGTCCAGGTCACGTACGGCGACGGCAGCGCGAACCCGGCGTGGGACCAGCACAGCAACCTGCCGAAGCATGGGGACCATGCGCGGGCGGTGGACCGGCCGATCGCGGGCCTGCTGTCGGACCTGAAGCGCCGCGGCCTGCTGGACGACACGCTGGTCTGGTGGGGCGGCGAGTTCGGGCGCACGCCGTACGCCGAGAAGAACGGGACGGGCCGCGACCACAACCCGGGCGGGTTCACGGTCTGGCTCGCGGGCGGCGGTGTGAAGAAGGGCTACGCGCACGGCGCGACCGACGAGTTCGGCCACCAAGCCGTTGAGAACCGCGTCCACATGCACGACCTGCACGCGACGATCCTGCACCTGCTGGGGCTGGACCACGAGAAGCTGACCTACAACTATGCCGGCCGCCCGTTCCGCCTGACGGACGTGGACGGCAACGTGGTGAAGGAGATCATCGCCTAGGAACTTGGCGAATTTCGGCGCTCCGTCCCTTCGGGGGACGTAAGGTATACGGTATACCGTTTACGATCCCGGAGGGAAACGCGATGGCCCAGGCGGCGCTCAGCCCGATCCGCAGGAACACCAGCCTCACCAAGGAAGTGGTCGAGCGCCTCCGCCGCGCCATCCTCACCGGCGAGCTCGCCGACGGCACCAGCCTCCCCGAGGCCCAGACCGCCGCCAAGCTCGGCGTCAGCCGCGTCCCCGTCCGCGAAGCCCTCGTCGAGCTCGAACGGCAGGGCCTCGTCCACTTCGAGGAGAACGGCCGCGCCGTCGTCAGGCCCTTCACGGACGACGATCTCTCCGAGATCCTCAGCCTCCGCGCCGTCCTCCAGACCATGGCCGCGCGCCTCGCCGCGGAGCGGCTCACCGACGCCGACGTCGCCCGTCTCGAGGACATCCTCGAGCAGGCCCGCGAGACCCGCGACCTTACCGACTTCAGCGCCCTCGATTCGGCCTTCCACGACGAGATCGTCGTCATCGCGCGGCACCGGCGCCTCAGCCGCGCGTGGAACGACCTCCGCGCGCAGATGGAACTCTGGCTCTCGCGCCTCCACCGCGACCGCGAGCGCCTCACTCACGACGTCCGCAAGGCCACCCTCGCGTCCCACCGCGAGATGATCGACATCCTCAAGACCCGCAAGCCGAAACTCGCGGGCGAATTGATGGAGCGGCATTGCAGCTGGAAGGACTGGCCCCCGGCCAATCCATAAAGGGCCTCCCATGCAGCGATTGATCCTCCTCCTGTGTCTCGGTCTCCCGGCCGTCGCGCTCGGCGCGCCTCCCCAGGACGCCTCCAGGCCCGACCCTGAGGGCGTCGAGTTCTTCGAGAAGAAGATCCGGCCGGTTCTCGTCGACCGCTGCTACTCCTGCCACAGTGTCGAGGCCAGGAAGCCCAAGGGCAGCCTGTACGTCGACACGCGCGACGGCCTCCTCAAGGGCGGCGACCTCGGTCCGTCCGTCGTCCCGGGCGATCCCGAGAAGAGCCTCCTCCTCAAGGCGATCCGATACGTCGACCAGGATCTCAAGATGCCCCCCAAGGGCCGTCTTGCGGACGACGTCGTCGCCGACTTCACCGCGTGGGTGAAGCGCGGCGCGCCGGATCCCCGCACGAAGGCGCTTGCCGCGAAATCCGCGATCGATTACGAGGCCGCGCGCAAGACCTGGGCCTATCAGCAGCCCCGGGACCCTCCGCTTCCCTCCGTGAAGAACGCGGCTTGGATTGCGTCGCCCGTCGACCGCTTCATCCTCGCGAAGCTCGAGGAGAAGGGTCTTCAACCGGCGCCCGCCGCGGACAAGCGGACCCTGATCCGCCGCGCGACGTACGATCTCCTCGGCCTTCCGCCGCGGGCCGAGGACGTCGAGGCGTTCGTCGCCGACGATTCGCCCGCCGCGTTCGCGAAGGTCGTCGAGCGCCTGCTCGCCTCCCCGCAGTACGGCGAAAAGTGGGGCCGGAACTGGCTCGACGTCGTCCGCTTCACCGACTCCAACGACCAGCGCGGCATGGGCAGCCCGGGCGACGTGTCCGAGTCCTGGCGCTACCGCGACTGGGTCGTCGACTCCTTCAACCGCGACCTTCCTTATGACCGCTTCGTCCGCATGCAGATTGCGGGCGACCTCGAGCCCGAGTTCAATCCCGACAACCTGATCGCGACCGCGCTCTTTGCGATCGGCCAGTGGGGCAACGGCGACGCCGACAAGGAGAAGATGCTGACGGACATCGTCGACGACCAGATCGACGTCGTCGGCCGCAGCTTCCTCGGCCTGACCTTCGCCTGCGCCCGCTGCCACGATCACAAGTTCGACCCGATCTCGACGGAGGACTACTACGGCCTGGCCGGCATCTTCTTCTCGAGCCACATCCTGCCGAACCCCGGGGCGAAGACGGACGGCGCGCAGATGCTGCGCATCCCGCTGGCCCCAGCCCCCGAGGTCGAGGCGCGGAGAAAGATCGAGACCGCGATCGCGGCGCTGGAGAAGAAGATCGAGAAGGACACGGACGCGGCGTGGTCGACGGTGGGAAAGACTCTGCTGAGCCAGACGGCCGCGCTGCTGCGGGCCTGCGAGGAGTATCAGGCGCTGTCGCCGAAGCCGGCGCCCGCGGAGTTCGCGGCGCAGAAGGGGCTGCCGGCCTTTGCGTTCACCGCGTGGAGCTCCTATCTCGGCACGGGCGACCTGGGCCTCCTGACCCGCGCGTCGCGGGACGTCCTCGGCAAGCCGGGCCTGCACGCCTGGAACATGCCGGCCGGCGCCGACACCCCGTCCGTCACGGTCAACACCACCGACCAGGAGCTGGCCGTCATCACGATCAAGATGCCGCCGCGCGCGGTCGCCGTGCATCCGTCGCCGAACGCGGGCGTCGCCGCGGGCTGGAAGAGCCCCATCGCGGGCAAGGTCCGGGTCTCGGGACGGGTGGCCGACGCCGACGCGATCTGCGGTGACGGCATCGAGTGGACGCTCGACCATGTCGCTTCCGGCACGCGCGAGCTCGGCCGCGGCGCGATCCCGAACGGCGGCATGATGGCGGTCGCCGAGCACGTGATCGAGGTGCGGGAAGGCGACCTGGTCCAGCTGGTCGTGCTGCCGAAGAAGGAATATACCTGCGACACGACGGTGGTGGAGGTCGCCGTCGTCGAGGTCGAAGGGAAGCAGCGCTCGTGGAGCCTGTCGCACGACGTGGTCGAGGGGGCGCGCGCGGGCAGCCCGGCGAACCCGATGGGGGTCTGGTGCTTCTACGACATGGGGAAGAAGTCGAGCTCGGCGGCGCTCGCGCCCGAGTCGGCCCTGGCGAAGTGGCTGGCCGCCGCGGACCGTGCCGCCGGCGCGGACGACGTCCAGGCCGCGCTGCTCGCTCCGGATGCCGCCAAAGGACCCAACGGCAAGCTCCTGAAGGACCTGACGGACCCCAAGGGTCCGTTCCTCGGGGCCGCGCGCAAGGATGAGCCGGCGCTGCCGAAGGAGACGCACGAGGTGCTGGCGGGCCTGCGGGCCGAGCTCGCGGGGCTGAAGAAGAGCCTGCCGCCGGCAATCCCGACGACCCACGGCCTCCAGGAGGGCGGCTGCCCGCAATCCGGCTGGGCGGGCTTCCACGACGCGCCCGTCCATATCCGCGGGCGCTACGACCGCCTCGGCGCGGTCGTCCCGCGTCGCTTCCCGAAGCTCCTCGCGGGCGAGGAGCAGCCGACGATCGGGAAGGGGAGCGGACGCGCCGAGCTTGCGGCCTGGGTCGCGTCGCCCGCGAACCCGATGACGGCCAAGGTCATGGCGAACCGGATCTGGCAGGGGCACTTCGGCGACGGCATCGTCCGCACGGCGAACAACTACGGCAAGCTCGGGACGCCGCCCAGCCATCCCGAGCTGCTGGATTGGCTCGCGCGCGAGTTCGTCCGGGGCGGCTGGTCGCTGAAAGCGATGCACCGGACGATCATGCTTTCATCCACGTACCGGCAGGCGGCCGTCGCCGATCCCGCGACGGCGAAGGCCGACTCGGCCAATACGCTCTTTGGGCGCATGAATCGCCGGCGTCTCACCGCCGAGGAGCTGCGCGACTCGCTGCTCGCGGCGGGCGACGTCCTGGACCGCGTCCAGAAGGGCCCGTCGGTGAAGGAACTGCTCAGCCCGCGCCGGACGCTGTACGTCACGACGGTGCGCTCCGACCGGAGCACCTACAAGATGCTCTTCGACGCGGCCGATCCGAACGCGATCGTGGAGAAGCGCATCGACTCGACCGTCGCCCCCCAGGCGCTGTTCCTCATGAACCATCCGTTCGCGATGGCGCAGTCGAAGGCCCTGACGCTGCGGGCCGTGAAGCAGGGGCCGGCGGACGACGTCGCGCGCATCCAGTGGCTCTATGGGGTTCTCTACGGCCGTCCCGCCACCGACCGCGAGGCCAAGATCGGGCTCGCGGTGCTGTCGCGCGGCCGCGAGCAGGAAAAAAGCGCCGGAGCGGGTCCGTCGGCCGAGCAGGTCTGGGAGCCTTATTGCCAGATCCTGCTCTGCGCGAACGAGTTCATCTACGTGGACTAGGAACGACCATGATCAACAACGGTTTGACGCGCCGGCAGATGCTGGGGACCTTCGCCAACGGCTTCGGCATGCTCGGCCTGGCCGGGCTCGTGGCGAAGGACGCGGCCGCCCAGGACGACCGCACTCCGCTCGCGGTCCGCGCCCCCATGTATCCACCGAAGGCGAAGCGCATCATCCACCTGTTCATGTCGGGCGGACCCTCGCACGTCGACACATTCGACCCCAAGCCGCGCCTCGCGGCCGACAACGGCAAGCCGCTGCCCTTCGAGCAGCCGAAGCTCGTGCGGACGAAGACCGGCAACCTGCTGAAGTCGCCCTTCAACTTCAGGAAGCACGGCCGGTCGGGCATCGAGGTCTCCGACCTGCTTCCGAACCTGGCGGGCTGCGTCGACGACCTCTGCATCATCCGCTCGATGGTCGCGGACAACATCAACCACAACGGCGCCTGCCTCCAGATGAACACGGGCGAGCAGGCCTTCTCGCGGCCGAGCCTGGGCTCGTGGCTCGTCTACGGCCTCGGCAGCGAGAACCAGGACCTGCCCGGCTACGTCGTCATCTCGCCCGCCCAGCCCGCGCAGGGCGCGCCGCTGTGGAGCTCCAGCTTCCTCCCCGCCGCCTATCAGGGCACGCTGGTGCAGGACCTGAAGAACCCCGTCGCCAACCTCGACAATCCCCGCCTGACCAAGGCGCGCCAGCGCGAGCAGCTGGACGCCCTCAAGGAGCTCAACGCGCTGCACCGCGAGGGCCGCGAGGAGGACAGCCGCCTCAGCGCGCGCATCGAATCCTTCGAGCTCGCCTACCGGATGCAGATGGAGGCGCCCGAGGCCTTCGACATCGCCAATGAATCGCCCGAGACGAAGAAGCTCTACGGCATCGGCAACGACGCGACCGACATCTTCGGCAAGCAGTGCCTCATGGCGCGCCGGCTCGTCGAGCGCGGGGTCCGCGTGGTCCAGGTCTACCATACGGTCACGTCGAAGCGCAGCAGCTGCCAGCTCTGGGACCAGCACGGCGGCCTCAAAACCGAGTTGCCCGCCAACTGCGCCGCGACCGACCGCCCGATGGCCGGCCTCATTCGCGACCTGAAGGCGCGCGGCCTGCTCGAGGACACGCTCGTCGTCTGGGGCGGCGAGTTCGGGCGGACGCCGACCGCCGAAAACCAGGACGGCCGCGAGCACCACCCCTTCGGCTTCACGATGTGGATGGCCGGCGGCGGCGTGAAGGGCGGCCTCGCGTACGGCGCGACCGACGAGTTCGGCTGGCACGCCGTCGAGAACAAGGTCCACGTCCACGACCTGCACGCCACAATCCTGCACCTGATGGGGATCAACCACGAGAAGCTGACCTACCGCTACAGCGGCCGCGACTACCGACTCACCGACGTCCACGGCCGCGTCGTCAAAGACCTTCTGGTCTGAAGGCGGCGCCGGCGGTAGTCTCCAAGGCCGCATGAAGCCGTTTCTCACCGCCCGCTGGCAGCATCTGGCCCTGCTCAACTACGAGGCGGACGCCGCCGCTCTGCGTCCGCTGGCGCCCGCGGGGACGGAGATCGACGTCTACAACGGCCGCACCTACGCGAGCGTGGTCGGATTCATGTTTCTAGAGACGCGGGTCCGGGGCTGGTCGATCCCGTTCCTTCGCGACTTCGAGGAGGTGAACCTCCGCATCTACGTGCGCCGGAAGTCGGCGGAGGGGTGGAGGCGCGGCGTCGCCTTCATCAAGGAGATCGTCCCCAAGGCCGCCATTGCGTGGGTCGCGCGGGCGGTGTATGGCGAGAACTATGTCGCGCTTCCGATGAGCCACCGCTGGACCGGAGGCGCAACACCGGATGTCCGCTACGCCTGGAGCGGCGGACGGGAGATGTCCGTCGAACTCGACCCCGACGGTCCTTATCGGCCGATGGCGGAGGGAAGCGAGGAGGAGTTCATCGCCGAGCATTACTGGGGCTACGTCACGCAGCGGAAGGGCCCTGCCGAGTACCGGGTCGAGCATCCCCGCTGGCGCTTCGCCCCCGCGCGCCGGGCCGACTTGGACGCGGACGTTTCCGCCCTGTATGGCCCCGTCTTCGCGGAATACCTCTCGGGCCGCCCCCGCTCGGCGTTCCTGGCGGAGGGATCCCCTGTGGCCGTCCATGAAGGGAGCCCGATGCAGAGTTGAGACACGAAGCGCCACAATAAGGTTTCTTCTTTGCGGCCTTGGGGGTCTCCGTGTCTTTGTGTTTCTCCTACGGCTTCGCCCCGTAGACCTTCGTGCACCAGGCGGACCACTTGGACATCGCCGCCTCGCGCGCGGGCTTCGCCATCCCCGGCGCATATTCCACGCCCGCTTTCGCGGGCGTCAATGCGACCAGGGCCGCCGCGCGGACGCCGCCGTCCTCGTCGTCGAGCAGCTCGACGAGAGTCCAACCGACCGACTTGAACTGGAAGCCGCCGAGGTAGTCGAGCCTGGCGATCTCGCCGAGGGCCAGCACCGCGGCCTTGCGCTCGCCCGCGGGTTTCTTGTCGTCGCGCGCCAGCTTGCAGAGAGCCTCCTGTGCGGCCGGATAATTCCAGCGCCCCTGGTAGGTCAGCGCCGCGATCGCCGTCGATCGGACGCGGTTCTCCTTGTCGTCCAGCAGCGCCGCCAGCGCCTCGACCGCCTTGCCGTCGAACATCATCCGCGTCATCGCCTGGCAGGCATGGACCCGGACGCCCTCGCGATCGGCTTGCAGGCCCATGAGGACCAGAGGCGCCGCGGCGAAGCTCCCGATGTTGCCCAGGTGCAGCCACGTGGAGCCCTCGCCCAGCTTCGAGGCGTCGGTGAGCTTGTCGAGGAAGGCCTGATCGGCCGCGTCGACGGAGACCTCCTTGTTGCGCACCGCCTTCAGCCACTGGATGGCGTCCTCGAGCGGCGGGTCGACATAGACGCTGTGCCCCATGCCCGCGATTTCGCGGTAGACGAAGCGGAAGCCCGCCTTCTTTGCGGCCTCCATGTTGGGCCGCACGTTCGCCACGGGAACCGTCGTGTCGGCCTGTCCGGCGATCCAGTAGAGCTCCGATTTGCTCTCCGGCTTGTCGGTCTTCGTCAGGCCGCCCTGGCCGCCGACGTACGTGATCGCGCCCGCGAAGAGTTCCGTATGGTTCGGCACGAACTGGTTGAGGTAGTAGGCGCCCGACGAGAATCCGATGCCGTAGACGCGCCGCGGGTCGATGTTCCAGTTCTTGATCGCCCAGGGGACGAACGCCTTGACGGGCTCGTCGTCCTTCGGCGTCCAGCCGTCCTCCTTGGATTTGAGGCCCACGATGACGAAGTCGTCGCGCAGGCCGGCCTTCTGGAGGGCGGAGACGGCGCCGTCGAGGAGCTGCTTCTCGTTTCCGCCGCGCCCGTGGAATCCGAGCAGCAGGGCGGCCTTGCTGCCGGGCTGGCGCTTGGACGGCACGCTGGCCGCGTAGGTGAGGATGTCCTTGCCGTCCTTGTCCTTGTAGACGTCCGCGCCCGCCGCCAGGGCGCAGAGGACCAGCGCGATGAGAATCCCGCTCCGCTTCATGTCCGTCTCCCCGTGTTTGAAAGGACTACGCCGGCGGAGGGGCCGGGGTTTCGGTCAACTCGCCGTCGAGCGGTCGGAATCGGCCCAGCGGACCTCGACCTCGGTCAGGGAATAGCCGAGGGCGCTGCCGCCGCAGCGGAGCCAGGCGTCGCGGACGCCGCCGCGCGCGTTCTCGAGGCGGACCGCCCAGATGACCTGGCCGCGGATGTAGCCGGGGAAGAGGGAGGATCCCAGGCCGGTGATTTCGCCGCGGACGACCCGGTACCCGTTCTCCTTCGCCCAGCGCCGGATCCGCCGCTTCGCATGGGCGTTCGCCCACAGATGCCAGCTGAACACGAGGATGCAGAAGAGAAGTGCCCCGGCGGCAACGAGCAGCTCGTTCACATATGGGTAACGGGGGCCGGAAGGGGTTCGTTGCGGGATTCTCGAACTTTTACTGGCCGGCCGCGGGCGCGGGCTCGATGACGACCTGCAGCGTCCGCTCCGCCGTCGCCGGCTTCGCGTTGAACTTGAGCTGGCCGTGCAGCGTCACGGTGTAGGTTCCCGGTTTTGCGCCCTTGTCCGCCGCCAGGAGCAGCGGCGCCGAGGGCGCGTTGCCCGCCACGGTCACGGGCTGCACCAGCTTCACCGGCGCCCCGCCCGCCGCCAGCTCCAGCTTCACCTCGTCGGCGAATCCGAACTCGCGAACGACTTCGACCGAGACCTCCGTCTGGCCGCCCGCCTTGATCACCACCGGCTCGTTCGCCGGTTTCAGCGTCGCCGGCGCCGCCGCGATCTCCAGTGCGATGGACGTCGACGAGAACCAGACCTTGATCTTCTTTTCCTTGGAGGCGTCGGTCGCCTTCTTCAGCTCATCCGCCCACTCCTTCTTCGCGGTGTCCGCCGCCTTGACGAGGTCCTGGGCCTTCTTCTCCGTCTCGGCCGCCTTCGCCTTCAGCTCGTCCGCGGCCTTCGCCTTGTCCTGGGCCTCCTGGAGCGGCGCTTCGGCCTGGCCGGCCGCCTTGAGCTTCGCCACGGCCGCCGCGGCCTCGGAGGCGTCCTTGTCGGCCTTCGCCTTCTCCTCGCCCGACTTCTTCGCCTCGGTCGCGACCTCGACCGCGACGGCGTCGATCCGCTTCTGCTCGTCCTGCGCGCGTTTCACCCGCTCGGGATTGCGGACGTAGTTGACGTCGACGTCTCCCGTCAGGTGGAACGTCGTCGGGCCGAGCGGGGCCTTGTCCGTCACGTCCAGCTCCAGCTCGCCGTCGGGCTTCGCGAGCGACAGCGTCAGCTCCTTGGCCGCGATCGGCTTCTCGTTGTTGCGGCCGGGGAGGCCGGAGGCCACGAACTTCACCTGGGCCTTGTCCAGGTCCTTGAGATCGGCGTTCTTGACGAGCTTGACGGGGATCTTCAGCTTGCCGCCGCGCGCCATGCGCTGCGGGTCCGCAGGGACGACCTGGATCGCCAGCGGAGCGGTGAAGTGATCGTCGACGGCGACCGAAACGGTATCGGTGATCCGCGTCATCACGGGTTCTTTCTGCATGTCGGCGACGTTGAAGAGGACCTCGGCAGAGCGGACGGGGCGGGCGAGGTCGCCGCTGCGGCCGACGATGCGGATCGGGCCCGCGAAAGCCGTCGCGCCCGCCTCGGCCTTGAGGATGAAGTCGGCGGAGGTGTCGCCGCCGGCGCCGATGACGGCGGGGCGGGCGGAGAGACCGGCGGGCAGCCCCTCGGCTTCCAGGCGGATGGCGCCGTCGAACCCTTCGCGCCGGTACGCGATGACGCGCAGACGGTCGGAGCCGCCGCGCCGCACGATGCAGTTCACCTGGGAGAGCTTTCCGTCCACCGGTGTCGTCTCCACGGGGAAGGCGACGAGGCGGAAGTCGGGCTTGGGCGCGCGGACGAGGAGGACGTAGGCCAGGCGCTGATCGCCCTGCGCGCTCCCAAACTGGTCGCGCACGAGGATCCGGTACTTGCCGTCGGCGGGCGCCGTGAACACGAGCGCCGGATCTTCGGAGTGCGCGCGGTAGCGCTTCTCGACGTTGTTGGGCATCGCCGGCAGCGGCGTGGCCAGGTCGTCGACTTCCTGAAGATCCTTCGACGCCTCGCCGGCCTGCTGGATCACGATCTGCGGATCGACTGCAAGTCCGAGCCGCTGGCTGACCACTTCGATCCAGAGCTTCTCGCCCTTGGCGGCGTCGACCACGTACCAGTCGCGGTCGCCCCGCGGATTGAAGCGTCCCACCACGACCGCAGGCTTGGAGACGGCCTGCGCCTGCTCGGGGGAGTCGTTGGGTTCCTTCTCGTACGAGACGGCGTCGTCCGCGAGCAGCAGCCGGACGGGATTGGAGCCGCCCAGGCGCCACGAGAGGAGATCGACCGAGGCGTCGCCGGGACGCATCAGCGTCTCGGTCGGCGGCTCTGCGGTTGCGGGCGCCTTGATCGTCACCGCCAGCTTGTCGATCGGACGGCCGTCGATCTCGAGCCCTTCCGCCGGCGCGCCGCCGGGGAGGTTGCGCCCGTAGACGGTGACGGCGTTGTCGACGCCGGGCTTCAGAACCGGGGGATCGACATAATCGATCCAGGGCCCGGTCCCGATCGTGAGCCGGTAGAAGAACTCGTCGCCGCCGCGATAGAGGAGATCGCTGACCTTGACGACATAGCCGCCGTCGTGGTCGGCCGTGAAATCGAGGAGGGCGTCGCGGGACCGGGTTCCGGCGATGCGGCGGATCTCCCGACCCGAAGGGTCGATCAAGGTCAGCACCACCTGGGCCCGCGAATCGAGCTTGAGCGCCTGGGCCTCGACGATATAGCGCCCGCCCTTCTTCGCGGGCAGGCGGTAGCAATCGTAGCCCTGGGGATCGCAGAGGCCGTTGACGACCGAGCCGAGCGCGGGCTCCTGCGCCGTCGCGGGATCGTTGTTCGGCTCCTTCTCGGCGACTTCTTCGCGATCGCCGACGGCGAAGCGCCGGGCGTTCGTCACGCCGAAATAGCCGGCGGCGCGGACTTCGTAGACGCCCGGCGGAACGTCGCCCGCGATCGTGACCTTAAACCTGCCTTCGACGATGCGACCCTGCGGATAGATGCGGGTCGCCTCCTCCTTGAGAACCTGGGCCGTGATGCCGGGATGCGAAAACAGAAGCCGGTCGGCGCCGTCGAGGTCGCTGCCGCTCGTGATGCGGACGTCGACGCTGCTGCCGGCCTTGCCGCCGGCGGGCTGCAGGGCGTAGATCTTCGGCTGCGGGATCTGCGGCGCCGCCTGCTGGGCGGCCGCGGATCCGCCCCAGGCGGCGAGGACCGCGAGGGCGGCGAGTCTACGGAGTGTCCCTGCCTTCATGATCACGTTTCCTCGTGAGGCGCTTAGACCAGTTCCTTCACCGGGTTCCGGTTGTCCAGGAGGTACTGCGGACGACCGGACGGATCGATGAACTGCGTGGTCTCCACGTCGATCCCCAGGTTCCGGTACAGCGTGGAATGGATCTGGTGGAGATGGACGGGCGTGACCGCGTCCGCGGCCTGCCGGTCCGAGGCACCGACCACCTGGCCTGCGCGGATGCCGCCGCCGGCCATGAACGCCGCGGAGACGCGCGGCCAGTGGTCGCGGCCCGCGTTGTTGGTGATCTTCGGGGAGCGGCCGAACTCGCCCCACAGCACGATGCTGACGTCATCGAGCATGCCGCGGTCGGTCAGGTCCTGGATCAGCGCGCTGACGCCCATATCGAGCGCCGGCAGCTGGTCGCGCAGGGTCTTGAAGTTGTTCTCGTGGGTGTCCCAGCCGCCCCAGCTCATGGCGATGCAGCGGACGCCGGCCTCGATGAGGCGGCGGGCCATGAGGAAGTTGCGGTTGCCGCCGCTGCGGCCCTGGCCGTTGGAGTCGCCCAGGTACCGCTTGACGGTGGCCCTGTCCTCCTTCTCGAGGTCGAGCGCGTCGCCCATCCGGCCGGAGGTCACGACTTCGACGGCCTTCTGGGTGAAGGAGTCCATGGCTTCCATCTGGTGGTTCGCGTCGACGTCGCGCCGCATCGTGTCCAGCTCATTGAGCAGGTCCGTGCGCCCCTTGAGGCGGTCGGCGTTGATCTTGCCCAGGCGCAGGTTGGACTTGCCGCCGCCGTCCGGCACGTAGGGCTGGTGAACCGGTCCGAGGTAGCCGGGCGTCACGTGGCCCATGAGCGACACGTAGGGGAGGGCGCGGTCGGCCGACGCCATCGACAGGCGCGACACGACGGAGCCGATCGACGGATGGCCGCCGACGGACTTGAGGTCGCTCTCCCGGTAGCCGGTCATCGCGGTGCTGTAGCTGTGCTCGTCGACCGAACCGACCATGCCGCGGATGATGGCGAACTTGTCGGCCATCTTCGCGAGCTTCGGGAAGAGTTCGCAGATCTCCATGCCCGGGACGTTGGTCGGGATCGGGCGGAACTCGCCGCGGACCTCCGACGGGGCCTCGGGCTTGAGGTCCCACATGTCCTGGTGGCTGGGGCCGCCGGACAAGTGGACGTTGATGAGCGCCTTGGAATTCGTCTTCTTGCCGTCCTTCGCCTCGAGGCGGAGGAGGTCCGGGAGGGCCAGCCCGCCCAGGCCCAGGGCGCCGATCTTCATGAAATCACGGCGCTGGAGTCCGTCGCAGCTCTGGTAGCGGTCGCCGGTGATGGTCAACATGGCTCTCGCCCTCCTTCTATTCTCTTTATCGACGCAATCAATGGTTGAAGAGGAACTCCTTCGTGTTGATCAGGGCCCAGACGATGTCTTCGTAGGCGGCGGGCCGGTCCTTGGCCTCGAACTTCGTCAGGTGCGCGATCGCGTACTTCATCTCGTGCTCCGACGCCGGCCGGCCGAAGGCCCGGAAGTACAGTTCCTGGACCTTCTCCGTGTCCGTACGCTTCATATCGCCGGAGAGCTCTTTCGCTACACCGGAGCTCATTTTTCCGTGGATATCCGGCGAGTTGAGCAGGTGCAGACTCTGGGCGAGCGAGGCGTCCACCGAGCGCTCGCACTCGCAGGCGCTGGCGCCGCCCGGCTTGCCGAACACCGTCAGGAAGTACGAGTTGACGCCGCCATGGTCCGGGATCTGGACCGCCCGCGACCCGGCCGGCATGCCGGTGAACGTCGTCGCACTGCCGTTCATCTGGTCGATCGAGTCCAGCAGCACCTCGGCGTTGAGGCGTCTGGGATAATACCGCGAGAAGCTCTGCCGGTCCGACGCGTTCTGCGCATTGGGCAGCGAGGACAGCTGGTAGGTCGAGGAGCGGCAGATCGTCCGGATGAGCTCCTTCAGATCGTAGCCGCTCTCCACGAACTTCTTCGCCAGGCCGTCCAGCAGCTCCTTGTTCGAGGCCGGGTTCGTGTCCCGCATGTCGTCCTCGGGATCGACGATGCCGCGGCCGAAGAAGTGCTTCCAGTAGCGATTCACGAGGGTCCGGGCGAAGAACGGATTCGTGGGCTTCGTCAGCCAGTTTGCAAGATCCAGGCGCGGATCCTCCTCCGCCGGGATATCGAGGGGCTGGTCGCCCAGGCCCGTGGGCTTCAGGGCGGCGCCGGTCTTCGGGTCCTTCGAGCCGGCAATCCCGCGCTGGTGGAACACGCGCTGCTCGTCGGGCGAGAGGCCTTCCTTGCGGCCCACGCGGGAGAAGAAGGCCGCCATGCCGTAGTAATCCTTCCGGCTCCACTTCTCGAACGGATGGTGGTGGCAGCGCGCGCACTGGATGCGCACGCCCAGGAAGAGCTGGGCCACGTCTTCCACCTGCTCGAAGTCCTTCGAGACCTGGCGGTACCAGGCCACCGCGGGGTGGTCGCTGATCTCGCCCGACGCGGTCACGATCTCGCGGACGAACTTGTCGTAGGGCTGGTTCTGGTCGAGCGCCGCGCGGATCCACTGGTAGAACGCGAAATTGCCGCTCGCGTACGTGTCCTTGTCCCGGCGGTTGCGCAGGATCGCGGACCACTTGTTCGCGAAAAAGTCGGCATAGGCCTCGCTCTCGAGCAGCCGCTCGATGGCCTTCTCGCGCTTGGCCGGGTCGGGGTCCTCCAGGAACTTGCGCGCGACCTCGGCCGCGGGGAGGCGGCCGGTGATGTCGAGCGAGACGCGACGCAGGAAGGTGGCGTCGTCGGCGACGGGCGACGGCGGCAGTCCGAGCTTCTTCAGCTTGGCGAAGACGTGGTCGTCGACGATCGACTTCACCGGCGGGAGGTTGGCGACTTCGGCGCCGAGCGGCACCGTGGCCTCGGCGACCGCAACGCGGTCCTGGTAGCGGATCATGACGGCGACCTCGCCGGGCGTGCCCAGCATCTGGACGCGGCCGCTCTCGTTGACCGAGGCCATCAGCTTGTCGTTCGGTTCGTAGCGGGCGGTGCGCGTGACGTTCTCCGCGCTGCCGTCGCTGTAGTGCGCGATGACCATGAGCTGCTGTCGGCCGTCGGGCGCCATGACGCGATGGCGGGGGAAGACGCTGATGCCCGTGACCATCGCGGCGTCGTCCTTGCCGTAGGGCATGCCCTGGGTGATCCAGCGGACGAGCAGGCGGTACTCGTGGCTGTCCTTCTTCAGCTTGTCGCCGCCGCCGTGCGGGACGGACGCGATGCCCTTCATGAGCAGGAGGCTGTGCTCCGGCGCGGCGGGGAAGAGGCGCCGGCCGAGGGACTCCTTGACGAGGTACTCGTAGTCGTCGCCGGGCTCGAAGCCCAGCAGCGACAGGCGGAATCCGTTCTGGCCGCCGCTCTTGCCGTGGCAGCCCCCGCTGTTGCAGCCGAGCTTCGTGAAGATCGGCGTGACCTGGTTCGGGAAGTTGACAAGGGGCGGATCGACATAATGCTCGACCTTGACCGGCACGGACGCGGTCGCGGCGCCGGCCGCGGCGGTGACCGTCGCCGTCCCCTCCTTGAGCGGGGTGACGAGGCCGGTCTCGTCGATCGTGACGATGCCTTCGGGGGCGGCCGTGTACTTCGCCGCGCCGGTCCAGTCGACCAGCCTTCCCCCGGGGAGCGTGGCGGTGACGACGACCTGGAGGCGCGATTCGGGTCCGGTGAGCGACGCCGCCTTGCCGGCGTCCTGGTCGTCGGTGCCCGCCGCCTGGATGGAGAGGGAGGCGGGCGCCGGAGCTTCCGGCTTCTCCTGGGCGGCGGCGGGGGCCGCCAGCAGGAGCGCCATCGCGATCAGTCGTTTCATCGGCATCCCTCTAGAAGAGTTCGTCCACGGGCCTTCCGGCCGGCAGCACCGGCCGCGGGCGTCCCGTATGGTCGAGATACTCCGTGTTCACATCCACGCCCACATGACGGTATATCGTGGCGAGCACGTCTTGTGGCGTTTTCGGGTTTTCTTTCGGGTAGCCGCCCTTGTCGTCGCTGGAGCCGACGACGCGGCCGCCCTGGATGCCGCCGCCGGCGAGCGCCGCGCTGAAGACGTGCGGCCAGTGATCGCGGCCCGCCCGGTTGTTCAGGAGCGGCGAGCGGCCGAACTCGCCCCACGCGACGACCATCGTCGTCTCGAGCAGGCCGCGCTGGTCGAGGTCCTCGATCAGCGCCGTATAGGCCCGGTCCCAGCGGGGGAGGAAGCCGTCGCGCATCGTCTCGACACCCTCGAAGTGGGTGTCCCACCAGCGGACGTCGACGGTGACCAGGCGGACGCCGGCTTCGACGAGGCGGCGGGCCAGCAGCATGCGCTGCGACCAGGCCGGCACGCCGCAACGGTCCGGGGTCGGCGCCTTGTACTCGGGCATGAAGCCGTAGCGCTCGCGGATCCTCATCGGCTCCGCGTCGAGGTCGAAGGCCGCGCGCGCCTCGGGGCCGGTGATGATGTCCCACGCGCGCTTGTTGAACTCGTCCATCGCGTCCATCTGGCCGCTCTGGTCCATCGATCGGCGCAGGCCGTCGAAGTTCGACAGCAGCGACTTGCGGTCGTCGAGCCGCGAGACGGAGAGCGCCTGGGGGGCCTGGAGGTTCGGGACGCTGAAGGGCCCCTCGCGCGCGGGATCGGCCTGGGTCTCGAAAGGACGGTAGGCGGGTCCCAGCCACCCGGCGTCGGCGCCGGGGACCAGGCTGGGGATCATGACGTAGGCGGGGAGCCTGGGGTTCGAGTTCCCGAGCTGGCGCGATACGATCGAGCCGCAGCTGGGCGCGATGTTGTGCTCCGGGTTCGCCCCCGCGGGGTATCCGGTGAAGCAGAGCTGGTCGCCCGACGAATGGCCCGCATCCTCGTGGGTCAGCGAGCGGATGATCGACCACTTCTTCATCAGGCGGGCTGACATCGGAAGCAGCTCGCAGATGCGGATGCCGGGGACCGCCGTCGGGATGTCGCGGAAGGCGCCGCGGATCTCGGCGGGAGCCTGCGGCTTCGGGTCCCAGGTCTCATGCTGGCTGGGACCGCCGCGCATCCAGAGAATGATCACCGATTTCGCGCGCGACGCCGGCTTCGTCTCCTGGGCCTCCAGGCGCAGGAGATCCGACATCGCCAGCCCGGTCGCACCCAGCATGCCGGCGCGGACGAACGTGCGACGGTCGATCTCCCGGAGATGCCGCCGGAACTCGGTGCATCCGAGACGATCGGCCCCTGGTTCGTTTCTATTCATGCAAGCCCATACCGGAACTTGTCGGCGTCTTACGCTAAATCAGCTCCCGCAGCGGCTGGTCGTCCGGGTCGAGAATATAGTGAGGACGGCCGGCGAGGTCCGTGATCGTCGTCTGGTAGGGGTTGATCCCCAGGTTGCGGTACAGCGTGGCGAAAACCTCCTCGAAACGCACGGGACGCTCGGAAGCGTACTCGCCCAGCCGGTTGGTCGCGCCGATCACCTTTCCCGTCCGCAACCCACCGCCGGCCAGCATGGCGCAGGAGACCTGCGGCCAGTGGTCGCGGCCGCCCTCGCCGTTGATCTTGGGCGTCCGGCCGAACTCGCCCCAGACGACGACGCTGACGTCCTTGTCGAGCCCGCGCGCGTGAAGGTCCTCGACGAGGGCGCTCACGCCCTGGTCGAGCATGGGGAAGTTCTCGCGCGAGCGGTCGAAGGTCCGGCCGTGCCAGTCCCAGCGGCCGAACGACAGGGTCACGCAGCGGGCGCCGGCCTCGACCAGGCGTCGGGCCATGAGGAACTGGTCGAGCCGCGTCCACGGGCCGTCGTCCTGGAACTTGTCGGAGCCCTTGCCGTAGCGGGCGATGGTGTTCGGGTCTTCCTTGGTGATGTCGAACGCCTCGGCGAGGCGGCTCGAGGTGAGGACGTCCATCGCCTGCTGCTGGTAGCTGCTGATTCCGTCCATGGCCCCGGACGAGTCCGCGTCGCGGCGGAAGGTGTCGAAACTGGCGAGCAGCGACTTGCGGTCGCGGAGGCGGTCGAGGGAGATGTCCTTGAGGACCATGTCGGCCTTGATCTCCTCGCCCTCGGGGGTGAAGGGGCCGTAGGCGGCGCCCAGGCAGCCGGGCGTGCCGTTGTCGCCCCAGGGGCGGTGCGCCGTGCGGGGCGAGAGGCCGATGGCGGCCGGCACCGCCGGATCCGCCGCGCCTTCGATCTTCGTGAGGATGGAGCCGATATAGGGCCAGCCGCCCTTGGGCTGGACGCCCTTCCGATGGTCGCGGCCCGTGAGGCACTGGGACGCGTAGTGGTCGCCGTTGGCGCCGACCATGGACCGGATGATCGCGAGCTTGTCCATGATCTTCGCCATGCGCGGGAAGAGCTCGCAGATCTCGATGCCGGGGACGTTGGTCCGGATGGGCCGCAGCTCGCCGCGGACTTCGGAGGGCGCGTCCGGCTTCAGGTCCCACATGTCCTGGTGGGGCGGACCGCCCGCCAGGAAGATCATGATGACGGATTTGTGCGCGGGACGCTTCGAGCCGGACTGTTCCTGGGCGCGGAGGATCTGGGGAAGGGCGAGCCCGCCCAGGGCGAGTCCGCCGATGCGCAGGAAGGAGCGCCGGGTGACTCCGTCGCAGAAATCGTGGTGCCGCTCGCCCAGGATCGTCAGCATGACTGCTCCCCTGTACCTGGCCTGGCTGCTGCCGAATCCCGCTCCATTAACTATACACGCGACCGGGACGGCCGTCTCCGCGGGACCCTTATTTGGCCGGGGGCGTTCCGGCCGGCGCGAAGGAGGCGATCGCCTTGCCGTCGATGCTCCATAGACGGAGCACGCCGTCCAGGCCGCCCGCCGCCAGCATCTGGCCGTCGGCGCTCAGCGCGAGGTCGTACATGAACGCCCCCGCACTCTCGAAGTTGCGCGTCACGTTCCCGGCCTCCTGAACCAGGCGGACCGGGACGCCGCCCGCCGCGACGGCGAACGAGGCGTCATAGCCCACATAGCGCAGCGCGGTCGCCTGCTTGGTGAAGCCTGGGATGGTCCGGATCTGCTGCCCCGACTCGAGGCTCCAGATCTTGATCACGTCGTCCGCGCCGGAGGTCGCCAGCGTCCGCCCCGTGCGGTTCCACGCGACGCCCAGGACGTGGTTCGTGTGGCCCTCGAACGAGCGGACGAGCTTGCCGGTCTTCACGTCGAAGACGCGCGCGAACTTGTCCGCCGCCGCGCTCGCGAGCAGGGAGCCGTCGGCGGTGAACGAGAGGTCGAAGACCGTGTCGCTGTGCGCTCCCGCAATCTCGCGGAGCAGCGTGCCGTCGGCCGGGTTCCAGAGCAGCAGCTCGCCGTCGCGCGACGGGATCCCGCCGCCGCTGGCCAGGATCTTGCCGTCGGGGCTGAACGCGAGCGCGAGCACGCGGTCGACCGGCGGCTTCACCGATTCCGAGGGCTCCAGGACGACGCTGAGCTTCCAGGTCGGCATCCAGCCCCCGGTCCGCGTCGAGCCGTCGACCGCCACCGAAAACCCGGCGGCGCCGATCGCGAGGACGGGCTTCTCGTGCGCGGAGAAGAGCCCGGCCTCCGCGCCGCGCTCGGCGCCGAAGGCATAGAGTTTTCCGTCCTCGCCGCCCGCGATGACCAGCGAGCCGTCGGCGGAGAACTCCGCCGTGCGCAGCCCGATCTTGGTCCTGGCCAGCGTCTCGGCGGCCGCCTTGCGGTCGGCGTCGAGCTTCGTCTGCTCCTGTTTCTGCGCCTCGAGCCGGGCGTTCGCCTCCTGGATCTGCTTGTCGACATTGACGACCGAGTCCTTCGCCTTCTCGACGCGGCCCTTCGCGCTGTCGAGGTTCGCCTTCGCGATCTCGACGCCGCTCTGGGCGGCCTCTTCAGCCTTCTTCGCCGCAACCTGCTTGGGGAGTCCGTCCTTCTTCTGCGTCTCGGCGGTCTTGACGGCGGCTTCGGCCGACGTCTTCGCGGCCTCGAGGGTCTTGCGGGCCGCGTCGATCGCCGCCTGGCCGTTGGTCGCGGCGAGCGCGGCGGCGGTCGCGGCGGCCTTGGCGTCGTCCGCCTTCTTCGCGGCGTCGGCGCCGGCGGCGGCCGCGGCCTTCGCGTCGCGATCGGCCTTCTCGCAGGCCTGCGCGGCGGCGGCCTGTTCGCCCTCGAGTTTCTTCAGCCCCTCGTCGGCGGCTTTCTTATCCTCCTCGGAGGTGACGGACTCGATCTTTTTCTTCGCCTCGTCGACGGCTTTCTTCGCGGCGTCGGCCCTGCCCTTCGCCTCGGCGGCGAGCTTCGTCGCGGCGTCGGCGGCGCCCTTGGGCGCGGCCACGGCGGCCGACGCCTCCACGAGCTTCTGGTCCGCCGCGGCTTTCTCGGCGAGGAGCCTCGGCAGCGCGAGCCCCGCACGGCCGAAGCCCAGCATCCGGGAGGCGGCCTCGGCGCGCATCTTCGCGTCGACGGTCATCGCGGGGTGCATCTTCGCGTCCTCGAGATACTGGACCACCGCAGTCGTGTCGGCCTCGGCCTGCTTCAGCGCGAGATCGGGGTCGTTGATGGCGAGCGCGTTCAGGGCCAGGTCGAATTTCTCACGGGCGGCCTCTGCGGTGAGGCCGGCCTCGGCGACGGCGCGGTCGGCCGCCTCGCGGTCCTGCCGCGCCTTGACGAGGGCGTCCTCCTTGTCCTTGGCGGCCTTCTCGGAGGGGGCGACGGCGTCGGCCGCGATCTTGACCTCGGCTTCCTCCTTCTTCTTCACGTCCTCCAGGGTCTTGATCGCGTTCGTGCGGAAGGTTACCTCGGTGCCCGCGAAGGCCAGCAGCGCCTGCGCGGAGCGGTCGCGCCGCGCGGCGACGCCGTCCGCCTTGAGATCGGCGATCTTCTTGCCGTCCTCGGCGTTCCAGACGGTGGCGACGGGGCCGCCGACGACGAGCCAGCGCTTGCCGTCGGGGGAGACGCTGATCGAGGACACGGGCGCGCCATGCGCGAGATCGCGCGCGGACTTCCCGGTCTCGAGGTTGATCAGGGACACTTTGCCGTCGGCCGCGGCGGCCAGGACGCCGGCGGCGGTGGCGCGCAGCAGCGTCGCCGCGACCTTATGCTCCTTCAGCGCCGCGGGCTTCGCCGCGCCCTCGGCCGGCGCGGCCGCGTCCGGTGTCGCCCAGACGCGGAGGACGCCGTCGACCCCGGCGCTCACGATCTGCTTTTCGTCGAGGGTCCATTCGCCGGCGGCCACGGCGGCCGGCGTCTCGACCTTGCCGGTCGCGGAGCCGTCGGCCGTCTTCCAGGTGCGCAGGGTCTTGTCGGCCGACGCAGTCAGAACCGACGTGCCGTCGGCGGAGAAGCGGATGGACGCGATCGCGTCGCCGTGTCCCTTGAGCTCGGCGCCGGGCTTGCCTTCCTTGATCGAGAGGAGCTTGACGGCGTTGCCGGCGGCGAAGGCGAGCGTGGCGCCGTCGCGGCTGAGCGCGACGACCTTGACGTCGCCCGGGATCTCGAGCTTGCCCTTCGTCTCCGGCAGGTCGCGCTTCCACACGCGGATGGAGCGGTAGCCGCCGGTGGCGAGCAGGGTGCCGTCGGGGCTGAACGCGAGCGACAGGATCGCGTCGCGGTCGGCGAGACCGGGCTCGCCCTTGGGGACGAGGCCTGCGAGCTTCGGATCGGAGGGCTGATCGATGAGGCGCCCGGTCGGGACATGATAGAGGAAGAGGTGTCCCGCGCGGCCGCAGGCGGCGAACTGCCCGTCCGAGTCGAGGCCGACGGCATAGATGGGATGCCACGCGCTGGTGACGGGCCTCCAGACGGGGGCATCGGCGGCTTCGACGGTCAGGGATTCCTTCGCGCCTTCGTCGATCCACAGCTTGATCAGGCCGAGCTGCTGGGGGGTGAGGGCTCCGGCACCGACCTTGTTCTTGCGGGGCGGCATGAAGGGCTTCCTCTGATGGGCCGCCGACAGCAGCAGCAGGCTTTCCTTGGATTTTCCGGGGACGACGGCCGGGCCGGTTTCGCCGCCCTTCAGGATCGTCTTGGCGCTTTCGAGGACGAGCTGACCTTCAGGATCCTTGGAGTGATGGCAGGCGATGCAGTTGGACTTGAGGAAGGGGAGGAGGTCGGCGCGGAAATCGACGGGCTTGTCGCGCTTGGGGACCTCGACGGCGAGCGGACCCTGGGGTTCCTGGCCCTCCTGGGCCTCGGCGCCGAGCGCCAGGGCCGCGGCCAGAACTGAAGCGACGAACCAGCGGCTCATCATGAGCTCACCCCTAGGGAGTATACCGCGATCCCGCCCGTCGCGCCCCCCGCGCTGGAGCTTGCATAGCGCATGGAGCTAGAGACGCTACGTCCGCAGACGCAATTGAATTTCGGGAGAGGCGGAGATTCGCGAATATCCCCGGCGAAGGGCTTCACGCGCGGCGAAGGCGCGGCCCGTGGTCTTCCGTTCTCTAGAGTTCCTTGACCCGCAGGTTGCGGAATTCGACGCGGGCGCCGTGGCCCAGGAAGCCGATGTGCCCCTTCACGTTGGCCAGGCCGGGGTGCTTCTTCAGCTTGGCCTCGTCCTTGATGTCGTCGAGGTTCGCGTCGACGATCACCTGGTCGTTCACCTTGACGGTGATCTGGCGGCCCTTGGCGGTGATCTCCTCGGTGTTCCATTCGCCGACGGGCTTCTGCGAGCCGCGCCTGGCGGCGAAGCAGTCGTAGACGGAGCCGTGGTACTGTTCGGGGCGGAGATTCTTGTACTGCGAGCCCGAGTCGTCGAGGACCTGGATCTCCATCCCGACGTAGGCCGAGTCGCCCTCGAGCGGGGCGCGGATGCCGATGCCGTTGTTCGCGTTCTCGGTGAGCTTGAACTCGAAGCGGAGGACGAAGTCGGCGTACTCCTTCTCCGTGTAGAGGTTGCCGCCGTCCTTGACGGTGCAGAAGATGACGCCGTTTTCGACTCCGTAACCCGCGCCGCTCTTGTTCTCGCCGGTGCCCTTCTTGCCGTAGATCCAGCCGCTCAGATCCTTGCCGTTGAAGAGGGACGTGAATCCCTCCTCGACCTTCGTCTCTTGTGCCTGGGCGAGGGTCAGGGTGACGAGCAGGGCCGCGGGAATCAGTCGCTTCATCGTTCTCTCCTTGTGGACAGGCTAAGATCATAACGACGCTGGCGCGCCGGCTATTTTTTTAAGTGAACCGAAATCCGCGGCGAGGGGACGTGTATCATAGGTAGAACGCGATCTACTTATGGAACGACTCTCGAGCGAGCCCGATTCGGCGACCTTCTCGCCCGGCGTGGACCGGGCGCTGGAGATCCTCGAGCGCCTGGGCGCCTCGGAGGGCGGCCTGACGCTCTCGGAGCTGAGCGCGACGCTCGGCTATCCCAAGAACGCGGTCTTCCGCATCACGAACACGCTCAAGGCCCGCGGCTACCTCTCGCGCGACGAGAAGACGCTGCGCTTCCGGCTCACCGAGAAGCTGCTCCGCGTCAGCCAGCCCCGCGTGGAGCGGAAGGGGCTGATCGAGGTCTCGATGGACGCCCTGCGGGCGCTGCGGGACGAGTGCCGCGAGACCGTGCAGATCGGCCGCCGCTTCGGCGATGAAGGCGTCATCCTCGAGCAGGTGGAGGGGTTGCATCCGCTGCGCATCTCCGTCGACCCCGGCCTCCGCTTCCCGCTCCACAACAACGCGCCGGGCAAGCTGCTCCTCGCGTTCATGCCGGAAGCCGCCCGCGTTGCGGCGCTGCGCCGAATCCCGATGACGGCGTCGACTCCGAGGACCCTCATCGACCGCCACGAACTGGCCCGCGAGTGCGCCCGGATCCGCGAGCAGGGGTATTCGGTCGACTTCGCCGAAGCCGACGAGGGGATCCACTGCGTCGCGGGGCCGATCCTGGACGCGCGGGGCGAGGCGATCGCCGCGCTGTGGATCTCGGCGCCGTCGCGCCGTCTTCCGCGCGCGTCCTTCGCGGAGGCCGGGGTCCAGGTGCGGCGCGCCTGCAGCGTCATCACCGATCGGCTGAGGACGCCATGACGCGGGCCTGGCTGCTCGTCCTGCTCCTCGCCGCGCCCCGACCTCAGGCGCCGGTCGATTTCGACCGCGACATCCGCCCGATCCTCAAGGCCTCCTGCCTCAAGTGTCATGGGGCCGAAGGCAAGCCGAAGGGACAACTCCGCCTGGACCTCCGGGCGGCCGCGTTCCGCGGCGGCGCCGGCGGCCAGGCCATCATCCCAGGCAAGTCCGCGGACAGCCCTCTCTATAAGCTGCTGGTCGATCCCGACGACGACGCGCGCATGCCCCAGAAGGCCCCGCGGCTGTCTACAGCGCAGATCGAGCTGATCCGCCGCTGGATCGACGAAGGCGTGCGCTGGCCGGAGGACGATCATGGAGGGGAACAACTGCACTGGTCGCTGCGACCGCTGGCGCGGCCCGCGGTCCCGCCGTCCTCCTGGGGACGCACGCCGATCGACGCCTTCATCGCCGCGAAACTGAAGGAGAAGGGCTTCGAGCCGTCGCCCGAGGCCGACCGCCGCTCCCTGCTGCGTCGCGTGACCTACGACCTCATCGGACTCCCGCCGACGCCGGAGGAAACGGACGCGTTCCTGTCGGACCCCGCGCCCGACGCCTACGAGAAGGTCGTCGACCGCCTGCTCGCGTCGCCGCGGCACGGAGAGCGCTGGGCCCGCCACTGGCTCGACGCGGTCCACTATGCCGACACGCACGGCCACGACCAGGACCGGCCGCGTCCGAACGCGTGGCCGTATCGCGACTACGTCGTCCGCGCCTTCAACGAGGACAAGCCCTACGCGCAGTTCGTCCAGGACCAGCTGGCGGGCGACGTGCTCCGGCCCGGCGACCCGCAGGCCCTCGTCGCCACCGGCTTCATCGCCGCCGGTCCCTGGGACGAGAGCTCCCAGATGCACATCATGGCCGACACGGTGGACAAGAAGATCGCACAGAATCTCGACCGCGACGACATGCTGACCGCGACCATGTCGACGTTCGTCGGCGCGACGGTGCAGTGCGCGCGCTGCCACAACCACAAGTTCGATCCGATCCCGCAGGCGGAGTACTACGCGCTGCAGGCCTGCTTCGCGGGGGTCGACCGCGCCAACCGGCCGTTCGACGACGACCCCGCGCTGAACCGCAGGCGCCAGGAGTTGCTGCGGCGCCGGACCGACCTGGCCGTCCGGAAAAAGGCGCGGCCCGAACCGTTTCTGGACGCGGACGCCGAGCGCGACGTCGCCGCGTGGGAGAAGGGCCGCTCCGATTCGCCCGGCGTCTGGATGGTGATCGACGCGGACGCGGCGGAATCGAAGCACGGCGCGACGCTGACCCGGCAGGTCGACGGCTCGATCGTCTCAAGCGGCCTGGCGCCCGACGTCGACGTCTATACGATCACCGCGCGTCCGTCCCTGCGCCGGATCACGGCGCTGCGGTTGGAGGCGCTGACGGTCGAGGACCATCCCTATAAGGGGCCGGGCCGCGAGGACAACGGCAACTTCCATCTCTCGGAGTTCCGGCTCCTGCGCTCGCGCGCCGAGGGCCCTCCCTCGCCGGTCGAGCTCTGCAATCCCGCCGCCGACTTCAACCAGAACGGCTGGGGCGTCGCGCAGGCGCTCGACGGCAAGCCGGAGACGGCGTGGGCGATCTATCCCGAGGTCGGCAAAAGCCACTATGCGATCTTCGAGCTGCGCGTGCCGATCGAGGTTGCCGAAGGGGAGTCGCTGGTCTTCGTCCTCGAGCAGCTCCAGGGCAGGCACCGGCTGATCGCGCGCCCGAGGCTTTCGGCGACGTCGATGCCTCCGCCGTTCCGGATCGAGCCGCTGCCGGCGAACGTCGCGCAGATCGCCGCCGTCGACGCGGCGAAGCGGTCGCGCGAGCAGAAGATCGAACTGGCGGCCTGGGTCCTGGATCTTCGGATCCGGAAGGAGCTGGACGCGCTGCCGGCGCCCCGGCAGGTCTACGCGGCCGCCAGCGACTTCCCGCCCATCGCCAAGTTCACGCCGGCACGGACCCCGAGGCCCATCTATCTGTTGAAGCGCGGCGACGTCACCAAACCCGGCGAGGAGATCCGCCCCGGGGGCTTGTCCTGCGTGCCGGGCCTCGAGGCGGCATTCCGTCTCGCGGACCCGGGCGATGAGGGCGCGCGCCGCGCGGCGCTGGCCGCCTGGATCACGGATCCCCGGAACGTGCTCTCCTGGCGCTCGATCGTGAACCGCGTCTGGCACCACCATTTCGGCCGCGGCATCGCGGACTCTCCGAACGACCTGGGCCGCATGGGTGCCGCGCCGACGCACCCGGAGCTGTTGGACTGGCTGGCGGTCGAGTTCCGCGACGGCGGCGGCTCGCTGAAGAAGCTGCACCGGTTGATCGTGACGAGCGCGGTCTATCAGCAGTCCTCCGCCGGCCGCGCGGACTTCGCGAAGACCGACGCCTCCAATCTCCTCCTCTGGAGGATGAACCGCCTGCGGCTGGACGCCGAGCAGGTCCGTGATTCGATCCTGCAGCTGAGCGGCAAGATCGATCTCACCCTGGGCGGCCCGGCGGTGAAGCAGTTCCACTATGAGGATCCCAATCCCGAGGTGACTCCGAAGGTGGACTACGGGCGCTATAACGTCGACCACCCGGACAACTTCCGCCGCGCGATCTACCGCTGGATCTTCCGGACGCTGCCCGATCCCTTCATGGAGACGCTCGACTGCCCGGACGCCTCCCTGCTGACGGGCGCGCGGAACGTCAGCGTCACGCCGCTCCAGGCGATGGCCGTGCTGAACGACCGCTTCGTCGTTCGTCAGAGCGAGCACCTCGCCGCGAGGCTGGCCGGGCCGGACCGCGTCGCGGCCGCGTATCGGCTGATCCTGCAGCGGGCGCCGACGGCGGCCGAGTCGGCGGCGGTGGGGGACTATATGGAGAAGCGCGGCGCGGCGAACGCCGTGCGCGTGCTTCTGAACAGCAACGAGTTCATGTTCCTGGACTAGAGCGATGATGAACCGGCGGGAATTCCTGGGCTGCGGCGCGTCGGGGGTGGGCGCGGTCGCGCTGGCGCAGCTCCTCGGCAGCGCCGGCCTCCTGGGGCAGGAGGCGAAGGCCGACCTGAACGGCGGCGTCCATCACCGCGCCAGGGCGAAGCGCGTCATCCACCTGTTCATGAACGGCGGCGCGAGTCCGATGGACACCTTCGACTACAAGCCCGAACTCGAGAAGCGGCACGGGCAGAAGTTCGATCCGGGCGCGGGCGTCCGGGTCGAAGCCGCCACGAGCACGCCCGGCGCGGTTCTGAAGAGTCCCTATGCGTGGAAGCAATACGGCCAGTGCGGCCGCTGGGTCTCGAGCGTGTTTCCGCACGTCGCGGAGCGCGTGGACGACCTCGCGTTCGTCCACTCGATGCAGTCGAAGACGAACGTGCACGGGCCGGGCGTCTACCTCCAGAACACCGGCTTCGTCCTGCCGGGATTCCCGTGCATGGGGTCGTGGGTCTCCTACGCGCTGGGGCGCCTGAGCGACAATCTGCCGGCCTTTGTCGTGATCCCGGACTCGCGCGGCCTCCCCTATAACTCGAAGGGCAGCTTCGGGTCGGGGTTCCTGCCGGCCGTTCACCAGGCGACGCTGCTGCGGCCGACGGCGCCCGAGCCGCTCGCGGACCTCTTCCCGCCGAAATCGCCGGGCATCACCCCCGAGGGCGAGGCGGATGGCTTGGCGCTGCTGAACCGCCTGAATCGCGAGCACCTCGCCTCCCGCCCCGAGGACAGCCGGCTCGAGGGCCGAATCGCGTCCTACGAAATGGCCGCGCGCATGCAGCTGTCGGCCCCCGATGCGCTCGACCTGTCGAAGGAGAGCGAGGAGACGAGGAAGCTCTATGGCCTGGATGCGAAGCCGACGGCCGACTTCGGCACCAACTGCCTGACGGCGCGGCGGCTTCTGGAGGGCGGCGTCCGCTTCGTCCAGCTCTGGAGCGGGACCGCAGGAGCGACCGGCAACTGGGACAACCACGCCGACATTTCGAAGGAACTGACCTTCATTGCAATGGCGGTCGACAAGCCCATCGCCGGGCTGCTGACCGACCTGAAGCGGCGCGGTCTCCTCGAGGATACGCTCATCGTCTGGACCACGGAGTTCGGCCGCATGCCGTTCTCGCAGGGCACGGTGGGCCGCGACCACAACGGCGGCGTCTTCACGTCCTGGCTGGCCGGTGCGGGCGTGAAGCCCGGGATCGCCTACGGCGAGAGCGACGAGTGGGCGTGGAAGGCCGCGAAGGATCCGGTGATGGGGTACGACCTGAACGCGACGATCCTGCACCTGCTCGGGATCGACCACGAGAAGCTGACCGTTCGCCACAACGGGGCCGACCGCCGTCTCACCGACGTGCACGGCCACGTCATCCGCGACCTGCTCGCCTGAACACCCACCAATCACAGCGTGTCCATTGTGGACGGGAAGACTACTTGCTCAGCGAGTAGACGTGGTCCTCCTTGTTCACCACCGTGTACTTGTAGCCGAGGCCCTCGACGCGGGCGTGGTCGGCCTTCCAGCACTCGGTGAGGAACTCCACGATCTCCTTCTGCAGCGTGTTTTCGTTGTTGTCGTCGTAGACCTTCCTCTCCTGGGCGAAGGCGCGGGAGAAGAGCGTGAGCGTGCCGAGGTACTGCTTCTGCAGCTCGGCCTTGAACCCGTCGGACACCTTGCGCTTGTCCTTGGCGACCGCCTCCAGCTGGGACGACTGGGCCCAGAGCGTCAGGAGGCTCTTGTTGCTGACGAGCTTGAGGGCGGGGATATTGGCGTCGAGCTCCAGCTCGCCGACCTTGAGGCCGTCCTCGCGCATCTTGATGAGGGCGACCGCGTAATCCTCGATCACGCTGCGGGCCTCGTCCTCGCTCGCCAGCGCGAAGACGTCGCCGACCAGGAGGATGCCCGACTTGGTCCCGGCGCCGGCCGCGACGCGGTCGCTGTACCAGGGCGTCGCGCGGCGGACGGGTGACTCCAGGGGCGCGAAGATGTTCTTCACTTCCTTCGCGAAGAAGAACTCGCGGCCCTCCTTCTTGAAGACCTCCTTGATGGCCTCCTGGGCCTCGGCCATCTGCTTCTCATCGGCGACGTAGTACCAGGCCTTGATCAGGCCCTTGGGGTTCTTGTCCTTGTCGAAGACGAGCGGGTCGAGGTTGGCTTTCAGGTGGGGGATGCGCTTGGCGGGGTCGGCCTTGGCGTCGGCGTACGACGGTCCATCGACGGCCACGGTCAGCAGAGTCGCGATGAAGAGCTGCAGCATCGAAAATTCTCCTTTGAGGCCGCCCAATATAGCGGCTCCCTCCGCTCCAGGCAACAGGAGATATACGCCGCGCGGCCGGAGCCGCCCGAGATTCGTGGTATTTTCATGGAAGAACGAGTGTTTTATTGGTAAACATGTCGCCCATGCGCGCCGCCGCCGCCCGGGTCCCGAGCTACGCCGTCCCGGCCCTGGAGAAGGGCCTCGACCTCCTCGAGGCCCTCGCGGCGCGGCCCGGGGACCGCTCCCAGGCCGACCTCGCGCGCGACCTCGGCCGCAGCCCGAGCGAGATCTTCCGCATGCTCAACTGCCTCGAGCGCCGCGGCTACATCGTGAAGGATGCCGCCTCCGGGCGCTATCGGCTGACGCTGCGCCTCTACGAACTCGCCCACACGCACACGCCCGTCGACCAGCTGCTCCGGGCCGCGGAGGGGCCGATGCGCGATCTGGCCGCGGGCATCCGCGAATCGGTGCACCTGAGCGTCCTCTCCGGCGGCAAGCTGCTCGTCCTCTCCCAGGTCGAGAGCCAGAACCGGACCCGCGTCTCCGTCGAAATCGGCGGACGCTTCCCCGTCGTCCTCACCGCCTCGGGCCGCGTCCTCCTGGCCCACCTGCCCCAGGAGGAGCTGCGGACCTTCCTCGCGCGCGACGAGGACTGGGCGAAGCTCGGCGCGGCCGTCCGCGAGCGCTTTCTCTCCGATCTGCTCAAGCTCCGGCGCGACGGGGTCTATCAGGGGAAGAGCGATCTGACCCACGGGATCCGCGACGTGGCCGCCCTGGTGGGGAATCCCCGGGTGGGCGTCGCGGCCGCGGTCTGCGTCCCATCGCTCGTCATCATCGGAAAACCGAAGCCGCCCGCGGCGATCCGGGCCGCCGTGCGGGAATGTGCGGCCACGATCACCCGGCAGCTGGGCCTGAGGGTAACCTAACTGCACATGAAGCGACTTGCCGCGGTCCTGATCCTCCTCGCGCCCGGCGCCGCCCCCCAGGAAGCCGCGCAGGCGCCGGATCCCGAAGGCATCGAGTTCTTCGAGAAGAAGATCCGGCCGGTCCTGGTCGACCGCTGCTATTCGTGCCACAGCGCCGAGGCGAAGAAGCTCAAGGGAGAGCTCCGCGTCGATTCGCGCGACGGCCTCCTCAAGGGCGGGGAGACCGGGCCGTCGGTCGTGCCGGGCGACCCCGACAAGAGCCTCCTCGTGAAGGCGCTGCGCTACACCGACGACCTCAAGATGCCGCCGAAGGGGAGGCTGTCGAAGGAAGTCGTTGAGGACTTTGCCGCGTGGGTGAAGCGCGGCGCTCCGGACCCGCGCGGGAAGGGCGCCGCCGCCGCGAAGAAGGGCATCGACGTCGAGGCGGGGAAGAAGTACTGGGCCTTCCAGCCGCTGCACCCGCCGGCGGGGGCGACGATCGACGGGCTGATCCGCGCCCCGCTCGACGCCGCCGGCGTCAAGCCCAACGGTCCGGCGGACCGCCGCACGCTGATCCGCCGCGCGACCTTCGACCTCCTCGGGCTGCCCCCCACGCCGGCGGAGATCGACGCGTTCGTTGCCGATCCGTCTCCGGACGCCTTCGCGGCGCTGATCGACCGGCTGCTGGCGCGGCCCGAGTACGGCGAGCGCCAAGCGCGGCACTGGCTCGACGTCGCCCGCTTTGCGGAGAGCCACGGCTTCGAGCAGGACTATGACCGCGAGAACGCCTATCACTACCGGGACTTCCTGATCCAGGCGTTCAACCGCGACCTGCCCTACGACCGCTTCGTCCGGTGGCAGATCGCGGGCGACGAACTGGCCCCCGTGGAACCGCTCGCGTGGATGGCCACCGGCTTCCTCGGCGCCGGCGCGTTCCCCACCCAGCTCACCGAGGCCGAGTTCGAGTCGGCCCGCTACGACGAGCTGGACAGCATGACCTCGACCACCACCTCGGCCTTCCTCGGGCTCAGCCTCGGCTGCGCCCGCTGCCACGATCACAAGTTCGACCCGTTCCCCTCGCGCGACTATTACCGCCTCGCGTCGACGTTCACCACCGCGATCCGCAGCATGGCCGAGCTGCAGATGGATCCCGAGGGCGACAAGGCCGCGCTCGCCAAGTGGGAGGCCGAGCATCCGCCGCTCGTCGCGGCCCTCGAGAAGTTCGAGAAGGAAGAACTGCCGGGGCGCTATAAGCACTGGGCGGACGGCCGCCCCTGGGAGAAGCAGGCGCCCGTCTGGACGGTGCTCGACCTGATCGAGACCACATCCCTCCAGGGAGCGAAGTTCGTGCCCCAAGGGGACGGCTCGGTGCTCGCAACGGGCGAAAATCCGAGGAATGACCGCTGGCGCTTCAAGGCGCGGACGACGCTGAAACGGATCACCGCCGTGCGGCTCGAGGCCCTCAAGGACGCGTCGCTCAAGAAAGGGGGACCGGGGCGTGCGGACAATGGCAATTTCTCCCTGAGCGATTTCCGACTGCTCCTTCGATCCAGCTCCGGCGGCATTCCGTTTCAAGTGAAGCTTTCCGCTGGAGCGGTCACCTTCGAACAGAACCAGACCACCCTGTCCGCGGCGTCCTCGGTTGATGACGACAAGGGCGGCGGCTGGGCGGTGGATCCCCAATTCGGAAAGGACCACGCGGCCGTCTTTGAGATCGTGGCGCCGGTCGAGTTCCCCGAAGGAACGGAACTGACTTTTGACTTCGAGTACAACAACAATACTCATCATTCGATCGGGCGGCCGCGACTGTCGGTGACGACGCGGCCAGCGCCGGTCGGCTTCGACGGCGAGTCGAAGGCCCAGCCCGTCGTCGAGCTCTGCGAGGCGCTCCGCGAGGGGAAGCCGTACGAGGGGGCGATCGCCGTCTATGCGCGCCTCGACGACGAAGGCATCCGCCTGCGCAAGGCCGTGGACGAGCACCTCGCGGCGAAGCCCGCGCCGAAGCTGACGAAGATCCTCGTCACCACCGAGGGCCTCAAGCCGCTCAAACACCACGCCGACGAGCGCGGCTTCCCCCACTTCTACAAGGAGACCTATGTCCTCGCGCGCGGCGACGTGAACAAGAAGCAGGGCGTCGCGACGCAGGGCTTCATCCAGGTGCTAGAGCGCGGCGCCGACGAGAGCCGCTGGATCCCGGCGCCGCCCGCCGGTTCGCGCACTCCCGGCCGCCGCAGCGCGCTCGCCGCGTGGCTGACGGACGTCGACGCCGGCGCCGGCGTTCTGGCGGCGCGCGTCGTGGTCAACCGCCTCTGGGCCCGCCACTTCGGGCGCGGCCTCGTCGCGACGGTCAACGACTTCGGCGTCCAGGGCGAGCCGCCGTCGCACCCGGAGCTGCTGGAGTCGCTGGCGGCCGAGCTCATCGGGAGCGGATGGTCGCTGAAGGCGATGCACCGGCGGATGATGACGAGCCAGGCCTACCAGGAGTCGGCGGACGTGGTCGCGGACAGCGCGAAGAAGGACCCGGACAACCGCCTCTACTGGCGCCGCAATCCGCAGCGGCTCGAGGCCGAGGCGATCCGGGACACTCTGCTGGACGTGGGCGGCCTGCTGGACCGGAAGATGTATGGTCCGGGCACGCTCGACGAAGCGATGACGCGGCGGAGCATCTACTTCTTCATCAAGCGCAGCCGGCTCATCCCGATGATGATGGTCTTCGACGCTCCCGAGCCGCTCGTGAGCCAGGGATCGCGTCCGACGACGACGATCGCGCCCCAGGCGCTGCTCTTCATGAACAGCCCGCTCGTGCGCCGCTGCGCCGCAGGACTGGCGAAGGAACCCGATCCCGGGGCGATCTACCGTCGCGCCCTGGGACGGCCGGCCACCGAGCGCGAGCTGAAGCGGGCCTCCGAGTTCCTGTCGGCGCAGGAGAAGAGCTATAAGGGCTCCGGGACCGCGGATCCCGGCCGCGCCGCGCGCGTGGATTTCTGCCAGGCCATCCTCTGCTTGAACGAGTTTGTCTATGTCGAATGAAGGCTGCTCCCGCCGGGAACTGCTGGCGAAGGCCGGCAACGGCTTCGGTCTTGTCGCACTGGCAAGCCTGCTGCGACAGGAAGGGCTGCTGGCGAACGACGAGCCGCGCGATCCGCTGGCCCCGCGCGCCCCGCACTTCAAGGCGCGCGCCAAGGCGGTCATCTGGATCTTCGTCAACGGCGGCCCGAGCCACGTCGACACGTGGGACTACAAGCCGGAGCTCGAGAAGCGCGACGGGCAGGAGCTGCCGGGGTTCAACAAGTTCACCGGCTTCTTCGCGAACGAAGTCGGCGGCCTCATGAAGTCGCCGTTCAAGTTCGCGCCCCAGGGTCGATGCGGAAAGAGGGTCTCGGAGATCTTCCCGAACCTGGGGAAGCACGTCGACCGCATGGCGTTCATCCACTCGGGATGGACGGAGTCGAACAACCACAGCCCCGCGCTGTTCATGATGAACAGCGGCGAGACGCGGATGGGCCACCCGTGCGTCGGGTCCTGGGTCACGTATGGCCTGGGATCGGAGAGCCGCAACCTGCCGTCATTCGTGGTGATGTCCGACCCGCTGGGCCGAGGCCTGCCGAAGGGCAGCGCGCAGAACTGGGGCGCCGGCTTCCTGCCGAGCGTCTACCAGGGCACGTATCTCAAGCCGTCGGGCGCACCGATCGACAACATGGCGCCGCCCGCCGAGCTGGCGGGGGAGCGCCAGCGCCGCCAGCTCGACCTGCTTCGCGACCTGAATGGAACCCGCGAGTCCGATCCCGCCGAGAAGGAGCTCGCGGCTCGCATCGAGAGCTTCGAGCTTGCGTATCGGATGCAGTCGGCCGCGCCCGAGGCGTTCGAGCTGGACAAAGAACCGGAGCATGTCCGGAAGCTCTATGGCCTCGACAACAAGAAGTGCCTGCACTTCGCGAAGCAATGCCTGATCGCGCGGCGCATGGTCGAGCGCGGCGTCCGCTTCGTCCAGATCTACTCCGGCGGCATGGAGAACCAGCTGAGCTGGGACGGCCACAAGGACATCGAGGGCAACCACCGCGGGTTCGCGGATGAAACGGACCAGCCGGTCGCGGCGCTGATCTCCGACCTGGCCCAGCGCGGCCTGCTCGACGACACGCTCATCATCTGGGGCGGCGAGTTCGGCCGGCTGCCGATCGCGCAGAAGGGCGGCAAGCCCGGCCGCGACCACAACCCGCACGCGTTCACGACCTGGATGGCGGGCGGCGGCGTGAAGGGCGGCGTCTCCTATGGCGCGACGGACGAGGTCGGCTTCAAGGCGGTGGAGAACCGCGTCAGCGTCCACGACCTGCACGCGACGATCCTGCACCTGATGGGCCTGGACGACAAGAAGCTGACGTTCCGCCACAACAGCCTGGAGCAAAGGCTGACGACGATCACCGTCGACGCGAAGGTGATCAAAGAGATTCTGTCGTAAACCGATCCCGCCGGCGTAAGAGGAGCATGAGAACGCTCTTCCTCCTGCTGCTCCCGATGGTGGCTCTGTCCGCTCAAGACAAGGTCTACGACGCGTGGCCGTTCGACGCGACCGAGGCGTCGAAGCGTCAGGCCGAGACCGCGAAAGCGCTGAACACGCCGGAGTCGCTGAAGGTCGGGACGCTGACGTTCAAGCTCATCCCCGGCGGCAAGTTCGAGCTCGGCAGCCCCAAGACGGAGAACGGCCACGAGGGCGACGAGAACCTGCGGTCCGAGACGATCGCCGAAGCCTTCTATATGCTCGAGACCCAGCTCACGATCGAGCAGTACCGCGAGCTGTTGAAGGCCGATCCGCCCGAGACGGCGGCGGACGCCGATCCGAAGCTGCCGGCCGCGCTGCCCTATCGCGACGTCATGGACAAGGTGCTGCCCGCGCTCGCCAAGGTCGCGCCCAAGGGCTGGAAGCCGATCCTCCCCGACCGCGCCCGGCTGGAGTATGCGTGCCGCGCGGGCAATCCCGGGATGAATCCGGGCGGCAATACGGAGGCCGACGCCAACGACTACGCGTGGGTGAAGGCGAACTCGGACAACAGGATGCATCCCGTGGCGCAGAAGAAACCGAACGCGTGGGGGCTCTACGACGTGATCGGCAACCGCTGGCACTGGCTCTGGGTCGGGTCGACCGGGGGATACGGGGATCTGTCGACGGGGGACCATCTCGTCTACGGAGGCTCGTATCACACGCCGGCGAACGGCAACGGCGCGCGACTGGCGAACATCATGATCAGCAAGAAGCCGGAAGGGGCGCGCGTCGCCATGATCCGCGAGGGCTCGCCGGTGCCGAAGGGCCATCCGGAGACCGCCCGATGATGCGCAGCCTCTGCCTTCTGGCGCTGCTCCTGCTGCCGCAGGAGACGATGAGCCCTTATTCCTCCTGGACCCACGGCCCGCCGACCGACCCCTCCTTCTTCCCGGTGGCCGTCTGGCTGCAGGACACGCGAAACGTCGCGAAGTACAAAGAGGCGGGCATCAACACCTACGTCGCGCTCTGGCAGGGGCCGACGCAGGTGCAGTTCGACGTCCTCAAAGCCGCCGGCATGAAGCTGGTCTGCCATCAGAACGAATTCGGCCTCGCCCATAAGGACGACTCCACGATCATCGCGTGGATGCACGGCGACGAGCCGGACAACGCGCAGGAGAAGAAGGGCGGCGGCTACGGTGCGCCCATCGCGACGGAGAAGATCGTCGCCGACTACAAGAAGGTCCACGACGCCGATCCGTCACGTCCCGTCCTCCTCAACCTGGGCCAGGGCGTCGCGTGGGACAAGTACGTCGGCCGCGGCGTGCGCACGAATCATCCGGAGGACTACGCCGAGTACATGAAGGGGAGCGACATCGTCTCGTTCGACATCTACCCCGTCGTCCACGATCACGCGGATATCGTCGGGAAGCTCTATAAGGTGTCGGAAGGCGTCGACCGCCTGCGCAAGTGGGGCGACGGGAAGAAGATCGTGTGGAACTGCATCGAGGCGAGCCGCATCAGCAACGAGAGCGTCAAACCGACCGCCCCGCAGATCCGCTGCGAAGCGTGGATGTCGCTGATCCACGGCTCGACCGGCCTCATCTACTTCGTCCACCAGTTCAAACCGAAGTTTATCGAGGCGTCGCTGCTGCAGGACGCCGACCTGCTCGCGGGCGTGACGGCGATCAACCGGCAGATCCGGGAGGCCGCCCCCGCGCTGAACAGCCCGACCGTCGACGGCGGCGCGACGGTGACGACGTCCGGCGCGGACGCCCCGGTCGACCTCCTGCTCAAGAAGCAGGGCGACTCCTTATGGCTCTTCGCGGTGGCGATGCGCGAAAAGGGGACGAAGGCGTCCTTCGAGGTGAAGGCCGCAAAGGGCGCCGCGGAGGTGCTCGGCGAGAGCCGCTCCCTCCCCGTGAAAGCCGGCAGGTTCGACGACGAATTCAAGCCCTACGAAGTGCACCTCTATCGGATAAGATAGAACCCGCGTCAGAGACGCGGTTGCCCATGAATCCGATGTCCGAGCAGGAGTTCCAGGACCACCTCCGCCAGGCCAACTGGGCCATGCGCGGCCAGATCGACGAGAACCGCAAGGCGTTCCAGCTCGAGAGCTATCACCGCTTCGACTGGGACCAGTGGCGGGGCGAGCTGGTCTTCTCCAGCGGCGGCACTCCCAAGGTCGTCGCCCGCATCCAGATCGTCGGAAACCACTCGACCAAATCGAACGTCTGGGTCTGGGCCTGGGCGAATTCCTCCTATCTGTCCTCCGTCAAGCAGGCGGCGCTCAAGGCCCAGCAGTTCGGGTCGGAGCGCGGGATCATCCGGCTGATCCAGCCCCGGTGGGCGGCGAAGGAATCCGACGCCTGGGAGATGACGGCCATGACCGGAAAGCTGGTCGAGGCGAAGGGCGCCTACAAGTGTCCCAGCCCGGACGGGTTCACGTACATGGCGTTCACCGACATCCGGGCCGTCTCCGACCGCAAGCGCCTGTTTGGAGCCCAGGCCTGCGCCCACGTCGCGGAAGAGGACAAGCCCATCCTCCTCCTGTCCCGGGAGATGAACGGGGAGGTCCTGGCCCTTTGCGGCGGGGAGAACGATACGGCCGACGCCCTTCACGACGTGCCGCTGGCCCAGCTGCTCGATCTCGATCCCACCCTCGCGCTGCTCGCGGACATGCCGGACGGCTGGGCGGCGATGCGGGAATCGCCGGACCACGACTGGGTCCGCTCCAAGGCCGAGTAGTCCGCCTATTCGCCCTCGGCAGCCACGCCTGCCGTCGCCGCGATGTCCTCCTGCTTGACGTTGCCGACGTTGAACCTGTCGGCGCGCTTGATGATGTCGTCCAGCGCCTCGTCGAAGGGCGGCAGCACTTTCATGAAGCGCAGCGGGTTGACCCGCGCCACGACGAACGCGCGCAGGTACGGGCTCTTGAAGCCCTTCTCCTGCAGCGCCTTGATGACCTCCGTCACGCGCGCGTCGAGACGCTCGATCTTCGCCGCCCGCGCCTCGCGCTTCTTCAGCGCCGCCTTGAGCGGGTCCTCGAACCAGCCGTCGACGCGTCTCAGGATCGACTGGTACGCGCCGCCGCTGAAGCGTCCGTTCTTCTCGTAGCCGATCCCCAGCGTGGCGAAGGCCGGCTCCTCGAACTCCAGCCCCCGCGCGCTCTCGAGCCCTTCCTCGCCGGAGTCGGCCATCGCCCGGTACATGCGGATCACCTCGAGCGACTTTTCGCGCAGGTTGTGCGCCTTCTCGATGTTCAGCGCCAGGATCTTGTACTGAATCTCCGGGTCGGGCAGCACGAGCGCCGTCACCGACTTGGCCCCGAGGCGGATCATCGACTCCAGGCGGTGCCGGCCGTTCGGGGTCCAGAATTCCTCGCCGACGCTGACCGCGATGATCGGGTCGAGGTAGCGGCCGATCTTCCCGATCGTGTCCGACAGCCGCTTCGCGTGCGTCTCGGAGAGGTCGCGCTGGAACGGCGTGGGCTTGACCTTCTCGATCGGCAGGATCGCGATGATCGTCGGCTGTCCGCCGAGCGGCTCTTTGTAGGTGGCGAGCACGGCGCCGCCCGAGGCCTCGATCTTCGACGCGAGCTCGGGCAGCGAGGCGTCCCTGCATTCGGCGGGACTGAGCCCGCGGGATCCCGGCGCTGTTTTTTTCTTCGAGGCGCGCGGCTTCTTCGGCACGCCGGCGGCTTTCTTCGGCATGGTCTGTCCCTCCCGAGCGGGCGATTATATCATGGCCCTTCGAATGGAAAATCAATCCCGGCCTCCCGAGGATCCGGTTCCCGCGCGCGCCCATTTCCATCTCGCCCTCGCCCTAATCTTTGTCCCGTTCGGCGTCATCGCCGGATGGACCCTGGCCATCCTCAATGTCGTCCGGGGGCATCGCACCCGGGCGCAGCAGGCGTGGACGCGGCTGCTGGTCGCTCTCGTGGCCGTCGACGCGGTGGTCTTCGCCGGGCTGCTCTGGATGAGCGGCCACGTGGAGGAGATCCAGCAAAAGGCCGAAGCGGCCTCGCAGCCCCGCGTCGTGATCGGCGTCCGGTTCGACCCGGACTTCCTGCGCGTCGAGGAGGTCCAGCCCGATCTGCCGGGTGCGCGCGCCGGACTGCGGCCCGGCGACGTCGTCGTGAGGATCGACGGCAAGGACGTGGCGACCCGCAAGGCTCTGGTCGACGAGCTTCAGGCCGGAAAGCCCGGGGAGACCCGGACGCTCGGCGTCGTGCGCGACGACGCCACCGAGGAGATCCCGATCGTTCCGGAGGCACCGAAGCGGGGACCGGAGAAGGGGCTCTTCGAGGTCGAGAAAACGGGCGACTTCCGGCTGGCCGACGAGGTCCTTCTCAACCTGCTCCCGGCGCTGGCCCTGATCGGCGTCCTCGCGGCGTGGGCGAAACTTCGGCCGCTCCCGCCGGCCTCCGTCTGGCCCGGCTTCCTGATCGTGCTCGTGGGATCGATGGGGGCGTCGCTCGGCACCCTGGCGCTCGCGCGTTCGCGCGCCGGGGGGCTGTCGCTCGGCCACTTCCTGATGTCGCTGCTGCTTCAAACCGGGGCGATGCTGGGCCTGGCGTGGGTCGTGAACCAGCGCGGGCGGCCTCCCGCGCCGGAGCGGTCGCCGCTCCTGTCGCCTCTGCGCGCGGGGCTTCAGGGGCTCTTCTATATCCTCACGGCGATGATGCGCCTCCTGATCCTCTTCGCGGCGGCGGCGCTCATGTTCCCCGACGCCCCGATAGGCGACCCGGTCGTGATCCGGCTCGCCGAGACGCACTTCGGCGTGACGGGCGGAACGATGCTCTTCGTCGCCCTCGTGATCGTGGGCCCGCTGGCGGAAGAGGCGCTCTTCCGGGGATACCTGCTGCCGCGGCTGGCGTCGCAATGGGGGCCGCTCGCGGGGCTCTTCTGGAGTTCGCTCCTTTTCGCGCTTCTCCATCTGCGCGACGGACCCATGATGGTGGTGATCTTCGTCTATGGCTGGGTCTTCGGATGGGCCCGCCTGCGCAGCGGCAGCATCGTCGCGTCCACCGTGCTGCATATGGCGGTGAACGCCGTGCCCGCGGCGGCGATCCTGCTGAAAGGCTGAGCCGTCAAGCGTTCGCCAGGCGGCAGAGCGCGCCGATGAGTGCGTCGATGTCCTCGCACGTATTGTACAGGGCGAGCGACGGCCGGACGGACGTCTCGACGCCGAAGCGCCGAAGCGCCGGCTGTGCGCAGTGGTGGCCGGAACGGACCGCGATCCCTTTGCGATCCAGCGCCGCGCCCACCTCCTCGGAACGGAAGCCTTCGAGAACGAACGAGAGGACACCGGCCTTCTCCTTCGCGGTGCCGAGGAGACGGAGCCCCGGGATCCGCCGCAGCTCCCCGGTCGCGTAGACCATGAGCTCGTGTTCGTGGCGGGAGACGTTTGCGAGGCCCACTTGTTCGAGGTAGTCGAGCGCCGCGCCCAGGCCGACGGCGTCCGCGATGTTTCCCGTTCCGGCCTCAAAGCGTCCGGGGGCGGGGTTGTACACCGTCTTCTCGAAAGTGACGTCGGCGATCATGTTTCCGCCGCCCTGCCAGGGAGGCGCGGCGTTGAGCAGATCCTCCTTGCCTCGAACGACGCCGATGCCGGTCGGCCCGAACACCTTATGGCCGGAGAAGACGTAGAAGTCCGGGTCGAGCGTCTGCACGTCCACCTTGAGGTGGGAGACCGCCTGCGCGCCGTCGAGCAGGACCTTCGCCCCATGGCGGTGGGCCATCTCGATCATTTCCTTCGCCGGGGTGACCGTGCCCAGGGCGTTGGACACCTGGGTGAACGCGACGATCTTCGTGCGCGGATTGAGGAGCTTCTCGTACTCGTCGAGGCGGATCTGCCCGTCGTCGTCGACCGGCGCGACCCGGAGCTTCGCGCCCTTCTCCGCGGCGAGCATCTGCCAGGGAACGATGTTCGAATGGTGCTCGATCCAGGTGACGACGATCTCGTCGTCCTTTCCGACGTTGCGGCGCCCCCAGCTCTGGGCGACCAGGTTGATGCCCTCCGTCGCGCCGCGGACGAAGATGATCTCCCGCGTCGAGCCGGCGTTGAGGAAGCGGCGGACCTTTTCCCGGGCCGCCTCATAGGCGTCCGTCGCTCGGGCGGCCATCGCGTGGGCGGCGCGGTGGATGTTGGAGTACTCGTGCTTGTAGAAGTCGGAGATCCGGTCGATGACGGCCAGCGGCTTCTGGGTGGTCGCGGCGTTATCGAGCCAGATCAGCGGCTTCCCGTGGACCTTTTCCCGGAGGATGGGGAAGTCGCGCCGGATGAAGTAGACGTCGAACTGTTTGCGAGGAAGCTTGAGATCCGGCACGGGGCCCGGTCCGGCGTCCGGGTTGTCCTGGCGGGGAGTCGCCGGGATCCGGGAAAGAGCGAACGCCTCGTCGAGGAAGTAGTACGACGATCCGGGCGCGGTGGCCGGCACCGTGGGTTCCGTCGTCGCCGAAGGCCGCGTTGACGAGGCCGGAGGATTAGCCTTGCGAGGTTCTGCCTGGGACGGAGCCTCCAGGCGGGACGCGTTTCGAGGAGCGTCGAGAAAGTAGTACGTCGACCCGTCGGACTCTCCAGGAGCCGCTCTCCCGGCGGGAAACAAGCCTAGGTCGAGCGACGAGTCCGGGGAGATCAGGAGGTCGGTTTCGGACGGGATCGGTATTCCCAAGCTCGCCGGCGTCTGCGGGACGGCGGGTGAGGGGGGCGGCAGGGCGCTGGACGGCGGCACGGGTGCCGCCGGGCTCAGCGACGTGATCCTGGCGCCCGGATCACCCGGGGACAGGGTGAAGAACTCGTTCGCCAGGCGCGCGAGCGTCGCGACGTCGGGGATGAAGGTTCGGGATGCGGCGAGCGGATCGGACGTCGGATCGGGCAGTCCGTTTCCTCCGAGGCTACTTGTACTCATGGTAGTGGCCGACTTCGACATTCTCGAGCACGCCGATCGCATCCTCCGTGTGGATCGCGGCGGAGCAGTAGAGCGAGATCAGGTAGGACGCGATGGAACTCTTGTCGATGCCCATGAAGCGGACGGAGAGCCCCGGCGTCTGCTCGCCGGGAAGGCCCGGCTGGAAGAGCCCTGTCACTCCCTGCTTCTGGACGCCGGTTCGCAGCAGGAGGATGCTGCTCCAGCCGGGAGCGTGGGCGCCTTTCCCCTTGGTGTCGATGCCGATCTTGTCGCTGGGGACGAGGGGCAGTCCGCGCCAGGTGAGGAAGGGCGAGCCGAACAGGGTGACCGTGGGAGGCGGGACGCCGCGCCGGGTGCACTCGCGGCCGAACGCGGCGATGGCGCGGGGATGCGCCAGGAAGAACGCCGGCTCCTTCCAGACCTTGGCGATCAGCTCGTCCAGGTCGTCCGGCGTCGGCGGACCCGAGCGGGTCTGCACCTTCTGTCCCGCCGTGACGTTGTTCAGAAGCCCGTAGTCCGGATTGTTGAGGAGCTCGCTTTCCTGCCGCTCCTTCACGCTTTCGATCGTCAGCCGCAGCTGTTCGCGGACCTGGTCGAAGGGGTGGCTGTAGAGATCGGAGACGCGCGTGTGCACGTCCAGCACCGTCGAGATGACGCTCAGCGTGTGCTCGCGGGGCTTTTCCTCGTAGTCGATGAAGGTCTCCGGCAGCGCGCGCTCGTCCTTCTGGCCGCAGACGACCTCGACCGGTTCGGCGTTCTTCACCTTGTTGACGCGGTAGGTGCCGGACTCGACCGGCGTCCAAGGGAGCAGTTGGACAAGCCAGCGCGGCGTGATCGCCGACCACTGCGGCGGTGTCTTGGTGGTGTTTGCCAGGTTCCGGGCGGCGCGGTCGCCCAACGCCCGCCGTGTCTCAGTCGCCTCGGCCATGGATAACCCTCCCTTTCTCGATGCGGTTCAACGCGAGAGCAGGATGATAGCGGAGCCGCGAAGACCCCGGCAATGGGCGAGGAGAGGGGTAGAGCGGGAGGGACGCTGTCTCAAAAATATGTCTTAAAAGGCGGCTACTTCGCGGATTGGTTCCAGGGCATGCGGGCGAGGATCAGCGCCATGCCGCAGAAGTCGGTGAGGCCGGAAAAGGTCAGGCCCGCGCCCACGAAGGCGGCCAGCCCGTAGAAGGCCGGATGCGCGAACCAGCCGAGTCCGACCCCGATCAGCACCAGGACCCCCGCGACGAAGCGGACCTGGCGGAACATCGACCAGGTCTTCCGCCCGCGCACGACCGGCAGACCCGCCTCCGCCCATCGCGTCATGCCGCCGTCGACGACGACCACGTCGGCGACGCCCGCCGCGCGCAGCTTCTCCGCGCCCAGGACGGCACGCGGACCGCATTCGCAGATCAGGTAGACGGGTTTCGTCGCATCGACCGCTTTCGCGTCGAGCCGGTCGAGCGGCAGCAGCGTGGCTCCGTCGGCGTGGACGCTGCGGTATTCCGCGGGCGTGCGGACGTCGATCAGCGCGACAGGGCCCGCCGCGCGCTTTGCGGCGAGCTCCTCGGGGCTGATCGTCGCCGGCGCGCTCATGCGAAGAGACCCTTCGGCGCGTTGGCCTCGACGGCCGACTGGTATTCCTTCGACCGCGTCGGCGGGCAGTCGAGCACCGCCTTGATGAACTCGTCCGGCGGCTGGTACTGGTGCGCGTCGATGTAGTGCAGGACGAGGGAAGGCGCAATATAGAGAAAGCCGGCGCCGGGGAGGAACAGATTACGGTTGCCCATCGGGACCGACGGCATCCCCGGGCTCTGGAACAGGTTGAACTCCGACGGCCCGCGGGAGAAGGCGCAGAGCGAGCAGTAGTGGGGATCCGTCGAGCGCTCCAGCGGGCTGGGCTCGCCGAGCAGGAGCACGAGCTTGTGCACGAAGCGCGGATCGGCCTTGCCGCGGTGGAACTTGCGCCCGTCCTCCAGCCACCCGACGGCTTTGAACCGCGCCGCATGCTCTGCGCCGAAGTAGTCGCAGGGGCTCAGGTCGTCAAACCAGGACATTCGCGGTTCCTTTTAAGGGTCAACAGGCGCAGGGCTTGTCGTAGGTCAGCTTCCAGGGAGTGTACGTCTTCGCGGCCAGGTCGAACTGGTTGCACTCCACCACGCTGCGGCCGTAGACGTGCAGCGAAACGGTCGTGCGGTCGGTCGGGTTCTCGATCAGGTGGATGACGTCGTTCGGGGGAAGGATGTACGTCACCGTCCCCGCCGGCGCCTCGATCGCGCTCGCTTCGCGGAGATCGGCATAGCCGGGCTTGTCGCCCTCGTCCATCCGGTCGTAGTTCACGATCCGCAGCTCGTTCTCGACGACGCCCGCCACGCCCCAGGTCGAGTGGTCGTGGATCGGCGTCCCCTGCCCGGGCGACCAGACCAGGCTGACGACGATGAAGCGCTTCTTCGGGTCCTCGTGCACGAGGTGCCGGGCGTAGCGCTGCAGCGCCGGCGTCTTCGCTTCCGACGGCAGGAAGTTGCCCGTCGAGATCAGGAGCCGCAGCTTCTTCTGGATGAGCCGGATCTTGTCCTCGTCGGTCGAGCCGACGGACGTGATCAGCTCAAGGTCGCCGATGAAGTCGGCGAACCGGTACGGCACGGTCGGGCTCATGGATTCACTCCTTTCTCTGCACCGGAATGGCGGGTCCTTCGTCGTCCGCCACGAAGATCCGCAGCTGGCGAGGGACGACGTAGACGGCCTCGCCTTCCTGCAGCTTGAGCTCCTGGTAACGCTCGCGGCTCAGGTTGGCTTGGACGACGGTCTGCTGGTCGCGCAGGAGCAGCTCGACCTTGACGACGGCGCCCGCCAGGTTCACATGGCGCACGGTGGCGGCCAGGCTGCGCTCGGCGCGCGGGGTGCGGTCGATGTCGAGCTCGTGCGGCCGCGTGTATGCGCGGGCGGATTTCGCGGTGTCGTTCGTGTTCTCGGGCAGGGCGGCCTCCATGCCGGGAAACACCGCCTTGCCGCCCTCGACGCGGCCGTGGAAGATGTTGACGTCGCCCAGGAAGCTCATGACGAACGGCGTCTTCGGATGTTCGAAGATCTCCTCGGGCGTCCCCTCCTGCTCGACCTTGCCGTGGTTCATGACGACGATGCGGTCGGCGACCTCGAGGGCCTCCTCCTGGTCGTGCGTGACGAAGACGCTGGTGACCGAGATCTCGTCGTGCAGGCGACGCAGCCACTGGCGCAGCTCGAGGCGGACTTTGGCGTCGAGGGAGCCGAAGGGTTCGTCCAGGAGCAGGACTTTGGGCTTGGCGGCGAGGGCGCGGGCGAGGGCGACGCGCTGCCGCTGTCCGCCGGACAGCTGCGAGGGATACCGCGCTTCGAAGCCCTCGAGGCGGACGAGCTTGAGGAGGTCCGCGACCATCTTCTGCTTCTCCTCCTCGAGGGCCCCGCGGACCTTGAGGGGGAACGCGATGTTTTCGCGCACGCTCATATGCTTGAAAAGGGCGTAATGCTGGAAGACGAAGCCGACGTTTCGGGTCCGCGCGGGCGTCACCGTCACGTCCGACCCGCTCATCCACACGGTGCCCTCGTCCTGGACCTCGAGGCCGGCGATGATGCGGAGCAGGGTAGTCTTGCCGGAGCCCGACGGTCCCAGCAGCGCGACGAGCTCCCCGGAGGGGATCGTGACGCTGACGTTGTCGACGGCGGTATACGTGCCGAACTTCTTCGTGACGTTTCGGGCTTCGATGCTCATTCGAATTGATGTTTTCCGGGACGCGGCGGACCCTCCGTGGAGGAGGGTCCGCCGCTCCCAGGGAGATTATGTCAGTTCCGGCCTAGAACTCCAGCTGGAATCGCAGGATGCCTCCGAAAAAGTGGGCGTCCGTGTGATTGCCCGCGAACGTGATCGGATCGTCGGTCACCTCCCAATACACATTGGGGGAAATCCGGATGTTCCGGGTCAGGTACCAGTTGAAACCGAACGAGTATCCCGTGACGACGTTGGCGTTCCCCGCCTGGGCGGCGATCCCGAGGCTGAAGATATCGTCGTCGATGTGGACCCGGTCCACCCGGGCGGCGACTTCGAAGGCGCCCCAAGTTCCGGCATCGGGATTAAACGGGCTGCCGGGCAGGACGCGGCCTTCGATGGGTTTCTTTTCCCCCGTCAGCAGCCAGCTGGCCTGGGCGCTCCAGGCGGTCGTGCGGAGCTTTTCCTTGGAAGTGGTCGCGGTGTCGACGGTGTCCGTCCTCCTCCAGGACTCGGCGCGGAGTCCGACGGGACCGTAATTCCAGGTGAACTCGCCGCCCCAGCGCGTCCGTTCTCCGTCGAGCAGGTTGGTCGCGACGGCGGCCGTCGTCAGGTAGTTGACGTTGAGGTAGGCCGTATTGGAGGTGAACGCGGCGACCGGGGCTTTCTGGACGGCGGCCACCGTTCCCGCGACGCCGAAGCGCAGATACTTGAAGATGAAACTGTCGTCGCTTGCGGCGAAGGGCTGAAGACGCAGGCGTCCGGCTTCCTCCTTGCCTTTGTTCGTGTCGAGGACCGCCCGGCCCTGCCCGTTGAAATAGCCGAGCTCATAGGTGAAGAAGCCCTTCGCGATGGTTCCGTAGGCGCCGATGCCCAGGTCTCGCTGCGGGGTGAACTTGTCGCCTTCGGAGCGCTCGTCGAAGTCGAGATAACGGTCCGGCGACGTCTGCTCCTGGCCGAACGGTTCCTTGAATTGACCGACCCGGAGCGAGAACTCGGGAATGCGGCGCCAGCCGGCATAGGCATCCTGGATCGTGCCGTTGATGGCGGCAGCGCCGGTGGGGAAATCCAGCTGGACGCGGAAGTCGAAGTCCTTGTAGATGAAGCCCGAAAGTTCGGGCCGCGCCTGACGGACATACCACGTGTCCGGCGACGTTTTCACGTTGTCGTTGGGCCGGTGGGCGAAGACCCGGTAATGGATCCCGAGATAGCCGCCCAGGATGATGTCGAAGTTCCCGTCGTCGCTCTTGAAGTGGACGCCGTCCTTCAGGGAGACCTTGATGACGGGTTCCGTCCCGGGCTCCTTCTGGGACGGATCCACGGGCGTCGGCGTCGGTGCGGGCGGCTTGGTCTGCCCCTCTTTCGATTCGGCGGGCGCGGGCTTGGCCGCGTCCTGCTGCGCGAAGACCGTGATGCCGGGATAGAACAGCACCATCGCCGCCATCACCCCGATCTTGTGGATTCCGATCATAAATTCCTCGTTTGTCCAGCCGATCCCGGTTTCCGATCCAACCCGATGTCGCTTTCAGGGGAGCAGCGAAGACGGGCGCGGGAGGCGAAACGGACCGGATCAGCGTGCGTGCGAGTCGCGACCCCGAAGCCTTCTAGGCGGCTCCCCGGGTACAACAACAGCAGGCGGGACGGGCGCGGAGGGAACGGCTCATGCGGGCTCCGGCTTCCGGGCCGCGTCGGTCAACTGGCGCCGGAGCCTCCATTCCACCGCGGCTTTGATGCCGAGGGTGACGAAAGCGAGAAAGAGAAGGAGGGAGGCCACGCTGAACGCGGCCTGGGTCTGATATTCCTGGTAGAGCTTCTCGACGCGGAGGCTCATGGTGTCGGTCTGGCCCGTGATGTGTCCGGAGACGACGGAGACGGCGCCGAACTCGCCCATGGCGCGGGAGCCGCAGAGGATGACGCCGTAGATGACGCCCCACTTGATGTTGGGCAGGGTGACGTGCCAGAAGGTCTGCCAGGCGGAGGCGCCGAGCGTCAGCGCGGCCTCCTCCTGGTCGCTCCCCACGGCCTCCATGACGGGCATCACCTCGCGGGCGACGAACGGGAACGTCACGAAGGTGGTCGCGATCGCGATGCCTGGGGCCGCGTAGAGGATCTGGACGTTCTGGTTGTCCAGCCACTGGCCCAGCTTCGACTGGAGTCCGAACGTGAGCACATAGATGAGGCCGGAAACCACGGGAGAGACGGAGAAGGGGATGTCGATCAGCGTGATGAGGAGCGATTTTCCGGGGAAGCGGTATTTGGTGATGGCCCAGGAGGCGGCGACGCCGAAGACGAGGTTGATGGCGACGGCGATGAGCGCGACGACGGACGTCAGGAAGATCGCGTGCAGCGTGTCCTTGTCCGCGATCCCCTTGAGGTATGCCGAAGGGCCTTTGAGGAACGCCTCATAAAGGACGTTCGCCGCGGGGGCGACGAGCAACACCGCGACGAAGCCCGCCGCCGACAGGATCAGGAAATGGCGGACCCACCAGGGCGCGTCGGTCCTACTCATAACGCCGGCTCCATTTCGACAGGAGGTTGATCCCCCCGTTGATGGCGAAGGAGGCGACGAGCAGAACGAAGGCGATGGCCGAAGCGCCGGCGAAGTTGTAGTTTTCGAGCTGGCCCATGATGAGGAGCGGGGCGATCTCGGTCTTCATCGGGAGATTGCCGGAGACGAAGACGACGGAGCCGTACTCGCCGACCGCGCGGGCGAAGGCCAGCGCCACGCCGGTAAGCAAGGCGGGGAGGATGCTGGGAAAAATGACGAGGCGGAAGGTCTGCCAGCGGCTTGCCCCGAGGCTGTGGGCCGCCTCCTCCGCTTCCGTTCCGAGATCCTCGAAGACCGGCTGGAGCGTGCGGACGACGAAGGGGAGCGAGATGAACGTCAGGACGATGCAGACGGCCAGCCGGCTGTGGACGGCATGGATGCCGAGCGGCTCCAGGAAGCGGCCGAACCAGCCGTTGGTGGCGTAGAGCGAGGAGTAGGTCAGGCCCGCTACGGCCGTGGGAAGCGCGAAGGGGATGTCGATCAGGGCGTTCATGAAGTTCTTCCCGGCGAACTCGTAGCGGGCCAGTACCCACGCAATGAGAAGGCCGATGGCCGCATTGATGGCGGCCGCCGCGGCGGCCGCGCCGAAGGTCAGCTTGTAGGCCGCGACCGCCCGCGGACTCCAGACGATGCGCCAGAACTCCGCGCCGGAGAGCGACCAGGACGTCCACACCACGCTGGACAGCGGGATCAGCACGATCACGCCGAGCCACGCGAGCGTCGCGCCCATCGTCGTCTTGAAACCGGGGATGTTCCTGCGCTTCATCGCACTCTTCTCGGGTTCGGGGTCCCGTTCCTACCGGGGCTGGTAGATCTGGTCGAAGACGCCGCCGTCGCCGAAAAACTTCTTCTGCGCCTCGCGCCAGGAGCCCGCCACGTCCTTGATCGTGAAGAGTTTCTTGAAGGGAGGCAGCGTGTCCTTGTGCTTCTCGAGGATCGCGGCGTTGGAAGGGCGATAGCCCCACTTCGCGATGAGTTCCTGCGCGTCGTCGGTATAGAGGTATTTGATGAACTCCTCGGCCGCGGCGCGAGTGCCGCGCTGATCGACGACCTTGTCGACGATCGCGACGGGCGGCTCTGCCAGGATCGTCTGCTCGGGATAGACGACTTCGAGCAGGTTCCCGCCTTCCTCCTTGAGGGCGAGGATCGCCTCGTTTTCCCAGGCGATGAGCACGTCGCCGATCTTCTTCTGGACGAAGGTGGTGGTGGAACCGCGGGCGCCGGTGTCGAGCACCGGGACGCGTTCGAAGAGCTTCTTGACGAAGTCCGTCGCGTCCTTCTCCCCGCCGCCGTTCTGGGTGATGAAGCCCCAGGCGGCCAGGAAATTCCAGCGGGCGCCGCCCGAGGTCTTGGGGTTCGGGGTGATCACGGAAACGTCCGTGCGGGTGAGGTCGTTCCAGGTCTTGACGTTCCTGGGGTTGCCTTTCCGGACGAGGAACACGATCGTGGAGACATAGGGCGAGGAGTTGTTGGGGAACTTCGCCTGCCAGCCCGGCTTGATCAGGTTCCGGTCCTCGAGCGCCTCGATGTCGGAGGCCAGGGCGAGAGTGACCACGTCGGCTTTCAGACCGCCGAGCACCGCGCGCGCCTGGGCGCCGGAGCCGCCGTGGGAATTGCTGACGGTGACCCGCTGGCCTGTCTTGGACTGGTAGTACTTCGCGAACTGCTCGCCGACATCCTTGTAGAGCTCGCGCGTCGGGTCGTAGGACACGTTCGTGAGCGTGATGGGATCTTTCTTGTCCTGCGCCTGGGCCGGGAGGAGGAGCGATCCGGCCAGCAGAGCGATCGCGACATATCCGATGAACTTCATGGCGTCTTCCTTTCGGTTCGGTCCGGAGTCAAAAAAAAGATTCCGTCACGGGCGGGGGGAGCGTTCGGCGGGTCGGGTTCAGCGGCGGGTGGGGGCGGGACCGGTTTACGCCCCGGCGGCAGCGTGAAGACCCCTGCCATCGGCTCCCTGCATACAGCAACAACACCGGCAGCCGGGGGTGAGGGGCATCCTCTTCACGTCGTGCATGGCCATGGTTGTACTACGACGAAAACGGGCTGTCAAGCGAAAAAATACACGCATGTGTATATTGTTTCGGATGGAGGTCGGGACCCCAGGGGCGCAGGGGCTCCCGGACGAGATCCGGTCCGGAAGCCTCCCGCGCCGGGCTGGGATCGGCAGGGTGGGAACGACGACGGAGAGGGAATCCCCGCTGCGGGAATTCCTCCAGAGCGCGGCGACAAGAGCCGCGTCCCACCGACGGTCGGAACGGCGACTATGCCGCATGCGATTCTTCTCCGCGCCCGGCGTCCGGACCCCGCCCGATCAGCAGGGTGGAAAGCCGGTCGAGATCGGCCACGCCCGGATGTTCCGTCTCCGGAGAGACCGGATAGACGATCGAATCAGGCGAGAAGGAGCGAAGCACGTCCCCCCAGCCCTGATCCCAGAACGAAAGGCCGAGGAGGATCACGTCGGGTCGGCACGCGCTGAGGAATTCCGCCAGGCCCCGGGGAGAGAGCCGGGCGCTGACCTGAAAGCCGGCCCGGGACAGGGCCGAGGCCGCTTCACTCAGGAAGCCGAAGTCGTGATCGATGATCAGAGCCAGGGGAGCTACGGCGGGCATGGCGTTCTCCTTTCCTTTGGTCAGGTCGCGAAACCGGCCCCGGAGCGGGGGGTACGAGCCCCGGGACCGGTCCGCGGCGGATGGGCGTCTAGCCTTGGACCATCCGGGTCTTTTTCGCGCGCAATCCCAGGATGCGGGGCGCGAGGGCGCGCTGAAGCACCGACCGCAGATGGCGGAGGGTGGCCCCGGAAATCGGCACATCGAGTCGGAACGGTTTCATGGCTGTTTCTCCTTCCATTATCGAGTCAAATAGATCTGGTCGAAGACGGCCCCATCCGCGAAGAACTTCTTCTGCGCGTCTCTCCAGGACCCGGCGACCTCCTTCACCGTGTACAGCCGCCCGATCTTGGGGAAGGTCTCCGGGTGCCTCCCGAGCACTTCCGGATTCGACGGCCGGTACCCCGCGGCGGCGACGATCTCCTGGGCCTCCTCGGTGTAGAGATAGGCCAGGAAGGCCTCGGCGGCCCCGCGGGTCCCGTTCGTGTCGACGTTCTTGTCGACCACGGCCACCGGCGGCTCGGCCAGGATGGTGTCCGCCGGATAGACGAGCTCGATCACTTCCTTTCCCAGCTCCCTTGATGCCAGCAGCCCCTCGTTCTCCCAGGTGACGAGGACGTCCCCGATGTTCTTCTGCAGGAACGTCGTCGCCGATCCCCGCGAGCCGGTGTCGAGCACCGGAACCCGCTGGTAGAAGCGCTTGATGAAGTCGGTCGCCTGGGCCTCCGTGCCCCCGTTCAGGGTCACGTGACCCCAGGCCGCAAGAAAGACCAGCCGCGACGCGCCGCCGGTCTTGGGACTGGGCGTGACGAACGACACGTCCTCCCTCACGAGATCATCCCAGCCTTTCACCCGTTTCGGGTTGCCCTTGCGGACGACGAAGATGATCGTCGACGTATAGGGCGACGAGTTGTTCGGAAAGCGGCTCGCCCAGTCGGGCCGCAGCAGCCCCTTGTCGGCCAGCGTGTCGACATCCTGGGAGAGGGCGAGGGTGACGACGTCGGCTTTCAGGCCGCCGAGCACCGCCCGGGTTTGGGCGCCGGAGCCGCCGTGGGAACTGTTTACCGCGACGACCCGGCCGGTCTCGGCCAATTGCTTCCGGGCGAAGCGGTCCCCGATCTGTTTGTAGAGCTCGCGGGTCGGATCGTAGGAGACGTTCAGAAGCGTCAGCGCCGCTTTGCCGTCGTCCTTCCGCTCCTGCGACCTCAGGGGAGCGGGGAGGCTCAGCAGCAGCGCGATCAGGATCGTGACTTTCATGGCTCGTTCCTTCCTTGGAAAAGGGTCAGGCATCCTGGAATCGGAAGGGGAGCCGCTGCGGGAGACCGAAGGGAATGTCAACCCCCGCCGGCGGCTCCCGGGATACACCCGGGATCGGGCCGCCGGGAGGGGCATGGGAGGACGATACGACGAAGATTCCACACTTAGAGGGCCTTCCTCGTGAGGTAGAAGTCCAGGCGCTCGACGCCGGTCAGGGCGAGTCGCTCGTCCACGTCCTTCTCCGTCTTCGGCGGCGGGACGATGACCTTGTCGCCGGGGCGCCAGTTGACGGGAAGGGCGACGCCCTTCGCGTCCGCGGTCTGCAGCGCCTCCACGACGCGGAGAACCTCGTCGACGTTGCGGCCCACGTTGAGCGGGTAATAGATGATCGCGCGGATCACGCGCTTGGGGTCGATGACGAAGAGGGCCCGCACCGTCACCGTCTGCGAGGCACCCGGATGGATCAAGCCGTAGAGCTCGCTGACGGCCCGGGTCGAGTCGGCGATCAACGGATACGGCAAGCGCACCCCGAGGATCTTGCTGAGGTTCTGGGTCCAGGCGAGGTGCGAGTGGATGCTGTCGACGGAGACGCCGATCAGCTTCACGTCGCGCTGGTCGAACTCGGAGGCGCGGCGGCCGAACTCCGTGAGTTCGGTCGAGCAGACCGGCGTGAAGTCGGCGGGATGCGCGAAGAGGACGACCCACTTGCCTTCGGCCCATTTCGACAGCGTGAGTTCTCCGTGGGTCGTCGGGGCGGTAAAGTCGGGTGCAGCATCCCCGATGCGGGGCAGCGAACGCGCGTGCACGGGATCGGACATGGCGTTTCTCCTTAAAGAGGGAAGGTCGGGTTCAAGCGACGTCTCTCTGCCAGGGCGCGTCGGACGACCCGACGACCGGGATCACGACGGTATCGGGCGAGGCGGCGAGGATGTCCGAACCCCAGCCCTGCTCCCAGAAGGGAAGGCCGAGGAGCACGACATCGGGCCGGGAGCGGCGCACGTAATTCAGGGAATCGTCGGGGCCGAGTCTCGTCGCGACGTGAAAGCCCGTATGGGCCAGTACGTGGACGATGTTCGCCAGGACCCGGGGGTCGGAGTCGATGACCAGGGCGCGCAAGAGAGTCGACATCGGACGTTTCCTTACAAAGGGGTTTTGAAAATCACAGCGCCTGTTTCAGGCGGAGCCGTCGGAGCGTGCCGGGGGGAGGCTCCCATTTCCAGGAAATCTCCCGAAACTCGGGGTGCTCTTCGATCAGCAGGTCCCAGATCTTGTCGAAGGTTCCCTGTTCATCCCAGCGGTGAAAGGTCCGGTGGACGGTGCTGTCGTCCCCGTAGGCCTTCGGCAGGCTTCTCCACTGGAGGCCCCTCCGGAGGCGGTAGAGGATGCCTTCCAGGATCAGGCGCCGGTCCGCGCGCGGGCGGCCCGTCGTCTTCGGGGGATCCACCGCGTCGAGGATGAGCTCCATGCGGCGCCACAACGGATCGGAAAGGCGCCACGGGACGGCTTCGGAATTCCTGGACGGATTCATGCGATTGTTCCCCGGACCGGTTCAAGAGCTCAGGCGAACGGGAAAGGGGGAGCCGGTCGGGGGGAAGGGACGTCGCGCGAATCGGTGAGGAGGTCTAGCGCGTTGAGGCGTGACGATTCCCGCCCTCGGCTCCCGTCGTACAGATTCGACAGGATCCGGCGCGGCGGAGCATCGTCGCAATACTCATGTGTTGATTGGTATACGCGGAAGCCGGGCTGAGTTCAACAGGAAAAGCATAAACGCATGTAAATATTGTTACTAGTTTTGAGACAGAGTCCGGGAGGGCCGACCGCGACGATGCCGAACCAGGCGCCGCGGCGACGCTGAAGCATCTCCATTCCGGGTCAGAGCTCGAATTCGGCCGTCTGGGCGAGGAGGTCGTGCGCGCGCGCGTTCCGCATCCACGCATGAGGGTTCACCTCGCGGGCCACGCCGACGCCCGCCGAAATCAACCAGAGGGGGCCGACCTTCGCGAGGCGGCAGCGCACCTCCGCGCCGGGCTCGCCGCGCAGCCGGGCCGGCGTCGTCAGCGTCCGCGAGCTCTCGAAGGGTCCCGGCGGCGCCTCCTCGACGAACGTGAGCTCCTCCAGCTCCAACCCCGCCGCCCGCAGCGCGGAGAGGCAGAGCGTCCCGGCCGCGTCCCAGCCCGCGATCGCCGACGCGGGCGCGAGGGTCGCCGAGAGCTGCGCATTCCACGTGGACGAGGGCCAGACGATCGGTTCGCGCTCGGGCAAACCGGGAAACGGCGTGGTGGCGGACACCGCGGCCGCGTCGTTTTCCGCCGGAGGCTGCGCGGAGGCCTGGATCGTGCCGGACCCCTCGCCGCCCTCGGCCGCGCTCAGGGTCCAGGATCCCGGCATGAGGAGGCGGAACGGGACCGGGATGCTTCCGGTCACGCTGCGCACCGGCTCGGCCAGGGGCCCGGGATCGCTCTGCACCAGCTTGAACTGCGCCAGCGTGATGAAGAAGTCGTCCGCGACGCGGTCGTAATTCCCGCGGCGCCCGCGGCAGCAGGTGATGAAGAGTCGCGACCCGGACTTGAACGTGGCGAAGCGTCCGGCATACGGGACGCCGTCGATCTCCCACTCCACGACCGCGTCGCCGGAGGTCCCT
>Ga0137410_10000094_pt1 | contig 59686 bp, 53 predicted proteins | sample CZODoug1_16funga_FD_108878 | JGI IMG/M metagenome (GOLD analysis project Ga0137410, IMG submission 108878) | Vadose zone soil fungal communities from Angelo Coast Range Reserve, California, USA - CZODoug1_16fungal (Illumina Assembly) | ecosystem: Environmental > Terrestrial > Soil > Vadose zone... | reverse complement strand
CGTTCCGGCCGACACCGCGATCAACATCACGGTGCTCGACGCCAACGGCCGCCAGTTCATCGAGCACACGCACTGGATCCAGGCGCGCGAGGGCGAGCGGCGCTTCTGCAAGGGCTGCCATTCCCCGCGCCTGACCACAACCAGCCTGACCCCCGGAAGCGCGAGCACTCAGGCGGAAACGCGTGCCGGCAGCGACCCAACCTACTCGAACCTGGGCGGCAACCTCTCCTACGCAGACTATTGGTCACCGCTCTCGAATCCTCCGCTTCCGTCGCAGACGCCGATTTCGATCACCTATTCCGGCTTGAGCGCGTCGCCCGTGAAGGGTCCCGTCTCCTGCGCCACGACGTGGTCGGCCAAGGACTGCGCCATCGTCATCAATTTCCCGGACCACATCCAGCCGATCCTCACCGCCAAGTGCGCAAGCTGCCACAGCGGGCTTGCTCCTGCCGCGGGGATCGACCTGAGCGCCACGATGTCGGGAGAGTTCGGGCGCACGGTCGGCTACCAGAGTCTGATGGTCGGCCCCCCGCTTCTCGACGCGAACGGGAAGGCGATCATCACCGTCAACGAGGACGGGGAGTTCATGATCGCGCGCGAGACGCCTCCGGTGACACCGGGAGCCGCGCGGGGCAGCCGGCTGATCGAGCGAATGTTCGAGCAGTCGCTGAAAGCCGACGCGAGCGGCACGACCCAGCGCGCCTTCTGCCGGGCGGTCGGCGGCTCCTGCTTCAACAGCGCCGTTTGGGTGAATCACGCGGCGCTTGCGAGCCCCTTGACCGCCGCAGAGAAGCGGATCATCACCGAATGGATCGACATCGGCGGGACCTATTTCAACGACCCCTACAACGGGACGACGCTGCGCTCCGCGGCGGCGCAGCTTTCGGAATCCGTGTTTGCCTGCAAGGTCCAGCCGATCCTGCAGGCTCGCTGCGCGAGCTGCCACCAGGCTTTTGGCGGCAACGGCACGAGCAGCGGACCGGCGAACCCGAATTTCGCGGCCAACCGGTTCGTCCTAACGGGCAACACGCCCGCCGACTTCGGCGTCACGGCAACGATGGTCACGAACATCGCCGCGCCCGACAACAGCCTGCTGCTGCTGCGCCCGTCGCGTTCGCTCACCGGCACGCCCCCACACCCTGGAACGACGCCGGTTCTGCCCTCTACGGACGCCGACTACACCACGATCCGCTCCTGGATCGCGGGCACACAGACGTGCCAGTAGCGCGGCGCTGGCGCGACGTCGTGCGGGGAGGCGTCGCGGCGAGTGCGCTGGCACTGGCGGGCTGCGGACAGCAGGTGCCGCAGCAAGCGGTCGTGACGCAAGGCGTGCTGTGCTCCAACGATTTTCAGGCCTGCGTGATGCCGGTGCTGTCCGGCCAGATTCGCCGCGAGGACGGGGCCACGGTGAGCTGCATGAACAGCACCTGCCATCTTGCCGGCGGTAACGGCGGCCGCTTTACCCTCAGCCCGACGGACGTGAGCGCGGACATGCAGGTCGTCCAGACGCTATCTGATCTGGGCAACCCGCATGCAAGCCCGGTTCTGGTGAAGCCGGCCCAGGAAGTCACGCACGGCGGCGGCCACGTTTTTTCGGGCCGGAGCGACAACTGCTACCTCGCGGTCTTCAACTGGATCAGCAACCAGGTCGACCCCACGCTCGGCGACGCCAGCCCAGCGTGCGGCAAGTGCGTGCCGATCGCCGATACTTCGACCAGTTGCGGATTTCCATGAGGATGGGCGCAGGGGACCGTTACGCATACAAGACCGATCCCACTCATCTGGCTGGATGGTGCCTTTGCGCGCTTTTCGCCCTGGCCGCTCATGGGACGTGGGCGGAGGAGGCGAATGAGCGGGTAACGGTGGCCGATCCCTACCTGGAACTGCATACCGGGCCAGGTCGCGGCTATCCGATCTTCGACATCGCGCAACGAGGGGAGAGCGTGGAGATTCTCAAGCGGCACACCGACTGGTTCAAAGTGCGGACGGAGCGGCGCAAGGAAGGGTGGGTGTCGCGCGCGCAGATGGAGGCGACGCTCACCGAGGCCGGAGAAACGAAGACCTTTCGAGATGTGCTGTTCGAGGACTACCTCGCGCGGCGGATGGAGTTCGGCTTTTCCTTCGGCAGGCTCAAGCACGATCCCCTGCTGTCCGCTTACACCGGGTATCGTCTGCACGAGAATTTTGTGGCCGAGCTGACGGTCGCGCAGTCGACGGGGGACTTTTCCACCACGTCCCTCTACTACGTTTCACTCGTTTCGCAGCCCTTCCCGGACTCGCGCTGGTCGCCCTTCTTCTCCCTCGGAGCGGGCCGGTTCACGAACGCGCCCAAAGCGACGCTCGTCAGCGCGGCCGAGACGAGTGGTGGCCTCGCCAACGCCGCCATCGGCCTGCGTTACTACGTCACGCGGCAATTCTTCTTGCGCGTCGAGGCCAGGCGGCACGTGGCCCTGATCAACTACAACAGCGCGGACCACTTCAACGAGTTGTCCGCAGGCGCCGCATTCTTCTTCTAGACTAGACCGATGGCGAATTCGACGATTTCCAGGATCCTGGCAGCGGCCGCGGGCGCGATCGTCTCCGCCGGGGCGGCGGCGCAGTCACCGCAAACGGTTCCCGAGCCCGTCATCCCGGCACAGGTGGATCGGCGCGACGTGCACGTCCCCAAGATCAAGGCGAACGATGTGGAGATCGGCGCCTTCGCCGGCATTCTCAGCGTCCAGAGTTTCGGGACGAAGCCTTCCGCCGGCCTGCGGCTCGGGTATCACGTCACCGAGGACTACTTCATCGAGGGTACGTATGGGCGCTCGAAGGTTTCGGACCAGGCGTACCGTCGCCTGGGCATCCCGATCTTCAGCTCGGAGGAAGTCCCGCTCACGTACTACAACCTCTCGATCGGGGTCAACCTGTTCCCGGGGGAGGTGTTCGTCGGCAAGGACTGGGCGATGACGTCGGCGGTGTATCTGGTCGGCGGCGTGGGAAACGTCAAGTTCAACAACGAGGGCCACACGGCATACAACTTCGGCATCGGTATCCGGGTTCTGCCGAAGGACTGGTTCTCGGTGCGCTTCGAGATCAGGGATCACATGTTCTCCTCCGATCTGCTCGGGAAGAACGAGCTCACGCACAATTTCGAGATGACGCTGGGGCTCGCGGCCTACTTTTAGGGGAGCGATCACATGAATACGAAGATGCTTCGAATGGCCATTCTGCTGGGGTTGACGGTCGCTGCAGCCGGAACCCCGGCCGCGCTGCCGCCCGCCGGAGTGCCGGCGCCGGACTTTGCGTCGAAGAGCGACACCGGCCGCAACGTGCGCTTGAGCGAGTTGCGCGGTCAGGTCGTCCTCATCAATTTCTGGGCCAGCTGGTGCAGCCCCTGCCGGCAGGAGCTGCCGCTGCTGAGCAAGCTCTACACGAAGTACCGCAGCGCCGGGTTCACGCTGCTCGGCGTCAACGTCGACGACAACCGCAAGGACGCCGAAAGCATGCTGAAGCGGCTCGACCTGAAGTTTCCGACTCTGTTCGACAACAGCAAGAACGTCGCCAAGCTCTACGGCGTCGACACGATGCCGGCCACGCTCGTGATCGACCGCGACGGGCGCGTTCGCTATGTGCACCGGGGCTACTACGAGGGTTACGAACGGAAATACGAGCAGCAGGTTCGGGAGCTGCTGAAGGAATGAACATGCGCGCGCCAGGGCTCCTCCTTGCAGCCGCCTGCCTGGGCGGCTGCACCGTCACGCCGTGGGTGCAGCCCTACGAGCGGGGATGGCTGGCGGACCCGCTGATGAGCGTTTCCCGCGATCCTCTGTCGGACAAGGTTCTGCAGCACGTCCACGACGTGCGCGAGGGCGCTCGCGGGGCGACGGTCGCGGAGGGGGGCGGATGCGGTTGCAACTGAAGACGCTGGTTCGCGCCGTCTGGGTGGCCCTGGCGGGTCTTTTCGCCTCGCTCGCGCGTGGAGCGGTCCTTCCGGAGGATCGCGCCGACGTCATGTATCACTACTACAACGGCGGCGGAACCAAGGTGGACGGGCCGGCGCTGCTGATGCGCAAGGCGGTCGGCGAGAGCGTGTCTGCGTACGGGTCGTACTTCGTCGACAACGTGAGTTGCGCTTCTATCGACGTGGTGACCACCGCCAGCCCGTTCAAGGAAAAGCGGACCGAGTACGGGGGAGGCGTCGACTACCTCTACCGCAACACGACTTTAGGAGTGTCGGCCCTGCGCAGCACCGAACCCGACTATGTGAACAACACGCTGAGCGCGAACGTAAGCCACGAGGTATTCGACGGCCTGACGACCATCAACCTCGGATACTCCGAAAGCCACGCCGCCGTCGGCAAGGCGCACACGGATTTCTCCGACCATGCCAACACCTATCAGTACAAGCTCGGGGTGTCGCAGGTCGTCACCAAAAGCGTCCTGGCGACGCTCAACTACGAGGCTATCCTTCAGGACGGGTACCTGCAAAGCCCCTACCGCTCGGCGCAGCTGCTGGGATTGTCCGTTCCCGAGGTCTATCCCCGGGCGCGCGACAGCTACGCGGTCGCGCTCGGCGTCGTCAAGGGCGTCGGGTTGGAGGACGGCAAGCTGAAGGGGTCGGCCTTCCTGCGCTACCGCTATTTCTGGGATACCTGGGACATCCGCGCCCACACCGTCGAGCTCGGGTACGGGGGCCGCTGGGAAAGCTGGCTGGTCGAGCCGCGCCTTCGACATTACAGGCAGTCGGCGGCGTCCTTCTATTCCGACAACTTCACGACGCAGATGGTCTACATGGCGCGCGACCGCGAGCTGAGCGACTTCTACAGCAATGCGCTGGGCGTCAAGGGAAGCTATAAGCTGGCCAACAACAGCCTCGGCCTCAGCCGCGTGACCCTGAACCTCGACTACGAATTCATCCGCTACCACTACAATAACTTCACCGATGTACGCACCGGCCAGCTGTACGCTTACCAAGCCAATGTCCTCCAGCTGTACTTGTCGGGCTGGTTCTAGATGGAGACACGACCATGAATACTTCAACCAGGTTCTTCCGCATGCTCGCTGCCCTGGGGCTGGCGCTCGCTGCCGGCGCAGCGATGCCGGCCGACACGCCGAAAGCGGCACCGCGGGACCCGCAAGGTCTCGATACTCGAGTTCAATCGCTGAAGCAGGAAGCGATGGAGATCAATCGCGACCTGCTCGTGCTCGAGGAGGAGCTGCTTTTTCCCGCGAGCACGCAGGTGGCGGTGTTCGTCTCGGTGGACGTCGGAGCCCTGTTCGGTCTCGACTCCGTTGAGTTGAAGCTCGACGACTCGGTGGTGACCAACTACCTCTACACCGAGCGCGAGCTCCGCGCGCTGCACCGCGGCGGCGTACAGCGCCTCTACTTGGGGAACCTGAAGACCGGAAAGCACGAGCTCGTCGCGGTGTTCATCGGGAAAGGGACCCACGGGCGCGACTACCGGCGTGGCACGTCGGTGAAGTTCGACAAGGGGACCGACCCCAAGTACATCGAGCTCCAGATCCGCGACGACACGCGCGGCCAGCAACCGGAATTCCGCGTCAAGGAATGGTAAGGACGCCATGTTGCCGAGCGCGACACCACGGCGCCGCGTGCTGAGGACGATCCTCGCCTGCGCGCTCGCGCTCGGTGTCGCCTGCGCTCGCGCGGACGAGAAGCACACGGTCAAGGACCCGCACTTCGGCGAAGTACTGTTCTATTTCTTCCAGGAACACTATTTTTCCGCGCTGAGCCAACTCATGGTGGCGCAGCACTTCGAGCGCGTGCCGCATCACGACCAGGAGGCGGAGCTGCTGCGCGGCGGCATGCTGCTTTCGTACGGCATGGACCAGGAGGCCGGGCGCATCTTCCAGGCCTTGATCGACGCCGGCGCTCCCCCGTCCGTCCGGGACCGGGCCTGGTTCTACCTGGCCAAGATCCGCTATCAGCGCGGCTACGTCGCCGAGGCCGAGTATGCGATGGGGCGCGTGCGCGGCCGGCTGCCCGGGGAGCTCGAAGACGAGCGCCTGGTATTGCACGCCGTGCTGCTCATGCACCGCAAGCAATACGGCGAGGCGATCCTCATGCTGAAGAAGACCTCGAGCCAGTCCGGATGGGCCGCCTATGGGCGCTACAACCTGGGCGTCGCGCTAATACAAGCGGGTTTGCGCGACGACGGCGCGGCTCTGCTCGATGAGATCGGCCGCAATCCCGTGCGCGGCGAGGAGCTCATGGCGCTGCGCGACAAAGCCAACGTCGCCCTCGCTTACGCGTTCCTGCAGAGCAACGCGCCGGCGAAGGCCGAGCCCTACCTCGAGCGGGTGCGGCTGAACGGCCTGATGTCGAACAAGGCCCTGCTCGGGCTCGGATGGGCGCGCGCCGCGCTCGACGAGAATGAGCGCGCGCTCGTTCCCTGGATGGAGCTCGCCGACCGCTCGATGGCCGACACGGCCGTCCAGGAATCGCAGCTCGCCGTGCCTTTTGCACTCGGCAAGGTCGGCGCGTACCGGCAGTCGCTCGAGCGGTACGAGCGCGCGCTCGACGCCTACACGAGGGAGATCGCGCGGCTCGACGAGTCGATCGCGGCGATCCGGCGCGGGGAGCTCGTCGCCAACCTCCTGCGCGACAACCCCGGAGAGGAGTCGGGATGGTTCTGGCGCGTACGCCGGCTGCCCGACACGCCCGAGGGGCGCTACCTGATGGAGCTGCTGGCGAGCAACGATTTTCAGGAGGGCCTGAAGAACTATCGCGACCTGGATTTTCTCTCGCGCAAGCTCGACGCCGGAGTGAAGAGCATGGCGACCTATCGCGACATGCTGGCCGTGCGACGGCAGGGTTTCGCCGAGCGGCTGCCGCGCACGATCGCCGGGGAGCGTGCACTCCACCTCGAACGCCTGCGCGCCGACTACCTCGCAGAGACCCGCCGGCTGGCGCGCGTCGAAAGCGAGGAGGATACCGAGGCGCTCGCGGGGGAAAAGCAGCGCATGCTCGCGGCGCGCCTCGAGCGCGTGCGCGCGGGGCTCGCCCGGCTTTCCGATCCCGCCGTGCGCGCGGCCGCGCAGGACAAATACAGGGTGCTGCGGGGCCTGCTGACCTGGGACCTGTCGGCGCAATACACCACGCGCCTGCGGGAGGAGAACAAGGCCCTGCAGGAGGCAGGCCAGCTCATTTCCGAGGCGGAGGCGCGCCGCGAAGAGCTGCTGCGGGCGCAGGCCGAAGCACCGGCGCGTTTCGACGAATTCGATCGGCGCATCGAGGCGCTGCGCGCCCGGGTGACGCGCGCGCAGGCGAGCGTCAAGGCGGCCGCGCGGGCGCAGGAGGACGACCTCGCCGAGCTTGCGGTCGCGCAGCTGGCACGCGAGCGCGACCAGATTCTAGCCTACATCGCCCAGGCGCGATTCGCGGTGGCGCAGATCTACGACCGCGCCGTGCGCGTCACGGAGAAGGCGCAATGAAGCGCCTCCTCATTGCGGCCTGCGTCGGCCTGGTGGCCTGCGCCGCGCCGCGTGCGCCGCGCGAGACAAGTACGACGCTCGCGAGCCTCGAGAAAAAACGGGTCGTCGTGGACCGCGACGCCACGGTCGACTCGAGCCGCGCCGCCGCGATCCAGGCCTATCGCAAGTTTCTCGACGCCGCGCCGCGCGATCGCATGCGGCCGGAGGCGATGCGGCGTCTGGGCGACCTCGAGATCGAGCGGGCGCGCGACGGCTTGGCCGAGGGCGCAGGCACCCGGGAATATCGCGACGCGATCAGAACCTACGAACACCTGCTGCTGGCCTACCCTGCGTATCCGGGGAACGACCGCGTTCTCTATCAGCTGTCGCACGCCTACGATCAGGCCGGCGACCTCGGGCGCTCGCTCGCCACGCTCGACAGGCTGGTTGCGCAGTATCCCCGGAGCATCTATCGCGACGAGGCCGAGTTCCGCCGCGGCGAGCTGCTGTTCACCTTGCGCCGCTACCCCGAGGCCGAGCAGGCCTACGGAGCGGTGATCCAGAAAGGCGCTGCGTCGACGTTCTACGAGCGCGCCTTGTACATGCACGGCTGGTCGCTGTTCAAGCAGGCACGCCTCGAGGAGGCGCTGCCGTCGTTCGCAGCCGTCCTCGATCGCGAGCTGATCGGCCGGGACAATGGGGCCTCGCTCGAGGAGATATCGTGCCTTGAGCGGCCGGTCGCGCGCGCAGATCCCAGCGTACTAATTGAAATCGTCCCTGTGGAGTCGGGGCGCAGCGGCGTAACGGACCAGAGAACGTGCCTCACGCGCGCCGAGCGCGAGCTCACCGAGGACACCTTTCGCGTCGTGAGCCTGAGCCTGGCCAATCTCCAGGGAGCGGACTCGATTCCGAAGTATTTCTCGACGCCGGCGCGGCGACCGTATGAATTCCGCGTGTACCAACAGCTGGGCGAGCTGTACCTCAAGCAGGACCGGACCGCCGACGGGGCGGAGGTCTTCAACGCGTTTGCGCGGCGCTATCCCACGCACCTGCAATCGCCGGTCCTCCAGTCGCACGCGATCCAGGCTTATCAACAGGCGGGTTTCACCGCGTTGGCGCTCGAGGCGAAGAAGGAGTTCGTGCTGCGCTACGGAGTCGAAAGCGAATTTCACCGGGTGAACGGCGAGCTCGCTTATGCGCAGGTTGCGCCGTACGTCCGGACGCACGTCGAGGAGCTGGCGCGCCACTATCACTCGGTTGCGCAAAAAAGCAGGAAAGACGAGGACTACCAGGAGGCCGCGCGCTGGTACCGCGTCTACGTGAGCTCCTTCCCCAGCGATCCTCGCACGCCGGCAATGAATTTCCTCCTGGCGGAGGCGCTATTCGAGAGCAAACGCTTTGCAGCCGCGGCGGCCGAATACGAGCGAACCGCCTACAACTATCCCCGCCACGAAAAATCGGCCGACGCGGGTTACGCGGCGCTGCTGGCGTACGCCCAGCAGGAGAAGCTGGTCAAGGGCGACGAGCAGCGCGTCGTCCGGGACCGTTCTGTGGAAAGCGCGCTCCGGTTCGCCGAGGCCAACCCGGGTGACCGGCGTGCGGCCGGCGTGCTCACCGACACCGCGGAGCGGCTCTATGCAGGCAACAACCCCGGGTCTGCGGCCATCACGGCACGGCGCGTGCTCGCGATGCAGCCGCCGCCCGCGCCCGAGCTTCGCGGCACGGCGTGGACGGTGGTCGCTCACGTGGATTTTCAGCAGGGGGCATTCGACCGCTCGGAAAAGGAGTACGGGGAGGCGCTGGCGCTCACGCCCAGGAACGCTCCGAGCCGCGCGGCGCTGACCGATCGCCTCGCCGCGTCGGTGTACAAGCAGGGCGAGCAGGCGCGCGCCGCCGGGCAGCTGCGCGCGGCGGCCGACCACTTCCTGCGCGTGGGAAGCGTGGCGCCCAGTTCGTCGATACGCGCGAACGCGCAGTACGACGCGGCGGCGGCGTTGATCGCGCTCAAGGACTGGAACGCGGCCGCGCCGGTGCTGGAGGGCTTCCGCCGCGACTATCCCGGGCACCCCCTTCAGGCGGAAGTGCCCGGCAAGCTCGCCGCCTGCTATATCGAGAGCGGCCAGCCGCTCAAGGCGGCGGGCGAGCTCGAGGCGCTTTCCGCGAGCGGGAAAGACATCCCGATCGCGCGGGACTCGCTGTGGCAGGCGGCCGAGCTGTACGAGAAGGGCGGGCAGGAGCGCAAGGCTGCGGCGGCCTACGAGCGCTACGTTCGCCAGCACCCGAGGCCGCTCGAGCCCGCGGTCGAGGCGCGCTATCGCCTTGCCGAGATCTCCCGCAAGGAAGGCCGCTCGTCGCAGCGGCAGGCGTGGTCGCGCGAGCTGGTCGAAGCGGAGCAGAAGGGCGGGAACGAGCGCAGCGACCGCACGCGCTATCTCGGCTCGCTCTCAGCGCTGGTGATGGCCGAGCCGCTGGACGCAGCCTACCGCGAAGTGCGCCTCGTCGAGCCGCTGAAGAAGAATCTCAAACGCAAGAAGGACGGGTTGCAGCAGGCGCTCCAGGCCTATGCGATCGCCGCGGACTACGGAGTATCGGAAGCGGCGACCGCGGCCACCTACCGGACCGCCGAGCTGTACGCCGATTTCGGCAAGGCGCTGCTCGACTCCCAGCGCCCCAAGCGATTGTCCAAGGACGAGCTGGAGCAATACAACGTGATGCTCGAGGAGCAGGCCTATCCCTTCGAGGAAAAGGCGATCGAGCTGCACGAGATCAACGTCCGGCGGGTGCGGGGCGGCGTCTACGACGACTGGGTCAAGAGAAGCTACGCCTCGCTCGGCAAGCTGCGGCCGGTGCGCTACGCCAAGGTCGAGAAGGACGAGGGGGTGATCAGTGCGCTGCACTAACCGCATGGTGCCGCTCGCGGCCCTCGCGGTGTGCCTGTCGCTCGCGGGCTGCGAGTCGCTGATGCTGGCTCCGGCCGAAGCGCCCGCGCAGGCGCCCAAGCCGGTGAAGGCCGAGCCGCCGGCTCCCAAGCCCGCGCCGCTCGAGCCGGTGGCGAGCCCCGAGTCCCGCGCGCTGTACCAGCAGGCGCTGACCGCGCTGGCCGCGGGACGCTTCCAGGAGGCGGAACGCGCGCTGCTCGTCGTGGCCCAGCGGGAGCCGAGGCTCGCCGGGCCGCACGCGAATCTCGGCATCCTCTACGGTCGCACGGGGAGGCCGGCGCAGGCCCTCGCGTCGCTCGGGGAGGCTGTCCGTCTCAATCCAGACCGCGCCGCCTACTACAACGAGCTCGGGGTGATATCGCGGCGCGAAGGCAAGTTCGACGACGCGCGGCGCTACTACGCGAAAGCGCTCGATCTCGACCCGACCTACGCGTACGCGCATCTCAACATTGGAATTCTCTACGATCTCTATCTGCAGGATTCGGAGAAGGCGATGCAGCACTATGAGCGCTACCAGGAGCTGACGCCGGGCGAAGCCGGCACCGTGAAGAAATGGATCGCGGATCTCCAGCAGCGCGATCGCGCCCGGCAGGCCAAAGGAGGGAAGAGCGAATGAAGCTGAAGACCATTGCCGTCGCGATGCTCGCTTGGGTCGCAGCGCCCGCGTGGGCGGCGGACCGAGCGGACCTGGAAGGCACCCAGATCCTCGGCAATCGCGAATTGCCGAAGGTTCTGTACATCGTGCCATGGAAGCAGCCCTTGCCGACCGAGCTGGTGGGCCGGCCGGCGAGCAGCGTTCTCGACGAGGCGCTCGCACCGGTGGACCGCGAGGTGTTCGAGCGCCAGGTCCACTACCATTCGCTGATGCAGCCGCCGTCACAACAACCGGAGCCGCCCGGCTCCGGGGGCAAGGGGAAATGAGTTTTCGCGGACATGAGTTCTTTTCTGTGGAGGTGATTCGATGAGCACATATGCCACGGTAGTCAAGTTTTTCCAGGACAGCGGGGTTTTCATCTACTTCAGCCTCCTGATCATGGCGGTCGGCATGGCGATATCGCTGGAGCGCTTTATCTATCTCGGCCATGCCCGGCGCAGCAACCGCAAGGTGTGGGATGAGCTGCAGCCGCTGCTCCGCGGCGGCAAGTTCCAGGATGTCTACGCGGTAACTTCCCAGTCGAACGCCGCCATCAGCAAGATCGTGAACCACGGCTTGGGGCGCGTGAAAACGGCGCGCCGGCGCGAGGATATCGACGCGGCGATGGAGGAGGGCATGATGGAGATCGTGCCGCGGCTGGAAAAGCGCACGCACTACATCGCCACCTTCGCCAACGTGATCACGCTGGTGGGGCTCCTCGGCACCATCATCGGCCTGATCAAGGCCTTTACCGCGGTGGCGCAGGTGAACCCGGCGGAGAAGGCCGAGCTGTTGTCGGCGAGCATCTCGATCGCGATGAACAACACGGCGTTCGCGCTGATGGTGGCGATTCCGTTCCTGCTCATCCACGCGTTCCTCCAGGCGCGCACCAGCGAGATCGTCGACGGTCTCGAGGCGGCCAAGATCAGCTTTTTGAACCTGGTCGAGCGCGCGAAGGCCGAGGCGCCGCAGTCCAAATGAGCACCCGCGCCCGACGCTTGCGCAAGCAGCCCGCAGGGCTGGACATCACCGCGTTCATGAACATGATCGTGGTGCTGGTGCCTTTCCTGCTGACGACGACGGTGTTTTCGCGGTTGGCGGTGCTGGAGCTGACCTTGCCGACGCAATCGTCCGGGTTCGAGAATCTCAAGGGTGATCTTCAGCTCGAGGTCGTGATCCGTCGGGACGCGCTCGAAGTAGGGGATCGCATGGGCGGGCTGCTGCGGCGTGTGGAAAAAACGAGCACGGGGCACGATTTCCAGACGCTGTCGGCGCTGATGCAGCAGCTCAAGGCGCGCTACCCCGACAAGCTCGCCGCGACGATCCTCGCCGAGCCCGACACGCCTTACGACACCCTGGTGCACACCATGGATGCGGTGCGCGTGGCGAGAGTCTCCCAGCCGGGCCGTAGCGGTCAGGTCGAGCTGTTCCCGGAGATCTCCGTAGGCGACGCGCCGCCCGCGGGCAAAGCGCGATGAAGCTCTCGCCCATTCAGAAGCGCGCCGAGCGGGCCTCGAGAAACAGGTCCCTGGTCGACCTCAACCTCGTTTCGCTGATCGACATCTTCACGATCCTGATCTTCTTCCTCCTCGCCAACGCTTCCGACGTTGAGGTGCTGCCGAGCGCCAAGGCGGTAAGGCTCCCCGAATCCACCGCGGAGAAGAGCCCCAAGGAAACCGTCGTCGTCGTCGTGAGCAACGAGGACATCCTCGTCCAGGGACGCAGGGTCATCTCGGTGTCGGAGGCGATGAAAACGGAGGGAGACCTCATCGAGCCGCTCAGGGCGGAGCTCGCCTACGAGGCCGGGCGGGCGATGATCCGCAAGGAGAAGGAGACCCAGAGCAAGGCGCTCACCATCATGGGCGACAAGGAGATCCCGTACCGGCTGCTGCGCAAGATCATGGTGACCTGCGCCCGCGCAAACTTCGGCGATCTGTCGTTCGCCGTCATCCAGAAGGGCAAGGCGTAATGACGGCCGCTGCCGCTGTGCAATTCCGCTACCGCATGGCGGTATTGCCGTGGACGGTCTCGGAGGAGGAAGAGCGCCGCTTCCGCCGCATCCTCAAGCGCGTGCTGCTCGCCTGCCTGCTCTTCAGCTTGATCATGCCCTGGCTGCCGGTGCCGAAGATCGATCGCACCCAGCCCGAAGAGTTGCCGCCGCGCTTGGCGAAGCTGCTGCTTGAGCGCGAGACGCCTCCGCCGGCGCCCGTGCGGAGAGCGGAGCCAGAAGGGGCCAAGCCCCAGCCCGAGGCGACCAAGCCGGAGCCGGCCAAGCCTCCCGTCACCGAAGCGCGCAAGCCCGAGCCGGCCAAGGCGCCGGGGGAAAAGATCGAGGCCGCGCGCCGCAGGGCCTCGGGCGTTGGCTTGCTCGCGATGAGAAACGAGATCGCGGACCTGCGCAGCGCGCCGGTAGCGGCGCAGTTTCAAAAGGACATCAAGCCCGGCCCCGGCGTGGGGTCGGGTTCCGGGCCGGGCGTGGGCGCGGGCAAGAGCCCGGGGCTTCCGTCGCGCGCCCTGATCACCTCCAACGCAAGCGGCTCGAGCGGCGGCATCAACACTTCGTCGCTCAGCCGGGGCACGGGCGGCGGCGGGCTTGCGGGCCGCTCCACCACGGTGGTCGAAGGGGTGATGGGCGGAGACGGCGGCGGCGGGCCGGGCGCCGGTGGCACGGTTCGCCGCGGCGCGAGCGACAAGGCGTCGCGATCGATCGAGGACATCAAGCTCGTTTTCGACCGCAACAAGGGCTCGATCTATACGCTGTACAACCGCGCCTTGCGCGACGACCCGACGCTCCAGGGCAAGGTGGTGGTGAAGCTGACGATCGCGTCCTCGGGCCAGGTGCTGGACTGCCAGCTCGTCTCGAGCGAGCTGCGCTCGCCGGACCTCGAGCGCAAGCTGCTGGTGCGCATCAAGCAGTTCGATTTCGGGGCGAGAGCCGTGGACACGATGGTGGTAACCTATCCCATAGATTTCCTACCGTCGTAACGAGCCGAAGCAAGGGGAGGCCACCATGCGGTATCGCTTGTTCGCTGCCTGCGCGCTCGCAGGCGTCTTCGCTGTTGCGGCGTTCGCCGCCGATTATCAGATGACCGTCAACCGCGACCGGCTGGTCAACGCACAGAGCGAGCCGCAGAACTGGCTGCTCATGAACGGCGACTACGCCTCGATGCGCTACTCGAAGCTCACCCAGATCAATCGCGACAACGTCAAGAACCTGCGCCTGGTATGGGCGATGGCGCTCGGGGGAATGCAGGACGTCGGCCAGAACGGCCCGGAGAACGAGGTCAATCCGCTGATCGACAACGGCTACATGTACACCACCGACGGCTGGGGCACGGTGTACAAGATCGACGCGCGCAACCCGACGAAGGGCGAGTTCGTCTGGATCGCCGATCCCGGGGTGAAGCATCAGGGCAACGTCCCGCGCACGCGCGGCATCGCGTTGTGGGACGACCTCGTGATCGCCAACCTCCCCGACGGCCGCGTCATCGCGGTCAATCGCGACAAGGGCGAGATCGTCTGGGACAAGCAAGTCGCCGGCAAGACCGAGTTTGGCAGAGTGGAGAAGTTCCTCACGGCTCCGTTGGTCGCCGAGGGCAAGGTCATCGTGCAAAACGGCGCGGGCGACGGCGGCACGCGCGGCTGGGTCGCCGCGCTCGAGGTGAAGACCGGGAAGGAGCTGTGGCGCTGGTACGTCGTTCCCAAGCCCGGCGATCCCGGCAGCGAAACCTGGAAGGACGACCAGAATGCCTGGAAGACCGGCGGCGGCGGGATCTGGCAGACCGGCTCGTACGACCCGGCGACGCGGCTGTACATCGTTGGCACCGGCAACCCCTTCCCGATCTACGATCCGCAGGCGCGCCCGGGCGACAACCTCTACACCGACTCGGTGGTGGCGCTGAACGTCGACACCGGCAAGGTTGCGTGGCACTTCCAGTACACGCCGAACGACTCCTGGGACTACGACGAGGTCGGCGTGCACATGCTTTACGACGCCACGATCAACGGCGAGAAGCGCAAGGTCGTCGGCCATTTCGCGCGCAACGGCTTCTATTACACGCTCGACCGGACCAACGGCAAGTTCCTCAAGGCCGACCAGTACGTGACCGACCTCAACTGGACCAAGGGGATCAATCCCAAGACCGGCAAGCCCTACGAGTACGATCCCAAGCTCGGCGTGCAGACCTACAACCCCGAAGCGCGCGCGCTGCGCGGAGACGGCAAGAAGCGCGCATGCCCGACCTGGCACGGCGGCGTCGCGCACCAGCCGACCGCGTTCCACCCGGTGAAAAACATCGCCTACGGCGTGGGCATCGAGGGCTGCTTCACCCAGAACGGGGCGGCGGTGGTGTTCAAGTCCAAGGACGGCGATGTCGACGTCAAGGCGAGCGAGAAGCGCGACTACTCGAGCGACCTCTACTACGGCTCGGTCACCGCCTTCGACACCGCCGGCCACCGGGTGGTCGCGAAGGCGGTCACCGACATCGAGATCCGCTCGGGCGCGATCGTCACCGCCGGCGGCGTGGTGTTCACCGCGCTGCAGGACGGCTGGGTGGTGGCGTACAACGACGAGACCCTCGAGGAGCTGTGGCGCTTCAACTTAGGCACGCCGCTCAAAGGCGCGCCGGTCACCTACGCGATCGGCTCTAAGCAGTACTTGGCGGTGCAGTCGGGCGGCCGGCACCTGCACCCGGTGAAGTTCGACAAGCTGGAGAACTCGAGCTACCTGTTCGTGTTCAGCCTGAACTGAGCTACTTCGGCAGCTCGTCGCAGGCCTCGACCTTAGCGCCCCAGTACTCGGCGCAGCGCGCCCGGTCCATTGCGCCTTTGCCCACGACGCTCGCGATCAGGAAGTCGACCAGTAGCTCGATCTCGCGCAGCTGAAGTGTCGCCGGCGGGTCGGGCAGGGTCAGGCCGCGCGACTTGAGATCGTCTGCCTTCATGCCGTAGCAACGGCCGTCGCTGTAGGCGAACTTGTCGAAGGCGGGCATGCTCCTCCCGGGCCGGCCGCACTTGATCGTGAGCACGAGGGCATCGCGCGGGAGCTTCGATTCGCGCAGGTTCGCTCCGTCGGGCATCTGGCTGTCCATCTTGCGCCCGTCGCCCGCCCAGCCGTGGCAGGCCTGACAATTTCCTTTCTGCAAGTACAAGCGCATGCCGTCGGCGAGTTCGGCCGGATCGGGGGCCTGCGCATGCGCAGCCGTGGCGAGAGCGAGCGCGGCGAGAATGGCAGCAGGCAGCTTCAAGCTGCCAATACTACGTCAACCGGGATCGCAGCTCCCGCTGGTCATCGTCGGCCCGGGGTCTGCGCCCAGCACGAGCGCGTAGGTCTGGTCGACGTTGCCGACGCCGATGTGCCGGGGCTCGAAGGGCGCGTCCTTGGTCAATGGATCCGTGATAGCCGTGCCGGCGGTCCTCTGCTCCGACGCCCAGAAGTCCGCGGCGGAAGGGAAGCCCGCGTCGGCGCCCCCGACGAACGAGGTCCCGCCGTATCCGTACTTGCCGCCAAACTCGAAGTTCTTGACGCCCGACGCGGCGAACTGCTGAGCATCCTGGCGCGCGGCCTGCATCAGGCGCGTGTCGAACGGCAGCGGGAGCTTGCCGGCCGCGGTCCGCGTCGCGTTGATCTGGTCCATCAGTGCGCTTTCCTCGGCGTTCGCGCACTGCGGGGTGGGGGTGCTTTTGGCGCCTGCGGTGCCCGGACTCGCTGGGCTGCGGGGCCCGCTGCAGCTGGCGAAGACGAGGGCTGCCACGACGAAGATGAGGACAGTGGTGATGCGAAAGCGCGTGCTTGGCATGGCGACCTCCTGTGGCGCGGAGACGCTGTAACCCTGCGCGCGTGCCACCTAGCTCATCGAGATCACGTCATAGTCCGAAAGGCGCAAAGCGTGAAATCCTGCTCACCCGCTTTCAGATCGGCGCGAGCACCACCTCGATTAGCGCGAGCTTGCCCTGCGACACCGCCTCGAGGCCGCGGAGCAGCGCCGGACGCAGCTCCGCCGGACGCTCGACGGCTTCGCCGTGCCCGCCGAAAGCGCGCGCCAGCGCCGGATAGTCCGGGCGCGGCGCGATCGACAAGCCGGTGAACTGCTTGCTGCGGACCGCCCAGCCGTCTGGATACTCGCGGGTCACGTCGAGCTTCTGGGAGAGGTAGCCGGCGTTGTTGAACAAGACCACGAGCAGCGCAAGCCCGAGCTCCTGGGCCGCGCCGAAGGATGCGATGACGGGGTTGTAGAAAAAGGCGCCGTCGCCGATGGTGACGGCGACCGTGCGGTCAGGCTGCGCGACCTTGGCCCCGAGTGCGGTGCCGATGCCCATGCCCAGGCCCCCGTAGCTCGCCGAGAGGAAGCCGCCCGCCGCGATACGCTCCATCTGGCGCAGCACCTCGTGGCGATGGGTGATGGTCTCGTCCACCAGGATCGCGCCTGCGGGAAGCACGGCGTTCAGCTCGTGGCCGACCCAGGCGGATTCGATTCGGCTTCCCGCGACGCGCGCCTTCTCGCGCAGCTGAGCGCGGGATCGTGCATTGCGCGCGGCCCATTCTCCCGCCGCGGCCGAGCGCGACCCCTTCGGCACCGCGCGGGCGACGCGCTCGGCGAGGAGCGAGAGCGAAGCAGCCGGCGCCCCCGCGACCGAGATGTCGCTGCGGAAACCCCAGTAGGGGAGGTGGGCGTGCAGCGGCTCTTCGCCGAGGTAAGCGATGCGCGCCGTGCTGCCCGCGAGGACCGCGGCGGGGTGCGCCGGGGCCACGGTCTCGACGCAAAAGAGCAGGTCGGCTTCCTCGAGCAGCGCCTTCATGTCCGGGAACACGCCGCCGTGGAGCGGGTGCGCGCGCGGGAAGTTTGCATAGGCGGAGTGCCAGCCTTCGAAGACCGGCGCCCCGAGCGTCTCGGCCAGCTCGACGAGGCGCCCGACCGCGGCGATGTCCTTGCCGACTTCCTCGGTGAGGATCACCGGCCGCTTGGCGTCGCACAGCGCTCGCGCGAGCTCGTCCAGCGCCGCCGGATCGGCGGCCGGGTCGCGCACCGGGGCGGCAGAGCGCTGCGGCTCTTCCGGGCGCGAATCCATCAGGTACTCGGTGGGAATCGACACGAAGGCCGGACCACGGGGCGCGGACATCGCGATGCGGCAGGCGCGCTCGATGGTCGCGGAGAGCAGCGCGCTGTCGTTGAGGCCGAAGCTCCATTTTGCGCAAGGAGCCACCAGGCGCGCGGGCCCGCCGACGTCGGAGAGCAGCCGCAGCCACTGCGGGCCAATCGGGTATTCGGGACGCTCGCCAAAGGAGATCGACTCGCCCGCGAGCAGCACCATGGGAAGGCGTTCGTGGAGCGCGGCGCGCATGCCCATGGTGGCGTGCAGAGCGCCCACGGTGGTGTGCAGCACGACCGCGCAGAGCTTGCCGCTGCTCTTGGTGTAGCCGCTCGCCATCGCGATCGCCGTTTCCTCGTGACGCGAGCAGAGATACTGGGGGAATTCCTGCGGCGCGGAAGGCATCGCGAGCGCCTCCCACAGAGGCGCCCAGTCCGAGCCGGGCGAGGCGAAGATCTTCTCCACGCCCATCCTGCGTAGGGCGCGGAGCAGGGCCTGCGCGCCGCTGATCGTCCCCGGACCGTCCATGTTCAGGGCTATGGTCTCACGAACGGGGAAATACCAGCGACTTGATCACCACCGGGACGGCGCCCGAAGCCGGGATCATCGTCCCGATGTCGACGAAATCGAACTCGCGCAGCGTGATGCCGTCGATCGACACTACCGGGTTGTGCAGGCGAAGCTGCTCGACGCAATGGATGCCGATCAGGCCGCCGATGTCGCCGTCGCCGACCAGGACGAGCGGCAGGCCGCGCTCGAGCGACGAGGCGAGCCCGGCGAGGACGCCGCGGCAGAAGCCGTCCAGCCTCGCGAACGAGGCCGACTCCTTCCAGCGGTAGCACAGCGCGGCGGTTTGCTCCCCGGAGGCAAGGTCCAGGCGGGCGAGCGCCGCGCGCACCGCGTCCGCGACGCGGTTGGCGTCGATCGACGGCCCGCCGAGCGGCAGCTCGGGTGCGATCACCGGGACGTTCCGCAGCGGCAGCACGCTTTGCGGCTCGACGAAGATCGTGCCGCCGCTCACCTGCACCGTGTACTGCGACGCGCCGATCACGGTCGCGCGCAGGCCCTCGTCGGGGCGCTCCAAGCGCGCGCCCCAGTCCTGCACGCGCGCGAGCACCGCAAGCGCCAGCGGAAGTCCGAGATCGCCGAAGCCGCGCCCCTCGCGGCCGTACAGGTACTCGGACACGCCGCCGGAGAAGGTGACAACGTCCGGCCGGCGCTCGTTGCGCAGGGGAGGGAGGCGCATCAGCGCGGCGGTGCGCGCGTCGAGCGACCGGCGGCTCATCGCCTCGAACAGGCAGTCGGCCATGCGGCCGATCATGCGGCCCAGAGCCTCAGGGTCCAGCTCCCGCCCGATCTCCAGCGCAACGCCCGTCTCCGCGGCGAAACGCCGCGCGGCCTCCTCGATCCGCCGCACCCGGCCGTCGGGGTCGAGAGACACGATGCGCGCGCCGATGTCGAGCGCGGTCAGATCGACGATATCGCCGGCCTTGCACACGGCGATCTTGCAGGTGCCGCCGCCGATGTCCACGTTCATCACCCGGCCGGGCTCGCGAATCGAGCGCGCTACCGCGCCCGAGCCGTAGGCGGCGAGCGTGGCCTCGAGGGCATCGCCCGCGCTCACCGACACGAACTTGCCCGCCTGCGCGGCGAACAGCTCGCCGATGGCGCGGGCGTTCGAGCGGCGCACCGCGACCCCGGTGAGGATCAGCGCGCCGGTGTCGATGGCCTCGGGCTTGACCCCGGCGAGGCGGTACTGCTCTTCGATGAAACTGCCCAGCGCAGCCGCGTCGATGGTCGCGTCATCCGAATAAGGCGTGAGCAGGACCTCGGATTCGTGCAACACCATGCGCTCGGCGACGACGTAGCGGTTGTCGAGGCGCTCGAGCGTGAGACGCGAGAAGACGAGATGCGTAGTCGAGGAGCCGATGTCGACGCCGACGCTGGCGAGCTGGATCTCGTCCTCGACTTCGAGACTTCTGTCGGTACCGCTGAAGAAGACCCGGCCTCCCTCTTCGGCCATGCGAGGCGGCTACTTCTTCGGCTGGACGTACCAGCCGGGGTCCATGCGGCCGGGCACGCCGGTCTTTTTCAGTGTCGCCTCGTATTCCTCGCGGATGAAGGGATCTTCCATCCAGTAGGGGATCGATGTCCCGCCCTCCGGGATGTCCATGCCGGTGTAGTCGATCGCCTTCTCGCCGGGCACGCCCGGGTCGCGACCCGGGTTGTGCGGGCCGAACCAGGCGGTGAGGCGCAGCGGATCGCTCGAGCCGCTGAAATGCTGGTGGTACCAGCGTGCGCCGCCGGGCGCCGCGCTCACCATTCCGACCGGCTCGTAGTCGACGCGCTTCACTTCGCCCGCGCGCCCGTCCTTCCAAGGCGTGACGCCGAGGCGCTCGGGCCAGGTGTAGGTGTAGCCCTTGCCCTTGACGCAGATCAGCACCGCGGCCGAGGTGTGCGCGTGGCCCTTGGAGTAGCGTCCGTTCTCGTGCTGGCCGATCCAGAAGTAGAAGGAGTTGTTGGTCATGAAGGGCTCGACGCGACGCCAGCCCGGCGAGCGCCGGTTGTCCAGCGGCAGGTCGCAGTTGACGATGTCCGGGATGAAGTTGGTGCGCCGCATCGCCAGGCCCCGCACCGGGTCGGGCTCGATGTCGTCCTTGGGCTTGAAGAAGTCGTCCGCGCCCGAGAAACGGTCGCGGAAGACGAAGGGGTTGTTGAACACCGCCTCGACGTTGTTGATCATGTTGAGCACGTTGGGCGCGGTCGTGCCGGCGAGCAGCAGCGCGCCGCCGGAGGTGGCGTTCACCAGGCGGTGCCAGGCGTTCATGGGGATCGAGAACATCGAGCCCTTCTGCCATTCGAAGACGTGCTTCTTGCGATCGCCGTCGAGCCACACCTCGGTGGTGCCGCGGCCCTCGACTACGAGGAAGATCTCCTCGTACATGTGCTTCTCGGGGTTGAGTGCGCCCGCCGGAGGGACCTCGACCACGTAGCAGCCCCACTTGGTCTCGGTGCCGTGCAGCTGGATGTAGTGGCCGCGGCCGCCGGTGCGCTTCCAGGGCGCGAGCGCGAGGTCCTGCACCTTGCGGATGCCGATGCCGCGGAACACGGGAATGCCCTCGGCTTCCATGAACGCGTCGTAGGGCGTGGGCTGCTTCTTGAACTCCCCGAACCCGGCGCGGCGGCTTCCGGAGGGCTCGTGCCAGTGCGTCTGGTCCTTGTCGTGCGGCATGCGGGCTATTCTGGTATGCAGAACACGGTTCCGGAATTATATAATTTCCCGGATGACGCGTATTTCGATCGTGGTTCTCGCCGCCGCCCTGGCGACGGCCGCAGGCGCGCAGTCGCCGGAAAGGAACGCGGCCGTCTATCTCTACGAAGGCGCCGACCGCGTGCAGCGCCTCGCCGAAGCGGCGCGCCGGGAGGGCTCGCTCGTCGTCTACACCTCGCTCGCCACCTCGGAATCGGTTCCCCTGACCCAGGCGTTCGAGAAGAAGTACGGCGTGAAGGTCGAGCTGTGGCGCTCCCTGTCCGAGCAGGTCATGCGCCGCGCGCTGAACGAGGCCCGCGCCCGGCGCCACGTCGTCGACGTCGTCGAGACCAACGCGCCCGAGGTCGAGGCCCTCGCGCGCGAGCGCGTCACCGCGCGCTTCTTCAGTCCCTACTTCGCCGATATTCCCGCCTGGGGCGTGCCGGCGCACCGCATGTGGGTCGCCGACCGCGTCGATTTCTTCGTCGTGGCGTTCAACACCGGCAAGGTGCGCGGCGACGAGCTGCCCGCGACCTACGAAGGCTTCCTCGACCCGAAATGGAAAGGCAAGATCGGCCTGGAGGCGACCGACCAGGAATGGCTGGCCGGGCTCGCCAAGCACTGGGGCGAGAAGCGCGCGCTCACGTTCTTCCGCGCGCTGGCGGCGATGCGCCCGGACGTGCGCCGCGGACACGTGCTGCTCTCGGAGATGGTGTCGGCAGGCGAGGTACCTGTGAGCCTCACCAACTACGCCTCCAACGCCGACTCGATGAAGCGGCGGGACAAGCCCATCGACTGGAAGCCGGTCGAGCCGGTGATCGGCCGGCCCCAGGCGCTGGGCCTCGCCGCAGCCGCACCGCACCCGAACGCGGCGCTGCTGTTCGCCGATTTCGTGCTGTCCCCCGAGGGGCAGCAGCTGTTCAATTCCATGGGTCGCTTTCCGGCGAGCGGGAAGGTCAAGAGCAAGCTGATGACCTTTCCCTACCTGATGCTCGACCCGATCACCCTGATCGACGAGGACGAAAAATGGCTCAAGTACTGGAACGAGCTGGTGTCGGCGAAGTAGGCCACGCGAAGAGGCGCACGCGTCTATCCTCGGTCGCCAACTCGCTGCGGCTCATCCGCGCGTTCTCCGAGGACCACTACGAGATCGGCATCAGCGACCTCGCCAAGCGCCTCGGCCTGGCGAAGAGCACCGTCCACCGCCTGGCGTCGACCCTGCTCGACCAGGGGATGCTGGAGCAGAACGCGGGCGACGGCAAGTACCGCCTCGGCCTCGCGCTGTTCGAGCTGGGAACGCTGGTGCGGCGGAAAATGGACTTCACTATGGAGGCGCGGCCGTTCCTGCGCACGCTCCTGGAGAACACCGGCGAGACGGTGCACCTCGCGATCCTCGACCACGATTCGGTGCTCTACGTCATCTCGCTCGAGAGCAAGCAGGCGCTGCGCATGGGCTCCAAAGTCGGCACGCGCGTGCCGGTGCACTGCACGGCGGTGGGGAAGACGCTGCTCGCGTTCCAGCCCGAAGGGGAGATCGAGCGCATCATCGCCCGCGGCCTTCCCGCGAGCACCTCGAGCACCATCGTCGACGCCAAGGCGCTGCAGCGCGAGCTCGCCGCCGTGCGCACGCGCAACTACGCGGTCGACGACGAGGAGAGCGAAGTGGGCCTGCGCTCCATCGCCGCGCCGATCCGCAACGACGCGGGGAGCGTGATCGCCGCAATCAGTATCGCCGGACCGGTGCACCGCATGACGCGCAGGACGCTGCTCGGCTGGGTGCGCGAGCTGGTCGAAGCGGGCGATGCGGTTTCGCAGCGGCTGGGCTGGTCTAGATCCCCAGGCGCTGCCAGATAGTCGAGGTGAGCCCCGCCTGGTTCATCGTGTAGAAGTGCAGCCCGGGCGCGCCCGCCGCAAGCAGGCGGTCGCAGAGGTCGGTCACCACGTCCAGCCCGAAGCTGCGTATCGAGGCGGCATCGTCGCCGAACCCCTGCATCTTCAGCCGCAGCCAGCGCGGGATGTCCGCGCCGCAGGCGTCCGAGAAGCGCGCGAGCTGCGCGAAATTGCCGATCGGCATGATCCCCGGGACGATGGAGGTGGCGATGCCGATGGCCTCGCAGTCGTCGACGAAGCGGAAGTATGCGTCGGCGGTGAAGAAGTACTGGGTGATCGCGGAATCCGCCCCCGCGTCCAGCTTGCGCTTGAAGTTCGCGAGATCGTCCCTGGGGCTCCTCGCCTGGGGATGGAACTCCGGGTAGCAGGCGACCTCGATGTGGAAGTGCTCGCCGGTGCGCTCGCGGATGAAGGCGACCAGCTCGTTCGCGTAGCGCAGCTCGCCCGCGCTCGCCGCGCCCGAAGGCAGGTCGCCGCGCAGCGCGACCAGGTGGTCGATGCCTTTGGCGCGGTACAGCTCCAGGGTGGCAGCGACGTCGGCACGCGTCGCGCCGATGCAGGAGATGTGGGGCGCGGCAGGGTGCCCGGCCGACTGGATCTCGAGCACCGTCTCGAGCGTGCGGTCGCGGGTGGATCCGCCGGCGCCGTAGGTGCACGAGAAAAATCTCGGCTTCAGCTGCGCGAGCTGCTTCCAGGTCGCGCGCAGCCTGTCCATCCCCTCGGGCGTCTTGGGCGGGAAGAACTCGAAGCTGAATGCCCGGGGAAATTTCGTCTGCGATTCCATGTCAGCGCTCGTAGGCGAGGTTGGGGGCGAGCCAGCGCTCGGTCTGCTCGAGCGCTAGCGCCTTGCGCCGCGCATAGTCGGCGGCCTGGTCCTCGCCGATCTTGTCGACCGCGAAATAGCGCGCCTGCGGGTGCGAGAGGTAGAAGCCGCTCACGCTCGCCGCCGGCAGCATGGCGTAGCTCTCGGTGAGCGTCATGCCGGCCTCGGAGGCCGCGAGCAGGTCGAACAGCGCGCCCTTCTCGGTGTGATCGGGGCACGCCGGGTAACCCGGGGCGGGACGGATGCCGCGGTACTTCTCCGCGAGCAGCTCGTCGTTCGAGAGCTTCTCGTCCGGGGCGTAGCCCCAAAACTCCTTGCGCACGCGCTCGTGCAGCAGCTCGGTAAAGGCTTCGGCGAGCCGGTCGGCGAGCGCCTTGAACATGATCGCGCTGTAGTCGTCGTGCTTCGCTTCGAAGGCGCGCACGCCCTCGTTGACGCCGATCCCCGCGGTCACGGCAAAGGCGCCGATGGTGTCGGGGACGCCCGAGGCCCTCGGCGCGACGAAATCGGCGAGGCAGAGATTCGCCCGGTCCGCAGCCTTTTCGGTCTGCTGACGCAGGCAATGCCACACCATCGCCGTTTCCTCGCGCGATTCGTCCCGGTAGATCTCGATGTCGTCGCCGATGCTCGCCGCCGGGTAGAGGCCGAAGACGGCGTTGGCCTCGAGCGACTTCTCCGCGACGATGCGCTCGAGCATCGCCTTGCCTTCCGCGAACACGTCGCGCGCGGCCTCGCCGACCACGGCGTCCTCGAGGATCTTCGGATAACTTCCGGCGAGATCCCAGGTCTGGAAGAACGGCGACCAGTCGATATAGCGGGCGATCGCGGCGAGATCGTATTTGCGCAGGAGCCTCCGGCCGGGGGATCGCGGGCGCGGGGGAACGTAGCTCTCCCAGTCGATGCGATGAGCATTGGCGCGAGCGGTCTTCAGGGACGCGAGCGCCTGGCCTTTCTTCGCCGCGTGCTGGACGCGGATCTTCTCGTAGTCGGCGCGCAGCGATTTCACGTACTCGTCCCTGAGCTCGTCCGAAAGCAGATTGGAGCACACCGAGACCGAGCGGGAAGCGTCGGGCACGTAGACGGTGGGGCAGGGGTAGTTCGGGGCGATTTTCACCGCGGTGTGTACCCGCGAGGTGGTGGCTCCGCCGATGAGGAGCGGAACCGTGAATCCCTGCCGCTGCATCTCGTGGGCGACGTGCGCCATTTCCTCCAGCGACGGTGTGATCAGGCCCGACAGGCCGATGATGTCGGCGTTCTCCGAGCGCGCGGTCTCCAGGATCTTCTGCGCCGGCACCATGACGCCCAGGTTGATGACTTCGAAATTGTTGCACTGGAGGACCACCGAGACGATGTTCTTGCCGATATCGTGCACGTCGCCCTTGACGGTCGCGACTACGATCTTGCCCCTGGGCTTCAGGTCGCCGGACTTCTGCTTCTCGGCTTCGATGAATGGCACCAGGTGCGCCACGGCCTGCTTCATCACCCGCGCCGATTTCACCACTTGCGGCAGGAACATCTTCCCCGAGCCGAACAGGTCGCCGACGATGTTCATGCCGTCCATCAGCGGGCCTTCGATCACCTGGATGGGACGCTCGTACTTCCGGCGGGCTTCCTCGGTGTCCTCGACGATCCATTCGACGATGCCCTTGACGAGCGCGTGCGCCAGGCGTTCTTCGACTGAGCCCTTGCGCCACGCCAGCTCGTCCGCTTGCGTCCTCGCCCCGGTCTTCACCGTGGTGGCGAACTCCACCAGGCGCTCACCGGCATCCGGCCGGCGGTTGAGCACCACGTCCTCGACGCGCTCGCGCAGCTCGGCCGGGATCTCCTCGTACACGCCCAGCTGCCCGGCGTTGACGATGCCCATGGTCATGCCGGCGCGGATGGCGTGGTAGAGAAACACGGTGTGGATCGCCTCGCGCACCGCGTCGTTGCCGCGGAAGGAGAAGGAGACGTTCGATACGCCGCCCGAGATCTTGACGTGCGGCAGCTCGCGCTTGATGGCCTGCGTGGCCTCGATGTAGTCGCGGCCGTAGTTGTTGTGCTCCTCGATCCCGGTGGCGATCGCGAAGATGTTCGGGTCGAAGATCACGTCCTCGGGCGGAAAGCCGACTTCCTCGAGGAGGATGCGGTAGCAGCGGCGGCAGATGTCGATCCGCCGCGCCAGCGAGTCGGCCTGGCCTTTCTCGTCGAAGGCCATGACGATCACCGCGGCGCCGTAGCGGCGCGCGAGGGTTGCCTGGCGCACGAACTCGGCTTCCCCTTCCTTGAGCGAAATCGAATTCACCACGCACTTGCCTTGGATGCACTTCAATCCCGCTTCGATCACCGACCATTTGGACGAATCGATCATCACCGGCACGCGCGAGATGTCCGGTTCGGACGCGACCAGGCTCAGGAAGGTCGTCATCGCCATCTGCGAATCGAGCATCGCCTCGTCCATGTTCACGTCGACCATCTGCGCGCCGTTCTCGACCTGCTGGCGCGCCACGGCGAGGCCTTCCTGGTAGTTCCCAGCCAGGATGAGGCGCGCGAAGGCGCGCGAGCCGGTGACATTGGTGCGCTCGCCGACGTTGACGAACAGGGAGCCGTCGCCGATGTTCAGCGGTTCGAGGCCGGAGAGGCGCAGTTTCTTCTCGTCGCGGGGAACGCTTCGCGGAGGCAGGGGCCGGACCGCGTCGGCGATGGCGCGGATGTGCTCGGGCGTGGTGCCGCAGCAGCCGCCGACGATGTTGAGGAAGCCGCTCTCGGCGAACTCCTTAAGGAGCCCGGAAGTGTATTCGGGCGTTTCGTCGTAGCCGGTCTCCGACAAGGGGTTCGGCAGCCCGGCGTTGGGATAGCAGCTGATGTAGGTGTCGGCGACCTTCGACAATTCCTCGATGTAGGGGCGCATCAGCTTCGCGCCCAGGGCGCAGTTCAATCCCACCGCGATCGGCCGCGCGTGGCGCACCGAGTTCCAGAAGGCTTCGGGGGTCTGCCCGGTGAGCGTGCGGCCCGACTGGTCAGTGATGGTGCCCGACACGATCACCGGCAGCCGCCGCCCGCGCTGCTCGAACAGCGTCTCGATCGCGAACACCGCGGCCTTGGCGTTCAGCGTGTCGAAGATGGTCTCCAGGAGGATCAGGTCGGCGCCGCCGTCGGCGAGACCCGAAAGCGACTCAGAATAGGCTTTCACGAGCTCGTCGAATCGTATGTTGCGGAATCCCGGGTCGTTGACGTCGGGCGAGATCGACGCGGTCTTGTTGGTGGGCCCGAGCACCCCCGCGACGAAGCGCGGCCGGCCGGGATCGCGGTCGCTGAAACGGTCGGCCGCCTCGCGCGCGATCCTCGCCGCTGCGTGGTTCAGCTCGTAGGCGAGGGTCTCCAGGCCGTAATCGGCCTGTGAAGGCGCGTTCGAGTTGAAGGTGTTGGTCTCGATGATGTCGGCGCCGGCTTCCAGGTACTGGGCGTGGATCTCGCGGATCACCTCGGGCCGGGTCAGGGTCAGCAGATCGTTGTTGCCCTTCAGCTCGCGCGCCGACGAGGCGAAGCGCCGCCCGCGGAAATCGCTCTCCGAGAGCCTGTAGCCCTGGATGGTCGTGCCCATGGCGCCGTCCAGGATCAGGATGCGGCGCTCGAGCAGGGCCTTGAGTTCTTCGGTTCTGTCAGGCTGCATGGTGGTAGCGAGATTTCGCGCGAGCGCGCATGCGGCGGGCGGCTTCGACCATCCGCGCCAGCGCGGCCTCGGTTTCGGGCCAGCCGCGCGTCTTCAATCCGCAATCTGGGTTAGCCCATAGGCGATCGAGGGGAATCACCCGTTCGGCTTTTTCGAGGAGCTTCAGCATGTCCCCGGAATCGGGCACACGCGGAGAGTGAATGTCGTACACCCCGGGGCCGATCTCGTTCGGATAGCGGAACTCGCCGAAGCCCTCGAGCAATTCCATGTCCGAGCGCGAGGTTTCGATGGTGATCACGTCGGCGTCCAGCGCGGCGATCGCCGGCAGGATGTCGTTGAACTCCGCGTAGCACATGTGCGTGTGGATCTGCGTCTCGTCGGCTACGCCGCAGGACATCAGCCTGAAAGCACATACGGCCCAGTCGAGATACTCTGCCCAGTCCCGCTTCTTGAGCGGAAGGCCTTCGCGCAAAGCGGGCTCGTCGATCTGGATGATGGCGGTGCCGGCGCGCTCGAGATCGAGAACCTCGTCGCGCAAGGCCAGGGCGATCTGCGTCGCGGTCTTGCTGCGGGGCTGGTCGGCGCGCGCGAAGGACCATTGCAGCATGGTGATCGGCCCGGTGAGCATGCCCTTCATCGGTTTTTTGGTGAGGCTCTGGGCGTAGCGCGTCCATTCCACGGTCATCGGCGCGGCCCGCTCGACATCGCCGTAGATGATCGGCGGTTTCACGCAGCGAGAGCCGTAGCTTTGCACCCAGCCGTTCTCGGTGAAAGCGAAGCCTTGCAACTGCTCGCCGAAATACTCCACCATGTCGTTGCGTTCGGCTTCTCCGTGCACCAGCACGTCAAGGCCGAGCGCTTCCTGGCGCGCCACGGCGTCGCGGATTTCCGTGTGCATCGCTTCCAGGTACGCAGGCCGACCGATCTGGCCTTTCTTGAACGCCGCGCGCGCCTTGCGTATCTCGGGCGTTTGTGGAAACGAGCCTATGGTCGTGGTCGGTAGAAGCGGCAATTTCAGCCGGACTCTCTGCTTCTGGATGCGGGCCGCGAAAGGCGAAGGCCGCCGCGCGTCGCGCTCGGACAAGGCGTCCATGCGGCGTTTAACCGCGCCGGAGCGCACCCGCTTCGAGGAATCTCTCGAGGCTACCGACTGGCGCGAAGCTTCCAGCGCCGGCGCGATCGCGTCAATGCCTTGCATGAGACCCCGCTTGAGCGTCGCGATCTCATCGAGTTTCTGCACCGCGAACGCCAGCCAGTTGCGGATCTCTGCATCCAGCGCCTTTTCGTACGCAAGATCCACCGGCACGTGCTGGAGCGAGCAGCTGCCCGAGATCCACAGCCGCTCGCCGAGCCGGTCGTAGGCGGGTTTGAGCACGGCGAGGGCCGCGTCCAGATCGGTGCGCCAGATGTTGCGGCCGTCGACGACACCTAGAGACAGGATCTTCGACTCCGGGTAGCCGTCCAGGAAATCTGCGAGCTGCCCTGGTCCGCGCACCATGTCCAGGTGAATGCCCGAGACCGGCAGCGACTTGAGCGTGGCCGCGTGTTCCGCCACCGACTCGAAGTAGGTGGCAAGCAGCAGCCTCGGTGCTGTGGGCGCGAGGGTCTCGTACGTCGGCTTGAAGGCGTCCAACCAGCGGTCGTCCAGCTCGAGACCCAGTATCGGTTCGTCGACTTGCACCCAGGACACTCCCAGGGCTTTGACGTGCGCGAGCAGGCGCTGATAGGCCGGAATGAGCTGCGCGAGCAAATCGAGCTTGTGCGCAAGACCGGATTTGATCTTGCCGAGGTAGAGCAGGGTGAGGGGGCCCACCACGGAAACCTTGACGGCATGGCCCAGTTCTCGGGCTTGCATCACTTCGTCGAACAACCACTTCACTCCGCCTTCGAACTGCGACTCCGCGCTCCATTCCGGCACGAGGTAGTGGTAGTTGGTGTCGAACCACTTGGTCATCTCCATGGCCGGATGATCGGCGTCGCCGCGCGCCAGCGTGAAATATTGCGGCAGCGTGAGCGAGCGGGGGTCGAAGCCGAAGCGGCGCGGAGCGCACCCGAGGTACGCGAGGGTCTGCAGTACCGAGTCGTACCAGGCGAAATCGCCGACCGTGACGAAGTCCAACCCCGCCCCGCGCTGGCACAGCCAATGGCGCTCGCGCAGGTCCCTTCCCACGGCCAGCAAACCGGTCTCCGGTATCTCGCCCCGCCAATACGCCTCCAGGGCGAGCTTCAGCTCGCGCTTCACCCCGATCCGCGGAAACCCCAATACGTGAGCGACAGCCATGCCCGGCCCCTTTGACGAGTGAGGCATCTTCGCCTATGCTTAGCTATGAATCCAATGAAAGTTTGTTCATATGTCATGAACACGATTCATACATGCTCGAAGTTCGCCACCTCCGAACGCTGATCGCGCTCGCCGAGGCGGGCACCGTCTCGCGCGCTGCAGAGCGCGTGCACTTGACCCAGTCGGCTCTTTCGCATCAGTTGAAGGCCTTGGAATCGCACTACGGCCTGGCGGTGGTGAAGCGCCACGGCCAATCGGTGAAGCTCACCGAATCGGGACAGAGGTTGGTGACGCTCGCCCGGTCGGTGATGGGCGAGGTGCAGTCCGCCGAGCGCGACCTCGCGAAGCTCGCGCGCACGCCGGCGCGGACATTGCGCATCGCGCTGGAGTGCCACACCTGTTTCGACTGGCTGATGCCGATCATGGACGTGTTCCGCAAGGACTGGCCGGAAGTGGAGCTCGACCTCGTCTCGGGATTCCACCCCAACCCGGTCGCCATGCTCGCCGAAGGCAAGACCGATCTGGTGATCGGCTCGGAGAACAAGCCGCGCCGCGGGATCGTATTCCACTCGCTGTTCCGCTTCGAGGTGCTCGCCGTCCTGCCGACCGACCACCCGCTGCGTGACAAGCGCCATCTGAGCGCCGGGGATTTCGCGGGCGAGACCCTGATCACCTATCCCGTGCCCGAGGAGCGCATCGACCTGATCCGGCGGGTCCTGAAACCGGCCGGGGTGCGCCCCAAGCGGCGAACCGCCGAGCTCACGGTCGCGATCCTGCAGCTGGTCGCGAGCCGACGGGGCGTCGCGGCGCTGCCGAACTGGGGCATCAAGAACTACGTGGACTACAAATACGTGATCGCCCGGAGCATCGGACGGACCGGGCTGTGGAGCAATCTGCACGCGGCCACCACCGCCGAGATGGCGCGGCAGCCCTTCCTTCGCGATTTCCTCGAGACGGCGCGGCGCGAGTGCTTCTCCCGGCTGGACGGAGTCGTTCCCGTCCAGTAGGCGTGCTTCAGCGGTTCATCCAGCGCACGGGAATCCCCGTGATGTCCGCCTTGCCTAGGCCGGCGCCCGAGGCCTGGTCGTAGCATTCCAGAGCGCGCGCGGTCACCGGAAGCTGCCTTCCCAGCGCCCCCGCTTCCTCGACCATGGTGCGCAGGTCCTTGCGCATTGAGTCGATGTCCACGGTGATGGGGCCCGTGTCCTTGCCCTGGATCGCGGCTGCGAGGACGGCTGCGCGGTTGCGGAGCGCCGTGGGCCCGCCCGAAGTGTCGCCGAAGATGTCGACCAGCCGCGCGGCGTCCAGGCCCAGCGGGCGCACCAGCGCGAGCGCCTCGCCGAACGCCTGCCAGAAGACGAGCAGCGGCAGGTTGATCGCGAGCTTCATGCACGCCCCCGCGCCGACCGGGCCGACGTGCTCGATGCGCCGGCACATCTGCTCGAGCAGCGGCTTCGCGCGGGTGAAATCCGCCGCCTCGCCGCCGACGAAGCCGAACAGCTTGCCTTCCTTGGCCGGGCCGATGGTCCCGCCGACCGGGCATTCGATCATCGCAGCGCCCTTCGCGCGGATTTTTCCGGCGAGTAAGCGCTCGGTCTCGGACCTGACCGTGCTCATCTCGACGAACAGCTTGCCGTTCACGCTTCCCGCGAGAAGCCCGTCTTTGCCGTGATACGTGGCGTCAATCGCTGTTGCGTCCGTGAGCATGGTGATGACCGTTTCCGATGCGCCGGCAAGCTGCGAAGGGATCGCGGCGACCTTGGCCCCGGCCGCGGCGAGCGGGCGCGTCTTCTCCGCGGTCCGGTTCCACACGGTGACTTCGTGGCCGAGCCCGAGCAGGCGCTGCGCGATCGCCGCGCCCATTCTGCCGGTGCCTGCAATGCCGATCTTCACGTCGCCTCCTCTTGATCTGTCGTGTTGACACCCCGCTGCGGCGTGGGGTCAAATTGTGCGCGACAACTATAACAGGCCGGCAAAGCCGGACACCCGACACGATGGCGTCCGAGAAGAGCGAAATCCGCGACGCAATGCGCATCGACTGGGACGTGCCGATCCGCATGGACGACGGGCTCGTTCTCAGGTGTGACGTGTTCCGCCCGGAGAAGGAAGGGCGCTACCCGGTCATCCTCAGCTACGGTCCCTACGCCAAAGGTCTCGCGTTCCAGGACGGCTACTCCAGCGCTTGGCAACGCATGGTCGCCGAGCACCCCGACGTCGCCTCCGGCTCGAGCAACAAGTACCAGAACTGGGAAGTCGTCGATCCCGAGAAGTGGGTCCCCGAGGGCTACGCCTGCGTGCGCGTGGACTCGCGCGGGACGGGGCGCTCTCCCGGACACGTCGACCACTTCTCGCCGCGGGAGACGCGCGACTTCCACGACTGCATCGAGTGGGCGGGCGTGCAGCCCTGGTCGAGCGGCAAGGTCGGGCTGAACGGCATCTCCTACTACGGCATCAACCAGTGGCACGTCGCCTCGCTCCAGCCGCCCCATCTGGCTGCGATGTGCATATGGGAAGGCGCGGCGGACTGGTACCGTGACATGACCCATCACGGCGGCATCCTCTCCACTTTCTGGGCGAACTGGTACGACATGCAGGTGAAGACGGTCCAGTACGGGCTGGGGGAGCGGGGACCGCGCAGCCGCGTGACCGGCGACCTCGTGTGCGGGGACGAGACGCTCTCCGACCGCGAGCTGCAGAAGAACCGCTGCGACTTCGGCGACGAGATCCTCGCCCACGCGCTCGACGACGCCTACCACAAGGCGCGCTCGCCGCTGTGGGAGAAGGTGACCGTCCCGTTCCTTTCCACCGCCAACTGGGGAGGGCAAGGCCTGCACCCGCGCGGCAACTTCGAGGGCTTCGTGCGTGCCGCATCCAGGGAGAAATGGCTGGAGGCGCACGGCATCGAGCACTGGACCCACTTCTACACCGATTACGGCGTCGCCCTGCAGAAGCGTTTCTTCGCGCACTATCTCAAGGGCGAGAGCAACGGGTGGGGCAATCAGCCGCCGGTCCAGCTGCAGGTGCGCCGCGTTGACCGCTTCGTCGAGCGCCACGAGAGCGAATGGCCGATCGCACGCACCCGCTGGACGAAGCTCTACCTCGACACGGTCGGCCACACCCTGCAGCGCGATGCGCCCAAGGCGGCGGGCAGTGCGAGCTACGCGGCGCTCGGCGACGGGCTCGCCTTCGTTTCGGCCCCGTTCGATGAGGAGACCGAGATCACCGGCCCGCTCGCCGCGCGCCTTTTCCTGTCTTCCTCGACCGCCGACGCCGACGTGTTCCTCGTCTTCCGCGTGTTCACCCCGGACCTGCGCGAGGTGGTTTTCATGGGCGCGATCGACCCGCACACGCCGATCGCCCAGGGCTGGCTGCGCGCCTCACACCGCAAGCTCGATGCCAGGGTTTCCACCGATTACCGGCCCTACCATGCGCACGACGAGGTCCAGCCGCTCAAGGCGGGAGAGCCGGTGCAACTCGACGTCGAGATCTGGCCCACGTCCATCGTCGTCCCGGCAGGACACCGGGTCGCGCTCTCGGTGCGCGGCAGGGACTATGAATGGCAGCACGCCACGGGGGCGCGGCTGTCGAACTTCAAGAATGAGTTGCGCGGCTGCGGGCCCTTCCTGCATGATGATCCGCGCGACCGTCCGGCCAAGGTCTTCGGAGGGGAGAGCACGCTGCACGCGGGGCCGGGTCGCGAGTCGTACCTGCTGCTTCCGGTGATCCCGGCGAAGCGATAAGGAGGAGAACGCGTGGCCACGAAGCTCTACGGATTCTGGCGATCCCTCGCGACCTACCGGGTACGCACGGTGCTCGCGCTGAAGGGTGTCCAGGTCGAGCAGGTCTCGATCAACCTGCTGGAAGGCAAGCAGCACGCGGCCGAGTACAAGGCCCTCAACCCGCAGAGCGTCGTGCCTGCGCTGGTGGTGGACGGCCAGGCGCCGCTCTTTCAGTCGATGGCGATTCTCGAGTACCTGGAAGAGACCCATCCCAACCCGCCCCTGCTGCCTAAGGATCCGCGCGGACGCGCGCGCGTGCGGGGCTTGGCGCAGATCGTGGTGAGCGACGGACATCCGCTCGTCGTGCCTCGCATCCGCGGGTATCTGGAAAAGGTGATGCATCAGGACGAGCCGGCGCGGAACCAATGGCTCGCGCATTGGACCAGACAGGCCTTGGACGCCGTCGAGGCTCATCTGTCGAAGGAAAAGGAGACCGGGCGCTTCTGCCACGGAGACGCGGTGACACTCGCCGACGTGTGCCTTGCGTCCCAGGTGTTCGGCGCGAAGTTCTTTAACGTCGATACCGCGCCGTTCCCCACGGTGATGCGCGTTTTCGGCGAATGCGTGAAAATCGACGCCTTCGACCGCTCGCAGCCGCTCAAGCAGCCCGACGCTCCCAAGACGCCGCCGGCCCACTGACCGATCACCCTATAGGAGGAGGGAACATGACATTCAATCGCAGGCGATTCATCCAGGCCACGGGCGCAGGCGTGAGCGCTGCCGCGCTGCCTTCCTTCGCCCGGGCGCAAGGCGCGCCGATCCGCCTGGGCCTCATGACCGTGAAGACCGGGCCGCTCGCCTCGGGTGGCATCGACATGGAGCGCGCGCTGGTGCAGTACCTCAAGGAGCGCGACACCACCATGGCGGGGAGAAAAGTGGAACTCTTCGTCGGCGACTCGGGCGGCGTGCCGGCGCAATCGCGCACCAAGCTCCAGGAGCTGGTCGAGCGTGACAAGATCCAGATCATGATCGGCCCGCTCGACACCGCCTCCGCGCTCGCCTCCGACGACTACATCCGAGCGCAGCAGCTGCTGACGCTGTCGGTCGCGGCCGCCGAGGACATGACCCAGCGCAAGCCCAACCCCTGGTTCACCCGCGGCACCTCGACCTCGTCGCAGTGCGCGCAGCCGCTCGCCGACTATTGCGCCAAGACGCTCAAGTACAAGCGCATGATCACCATCGCCGACGACATCGCCTACGGGCACGAGATGTGCGCCGGCTTCCAGCGCGTGTTCGAGGACGCTGGCGGCAAGATCGTGCAGAAGCTGTTCCCGCCGCTCACGGTTCCGGACTACGGCACCTACATCGCTCAGCTCAAGACCAATGTCGACGGAATCTTCTTCGGCTTCGCCGGGTCGAACGGGTTCCGCTTCTACCGGCAGTTCAACGAGTACGGCCTGCGCGGCAAGATCGCGGTGGTCGGCGGCATGACCGCCTTCGACGAGGCAGTGCTGCGCAACATGGGCGACGAGGCGCTGGGCATCATCACCTCGTGCTGGTACTCGGCGGAGATCGAGAACGCGACCAACAAGCGCTTCGCGGCGAACTTCCGCGTCGACTGGGGCTACGACCCCGGGTTCTACGCCGCAGCGACCTACGTCGAGGCCGCGGTGCTCGACGCGACGCTGCAGAAGCTCAACGGCAAGATCGAGGACAAGCAGGCGTTCATGAAGACGGTGCGAGCGATCAACGTTGACACCGCGCGCGGACCCGTGCGCTTCGACCACCTGGGCAACGTCGTCGGCAACATCTATATCCGCAAGGTCGAGCGCAAGGACGGGCGCCTGGTGAACCGCGTCATCCACACTTATCCGAATGTCAGCCAGTTCTGGACGTACAAGGAGGCGGAGTTCCTGAAGAATCCGGTGTACTCGCGCGACTGGCCGCCCGCGAAGAATCTGGAATCGTAGAAAGAAGGGAATCACGGGGCCGGGTAAACCGGCCTCTTTTTTTGTGCAGTACTGGATCATCCAATCGCTGAACAGCCTCGCCCTGGGCGGGCTGCTGTTCCTGCTCGCGGCGGGCTTCTCGCTGATCTTCGGCCTGATGCGCATCGCCAACCTCACGCACGGCTCGCTCTACATGCTGGGGGCGTACGCGGGCGCGACACTGCTCGCGCCGCGCCCGCAGAGCTTGAAGGTGTTCCAGTATTTTCCCCAGGTGCCCAGCATCTGGATCGCAGCGCTGCTCGGCGGCGCGTTCCTCGCGGTGCTGGGAGGGCTGCTCGAGCGCCTGATACTTCGCAAGCTCGCCGGCAACGCCCTGGGGCAGGTGCTCGTGACCCTGGGCATCTCCTTCATCGTCGCCGACTTCTGCCTGATCGTGTGGGGCGGAGACCCGATCTCGATCCCGACACCTGAGGCGCTGCGCCAGCCGCTGCAGGTCGCCGGGCTCTCCTTTCCGGCGTACCGGCTGGTCGTCGTTGCGATCGCGGTGGTGACCGCCGCCGTGCTGTACCTCATGATGGAGCGCACGCGCCTGGGCGCCATGATCCGCGCCGGGGTGGACGACATGCAGATGGCGCGCGCCGTCGGCATTCCGGTGTCGAAGCTGTTCACCACCGTGTTCTGCATCGGGGCCGCGCTCGCGGGGGCGGGAGGGGTCATCGGCGGCCCGATCATGTCCGCCTATCCGGGTCTGGACGCGGACATGCTGCCGCTCGCGCTCATCGTGGTAATACTGGGCGGGATCGGCAGCCTGCTCGGCGCCTTCGTCGGAAGCTTTCTCATCGGCGCGATCTACACGTTCGGCACGGCGCTGGTCCCGGACCTGGCGTACGTGATCCTGTTCCTTCCGATGATCGTCGTGATCGCGTTCCGTCCGCGCGGGCTTTTCGGGCGCCAGACGGTATGAAAAAGGGAGCGTGGATCCTGCTCGCGGTCGCTCTGGCGGGACTTCCGTGGGTTGCGGGCGAGTTCTACGTCAATCTCACCAGCCAGATCTTCATCGCCGCGATCTTCGCAGCGAGCCTGAACCTGCTGGTCGGCTACGGCGGATTGCCATCGCTGGGCCACGCGTCGTGGCTCGGCCTGGCGGCGTACATCTCCGCGTGGATGTCGCTCAAGCTCGGCCTGGGCCACTGGATCACCGCTCCCGTCGCCCTGCTCGGGACAACGCTGGTCGCCTGTGCTTTCGGATGGATCTCGCTGCGCGCGACCGGCCTCGGGTTCCTGATGATCACGCTCGCGCTCTCGCAGGTGCTGTGGGGCACCGCGTACCGCTGGGTGTCGGTGACCGACGGCGACAACGGCCTGAGGGGCCTCACGCGCCCCATGCCCTTCGGCATCAGCCTGGACGGCGCGACCTCGTTCTACTACTTCACCCTCGCGATCACCGTCGTCGCGATAGTCGTCATGGCGATGTTCGTCGCCTCGCCGTTTGGGGCCGCGCTGCGCGGCACGCGCGACCAGCCGCGACGCATGGGTGCGCTCGGCCACGCCGTGTGGACGGTGCGCTGGATCACTTTCGTCTACTCCGCGTTCTGGGGCGCGGTGTCCGGGCTGCTGTTCGTCTATTACAACAAGTACATCCATCCGGCCTCGCTTTCGATCACGACCTCGGCCGAAGCGCTCCTCGGGGTCATCGCCGGCGGCTCGGGGACGCTCGCCGGCCCGATCGTCGGTGCCGCGATCGTGATGCTGCTGAAGAACTACGTGTCCGCCTATGTCGAGCGCTGGAACATGCTCATGGGGTTCGTGTTCGTGCTCATCGTGATCTTCATGCCCGAGGGTGTCGTCCCGGGGGTGAAGCGCCTCGCGCGGCGCTTCGGTCGGCGGAAACCCGAATGACGCCCGCGCTCGAGCTCGCACAGCTCAGAAAGTCCTTCGGCGGCCTGCCGGCCATGAACGGCGTTTCGCTGGGGGTGATGCCGGGAGAGCGGCGCCTGATCATCGGGCCGAACGGCGCCGGGAAGACGACGCTGTTCAACCTCATCACCGGCGACCTCGAACGCGACAGCGGGACGATCCGTCTCTTCGGGGACGAAGTCTCGCGCTTGAAGCCGCACCAGCGCGCCCACCGGGGCCTCGCGCGCACCTACCAGATCATCACCCTGTTTCCAAGGGACGCGCTCCTGCACAACATCGTGCTGTCACTTCTGGGACTGCGCACCGAGCGCTGGGGCGCATTCCGGGCGCTCGCGAGCTACGCCGGGCTCGAAGCGCAGGCCCACGCTGTCCTGAAGCTCGTCGGGCTCGAGCACCTCGCGCTGCGCCCGATCTCCGAGCTCGCCTACGGGGAGAAGCGCCGCGTAGAGATCGCCATGGCGCTCGCGCAGAAGCCGAAGCTCCTGCTCCTCGACGAGCCGCTCGCCGGGTTGTCGCGCGAGGAGCGCGCGGCGATGAAGGACCTCGTCGCGCGCATTCCGCGCGAGGTGACCGTGGTGATGATCGAGCACGACATGGATACGGCGCTCGACCTGGCCGAGCGCATCACCGTGCTGCACTACGGCAGCGTCATCGTCGAGGGGACCCGGGCGGAGATCATCGCCGACCCGAAGACCCGCGAAGTCTATCTGGGAGACTAGATGGGCGAGGCCCTGTCGCTGTCCGACGTCGACGCGCTCTACGGGGAGAGCCACGTGCTGCACCAGATCTCGTTCGTGCTGAGCGCGGGAAAGGTGCTCGCGCTGCTCGGCCGCAACGGCGCGGGGAAGACCACCTGCATGAGCAGCATCATCGGCTTCCTGCCGCCGCGGCGCGGGGAGATCCGGCTGTTCGGCGAGCCGATCTGGCGCCTCGCGCCCGAGCAGATCGCGCGCCTGGGCATCGGCTTCGTGCCCCAGGGGCGGCGCATCTTCGCATCGCTCACCGTGCGCGAGAACCTCGTCGTCTCGGCGCGCATCCGGGCCGGCGCGCCCGCGCCCTGGACGCTCGACCGGGTGGTGATGCTTTTCCCGCGTCTCAAGGAGCGCCTGCAGCAGGTCGCGGGCTCGCTCTCGGGGGGAGAGCAGCAGATGCTCGCGATCGGGCGCGCGCTGATGGGCAACCCGCGCGTCCTGCTGATGGACGAGCCTTCCGAGGGCCTCGCGCCGCTGATCGTCGCCGAGGTCGGGCGCACTATCGCCAGGCTGAAGGAGGAGGGGCAGTCGATCCTGCTGGTCGAGCAGAACGTGAAGCTCGCGCTCGATCTGGCCGACGACGTCGTTATACTGAACACCGGCCGCGTCGCCTTCCAGGGCGGCGTCGACCACGTCCGCTCCGACCAAGCCCTGATCACGCAGCACCTTGGAGTCTTTTGATTCAACTCACTGGAGAAGCACCGTCATGATGTTCACCTGCGTCACCCCGGGCTGCGATCGTCCGGGCCACACCCACCCCGCCATGGCCGCGCCGCGCAAGGGCGCGGCGAAGAGCCGGCGGCCGGCCAAGCACGCGCGCCCCGTGGTGCGCGACAGGAAGGGGCGCAGCCTTCGCGTCGACATCCATTGCCACTACCTGAACAAGGATGTGGCGGCCAGGATGGCGCCGCTCAACCCGGCGCAGTACGAGCCGCAGATCAAGTTCGCCAACGCGCTCACGCGCGAGGTCAACGTCAAGCAGATGCAGGACCGCGGTGCGAAGCTGTCGACGATCGAGGTGCGGCTCAAGGACATGGACCGTATGGGCGTGGACATCCAGGCGGTGTCGCCGGCGCCGCAGCAGACCTACTACTGGGCCGAGCCCGGCCTCGGGCTCGAGGTCTCGCGCTTGATCAACGACCGGCTCGCCGAGATCGTGGCGACCTGGCCCGACCGCTTCGTCGGCCTGGGCACGGTGCCGCTGCAGAACGTCGGCATGGCGGTGGGCGAGCTCGAGCGCTGCGTCAAGCAGCTCGGCCTGCGCGGCGTGGAGATCAACCCGAACGTCGCCGGGCGCGAGCTCACCGACCCCGCGCTCAACCTGGACGCCTTCTTCGCCAAGGCGCGCGAGCTGGACATCGTCATCTTCATGCACCCGATCGGGTTTACCCATGCCGAGCGCTTCACCGATCACTACTTCAACAACATCATCGGCAACCCGCTCGATACCAGCGTGGGGACCCTGCGCCTCATCTTCGACGGCATGATGGAGCGGCACCCGGGACTGAAGATCGTCCTGCCGCACGCGGGCGGGTACCTGGCACACTACTGGGCGCGCATGGACCACGCCTGGCGGGCGCGCCCCGACTGCCGCACCATCATCAAGAAAACTCCTTCGAGCTATCTCAAGCAGTTCTACTTCGACACCATCGCGTTCGACCCGGAGATGCTCAGGAACCTCATCGACAAGTACGGTCCGGAGCAGGTGCTCCTCGGCACCGACTACCCGTTCGACATGGGCGAGGAGGATCCGGTGGGACTCATCAACAGCGTGCCGCGGCTCAAGCCCGGGGAGAAGGAGATGATCATGGGGCGGACCGCGGCGAAGCTGCTCAAGATCAAGGGGTGAGCGGGCGCCGGGTCCTGCGCGAGCTGCGCCGGGCAGCCGGCAGCCTGAACAGTCCCGCATCGGCGAGCGCGGACATCTCGCGGCGCACGATGCGCTCGATCTGGTCAACGGCCGCGCGGCTCTCCGCCGCCGGCCTGGCCAGAACGAGGATGCGGTGCAGGTCGATCCCCTCGATGGGGTGAGCTGCGAGCTGTCCCGCCCGGACTTCGGCGTGCAGCGTCGAAACCGGCATGATCGTGGTTCCCACGCCCGAGAGCAGAAGGCGCCGGATCGCCTCCACCGAATCGACCTCCGCGTCAACGCGCAGAGCCGCCCCGAAAGCCGCGAGCTGCTCGTCGATCACGGCGCGCAAGCCGACGGTGACCACGATTTGCGTGCGCGCGAGCTCGGACAGCGAGAAAGGCTTGGAGCTCTCCCGCGCGCCAGGCGGCGAGAACACCACGAGCGGCTCGGAGATGAGCGGCGTCAGCGACAGGGCGGGAGTGCGGGGCGGGTTGGTCATGACCGCGACGTCGAGCCGGCCGGCGAGAAGCGCGTCGAGCAGCTGCGGGCTGAATCCTTCCACGACCTTGAGCGCGATCATGGGGCATTGCTGGCGCGCGCGGGCGAGGCAGGGCGGCAAGAGCAGGGGCGCGAGCGTCGGCGAGGTCCCGATCGCGACCTTGCCCCTGGGCGTGCGCGCCACGCCCTGGACATGCTCCTTGGCGCGCCCGATCTCGACGACGATCTTGCGGGCGTGCTCGAGAAAGTCGCGGCCCTGGGTGGTCAGCCGCACGCCGCGGGGGAGGCGGATCAGCAGCTGGGTCCCGAGCTCGGCTTCGAGCTGCTTCACGTGGCGGGTAAGCGCCGGCTGCGCCACGCCGAGCTTGGCCGCCGTGCGCGTGATGCTGCCCTCGTCGGCGATGTGCACGAAGTACTGGATGCTGCGCAGCTCCATTGATTCACCATAACTCTGCGGTATGCGTTCGCCGGCGCCCGAAGGGCGCTGCGTGTCCGGAAAGAGCCTGCCATGCCGTTCCAGCATGGCAAGCATAGCAAAACGGGATTTGTGGCGCTCGGGCGAAGATGCTCTAATGTCGCCCTGGAGGAGCCGCCATGAAACAGATCGGAGTCGCCATCGTCGGCACGGGCTGGTGCGGTGGCATACGCGCCGAGACCTGCGCCGCGCATCCCCTCACCAAGAGCCTGCACCTCGCGGAGATCCGGCCCGAGCGGCTCGCCGAAATGGCCGGGGCGACCGGCGCCAAGAGCGCGGTGGCCGACTACCGCGAGCTGCTCAAGAACCCGGAGATCGAGGCGGTGTACATCTCGGCGACGCCCGAGACCACCCATTACTCGATAGCGCGCGACTGCCTCGCCGCGGGCAAGCACGTGTTCCTCGAGAAGCCGATCGCGATGGAGCTGTCGGAAGCCGACGAGCTGATCGCGCTCTCGCGCAAGCACCGCCTGAAGTTCACCATCGGCTACTCGCAGCGCTTCAACCCGAAGTTCGCTTACGTGCGCCAGTCGATCCGCAACGGCACCATCGGCAAGCCGGTGAGCGCGCTGGTGTCGCGCCACCTCACCCGGGGGCTGGGCAAGAAGATCAGCGGGCGCGTGAAGCTCTCGCCCGCGGCGATGGAGTGCACCCACGATCTCGACTTCGTGCTGTGGTGCCTGGAGCCGGCGAAGCCGGTGCGCGTGTACTCGCAGGCGAACTTCGGGGCGATGCAGGAGGCGAGCGGCCAGCCGATCGCCGACACCCAGTGGGTCAGCGTGACCATGGACAGCGGCCTGTCGTTCATCGTCGGCGGCGGCTGGAGCCTGCCGCTCGGCTACCCGAACTTCTCGACCACCTGGATCGAGATGGTCGGGACCGACGGCGCCCTGTTCGTCGACGACAGCCACCGCGACGTGATCCTGAACACCATGAGCAAGGGCATGCAGCTGCCGATGTCGACCATGCCCGGCGAGCGGGTCGAGCATACCTACGCCGGGCCGATGGCGGCCGAGACGCTCCACTTCCTCGAGGCGGTCGCGTACGACCGTCCCGTGATGGTGACGCCTGAGCACGCGCGCATGGTGATGGAGGTCTACATCGCCGCCGACCTGTCGGCGGAGCGCAACGAGGCGGTGTCGCTCGCCATCGCCCCGTCGAAATCCGTCCGCGCGGTGGCGTGAAGAAGAATCCAAAACGCATCGGTCTCGCGATCATCGGAGCGGGCCGCGTCGGCCTGTTCCGCGGGGAAGTCGCGGCGCGGCATCCTCAGGTCGATTTCATCGGCCTGGCCGAACTCAAGCCCGAGCGCGCCAAGCTGGTCGCGGAAAAGGTCGGCGCCGATTTCGTCACCGCGGACTTCCGCGAGCTGCTCGCGAGGCCGGAGGTGACGGCCGCGATCGTCTCCACCGACGAGCACCTGCACGTCGACCCGATCCTTGCCGCGGTCGAGCGCAAGATCCCGCTGCTCATCGAGAAACCGCTCGCGACCGGCCTGGCGGATTCCGAGCGCGTGCTCGCCGCGATCCAGAAGTCGGGCGTGGACGCGGTGGTCGGCTACACGCAGCGCTTTCGCCGTCGCTGGCTCGTGGCGAAGGAGAAAGTGCGCACCGGAGCGCTGGGCGACGTCACGCTGGTCACGTCGCGCGCGTTCATGAACCGCCTGGTCGCGCTCGACAATTACGAGCGCACCGACGACCCCGCGTCGATCTCGCCCATGGTGATCTCGGGCACGCACGCGCTCGACGTCGTCATGTGGATGATGGAGGCGAAACGCCCGGTCGAGGTCTACGCGCGCTCGGTCGACAAGGCGCTGGGGCCGATCTGCCGCGGCATCGACGCGACCGCCGGCGTGATCACCTTCGAGGACGGGAGCCTCTACCACGCCTCGATCTCGTGGGCGCTGCCCAAGGTGTGGCCGGGCGCGGTGTACAGCCTGGAAGTGGGCATCGTCGGCACCGAGGGTGTGCTCACCATCGACGACACGCACCGCGACATCGTGCTCGCGACCAGCAAGGCCCAGGGCGAGGGCTACGCTCCCGACGCGGCGCGCCGCGTGGATTTTCTCGGCAGCTATCCGCCGGGCGACATCGCGCTCGGCGAGCTGCGCGGCCCGATGCGGGAAGAGACGGAGCAGTGGCTGAACCGCGTGTCGCTGGGCGTGCCGACGCAGCACGCGAGCGCGGCCGAGGCGCACCACCGGCTCATGCTCACCAAGGCGTTCGACCTGTCGGCACGCCTCAAGCGCGCCGTGCCGCTGCCGATCACCGCGCAGGACGAGCAGGAGCGGCCGCGCGGAGGCCTGCGCGCGGCCGGCTGAGGAGGGGAGAGAATGCTCAAGGCGTTACGAGCGGCGTGGATTGCGCTCGCGCTCGCGCCGGCGCTGTGCGCCGCGCAGGGTTATCCCTCGCGCCCGGTGAAGATGATCATTCCCTTCGCCCCCGGCGGCGCCTCGGACTTCGTTGGCCGGATCATGCAGCCGAAGATGACCGAGCTCCTCGGCCAGCAGCTCGTGATCGAGAACCGCGGCGGAGCGGCGGGCAATATCGGTCTAGAGGCGGCGGCGAAGTCCGACCCCGACGGCTACACGATTTTCCTGGGCAACATCGGCACGATCGCGATCAACGCCGCCGTGTTCCGCTCGCTCAGCATCAAGCCGCAGAGCGATCTCATCGCGATCACCGAGGTGGTGGACGTGCCCGGAGTCCTGATCACCAGCAGCGATTTCCCGCCGCGGACCGTGCAGGAGCTGGTTGCGTACGCCCAGGCCAATCCGGGCAAGCTCAACTACGGCTCGCCGGGCTCCGGCAGCCAGAACCGCCTCGAGATGGAGCTGCTGCGCCAGGCCGCGGGCGGCATGGACATGGTGCACGTTCCCTACAAGGGCGGCGCCGGACCCGCGGTGACGGGCCTGATCGCCGGCGAGACGCAGCTCATGTTCACGACCGCTCCGTCCGCGCTCGGCGCCATCAAGGGCGGGCGGCTGAAGGTGCTGGCGGTGACCAGCGCAAAGCGCATCGCGGCCCTGCCCGACGTGCCGACCATGGTGGAGTCGGGCTTCCCGCGCTCGGTGAGCGGCTCCTGGCAGGGCCTGTTCGTGCCGAGGGGGACCTCGCAGCAGTTGGTGGACAGGCTCTTCGCGCTGGCCCAGCAAGTGATGAAGACGCCCGATGTTGCGGAGCGCCTCGCGGGCGGCGGAGTCGACGTGGTGCTGAGCGAGTCGCCCAAGGCCTTCGCCGGCTTCGTCGCATCGGAGTCGGAGCGCTGGGGCAAGGTCGCCCGCGAAGTGGGCGCGACGGTGGATTGAAGCGGTCAGCGGTGAACTAGCAGGCCAATACTGGAACTGGAGAGGAAAGCAATGGCAAATGCAGGAATGGTGGGGCTGGACTGGCAGCAGCGCATCAACTGGGACAGGCTGCGCAAGTATCGCCTCGAGCGCGCGCGGGCGCGCATGAAGGCAGCGGGGCTGGGCGCGATGCTGCTCATGTACGACGAGAACGTGCGCTACGTGACCAGCACTCTCACGCCCGGATGGAACCGCCTGAAGCCGGGCCTGCGCTACGCCATGCTGTGCGGCGACGACGCGCCGGTGCTGTTCGAGCAGGGCGACATCGGCATGCAGATCGAGCGCCACTCGCCGTGGATCCCCAAGGACCACATCCGCTGGTCCTACGCCTGGATCAAGGGCGCTGCCGGCCCGGCTTCGCTTTCGCAGGTGAAGAAGTTCACCAACGCGATCAAGCAAGAGATGAAGAAGGCCAATGTCGGCGGCCAGAAACTGGGCGTGGACTTTGTCGACATCAACATGATCCAGGTGTTCAAGGACGAAAACATCGACTGGACCGACGGCATGACGCCGATGATGGAGGCGCGCGCCATCAAGAACGAGGACGAGCAGGAGGCGCTGCGCATGGTGGGCGCGATCGGCGACGCGGCGCACTGGGAGTTCATGAAATTCCTGCAGCCTGGCCGCACCGAGAACCAGCTCACCGCGCACATCATGCAGTACCTGTACTCGGTTCCCGGCATGGAGGACGTCGAGGACGTGATCGTGTCCTCGGGGCCGAACACCTGGCCCAACTGGCGCAATTTCTCCGACCGCATCGTCAAGCCCGGCGACATCGTCTTCATGGACCTGGCCGCGCTCACCTGGAACGGCTACAAGTCGTGCTACTACCGCACCTACTGCGCCGGCAAGGAACCGACCAAGGAGCAGAAGGACATCTACGCGACCGCGCTCAAGTGGCTGTACGACTCGATCAAGGCGGTGAAGGTCGGCACGACCACGCGCGAGATCGCCTCCAAGTGGCCCTCGGCGAAGGAGGCCTGGGGCTACGCGGAGGAGGACCAGGCGGCGGCGAACCTCTGGGGCCACGGCCTCGGCCTCGCGCAATACGACCAGCCGGTGATCTCGCGCATCTGGTCGCTCGACCACCCGATCGAGATCAAGGAGGGCATGGTGTTCGCGCTGGAAACCCAGCACGGCAAGAAGTTCGAGTGGGGCGTGCGCATCGAGGAGATGCTGATCGTGCACAAGGACAAGATCGAGATCATCTCCAGCTTCCCGGTCGAGCAGATCACCGTGGTCGATCCCATTCCGGGCTACTCCACTCTCGCCGGGCGCTAGGGCCTTGCGTACCGCTCTCCTCCAGGCGCCGCGCAAGCTCGCGGTCGTCGAGCGCGACAAGCCCGTGCCCGGGCCGGGCGAAGTGGTCGTCGAGACCGCGGCGACGGCGGTCTGCCACACGGATCTCTCGATCTACGTCGGCGAGCACCCCGGGGTGCGCTATCCCGTGGTGATGGGGCACGAGTCCACCGGGATCATCGACGCGATCGGGGAGGGCGTAACCGGCCTGAAGACGGGCGAGCACATCATCATCAATCCGATCATCACCTGCGGGCAATGCGACCAGTGCGCGCGCGGCGCCGGTAACCTGTGCCGCAACGCGGGCCTGTTCGGCCGCGAGATCGAGGGCTCGCTCTCCCAGTTCGTGAAGCTGCCTTCGCGCTACGTGCACGTGCTCCCTCCGCGGCTGCCCCTGGAGGCGGCGACGCTCATCGAGACGCTCGCGACCGTCCGCCACGCCCAGCACCGCGTGGGGGTCGCGACCGCGGAATCGGTGGTGGTGCTCGGCATGGGCACCGCGGGCCTGCTCCACGCGCGTCTTGCGGTGCTCACCGGCGCGACGCCGGTGATCGCGGTGTCGCGCACGCAATGGAAGCTCGACATGGCCGAGCGCATGGGCGCGCACCACGTCATCAAGGCGCCGGTGGAGAACGCGGTCGACGAGGTGAAGCGGCTCACCGCCGGCAAGGGTGCCGACGTGGTCATCGACGCCGCGGGGAGCGCGGAGTCCTTGCGCGCCGCAGTGGACATGCTGCGCCCGGGCGGGCGCTTCTCGGCGTTCGCGGTGAGCCACGAGGCGGTGCGCGGCTTCTCGACCTTCCCGCTCTACTTCGGCGAGATCAGCATCATCGGCTCGCGCGCGCTCACACCGCAGGACATGAACCCGAGCATCCAGCTGATCGCCTCGGGCGCGGTCGATGTCAACGGCTTCATCAGCGCCAAGTACCCGCTGTCCGACGCGGCCGCGGCCTTCGAGGAGTACGAGCGCAATCCGAGCCGCATTCTGCGGCTGGTGATCGATTCGCAGGGCTAGGATGGAAAACCTCGTCGTCCCGCTGAATTCGCCGGAGGCGATCGACGCGAAGCGCTTCGGCCCCAAGGCCGCGAATCTCGCCGCGCTCGGCCGCGCGGGCCTGCCCGTTCCCGGCGGCTTCGCCGTGGACGCCCGCGCGTATCGGCTGCAGCTCGCCGCGCTCGGCCTCGACGCGACGGCCCGCGAGGTGTTCGCCTCCGACGACCGCCCGAGGGCGAGGCGCTGCGCCCTCGACATGAAGCTGGGCCTGATGGAGAGCCCAATCGTGCCGCGGATTGCCGAAGCGCTGCTCGCCGCATGGCGTGCCTGCGGAAAGGGCGTCGTTCGCTCCTCGGCCCTAGTCGAAGACCGAGCGGCCTCGAGCTTCGCCGGCCAGTTCGAAAGCTTCCTGGAATTGCAGGACCAGGAGGAGTTCCTGGTGGCGGTGCGCGCCTGCTGGGCGGCGCTGTGGTCGACGCGCGCGCTGCGCTACATGGCAACCCACGAACTGGACCCGGCGGACACGGCGATGGCGCTGATCGTGCAGCCGCTCGTCGAGGCGCGCGCCTCGGGGGGCGGGCTGTCGCGTACGGCGGAAGGCGACATGGTGGTGAACGCGGCTCCCGGCCTCGGGTCGGCGATCGCGCAGGGCGAGGTGGCGCCCGACCGCTACATCCTCGATTCGAGTGGAAACGTGAAGGCTTCGGCGCTCGGCCGGAAATACCACGGCGTCGCGTGCGTCCACGGCAGGAAATCATTCTCCCGCTCGCTGTCCGGCGCGCGCTGCCTCGACGCCGAGCAGGTCGCGGAGATCGGCCTGCTGATGCGGCGGAGCGAGGACGTCATCGGCGGTCCCGTCGAGATCGAGTGGGCGGCGGACGAAGCCGGGATCAAGCTGCTCCAGGCGCGGCCGCTGAGGGTCGCGGAAGCGACGGTCCCGGACGAAATCTGGCTGCAGCGTCCGAGGCTCGACGGTCACCCCTCGGGGATCGGCTGGGGCTCGGGACGGGCCTGCGTGGTGAATTGCGAGTGCGAGCTCGAGCGCGTCGCGCCGGGCGACGTGCTCGTCACCACCGTCGCCGGGCCGGCGCTCGGACCGGTGCTCGCGCACGTCGCGGGCGTGGTCGCCGAGCTGGGCGGCAGCACCTCGCATCTGGCGTCGCTCGCGCGCGAGCGCGGCGTGCCCATGGTGCTGGGCGTGCCCGAGGCGACCCGGCGCATCCCGGACGGCGCCACGGTCGCCGTCGACGGCGTCGCCGGCGTGGTGAGGTGGACGCAGTGAAGGCGAAGGTCGTCATCACCGACTACGTCTGGGAGTCGCTCGACGTGGAGAGGAAGACGCTCGGAGACCTCGCCGAGCTGGTCGCGCTCAAGACCAAGAAGCCCGAGGAATTCCTGGACGCGGCGAAGGACTGCGACGCTTTGCTCAACACCTACGCCGGCCCGATCACCGCAGACGTGATGGCGAAAATGCCAAAGTGCCGCATCATCGCGCGCTACGGCATCGGCGTGGACACCATCGACCTGGAGGCGGCGACCCGCGCCGGCATCATCGTCACCAACAACCCCACGTACTGCATCGAGGAGGTCGCCGAGCACACCATGGCGCTGCTCCTCGCCTGCGCGCGCAAGATCGCGTTCTACGACCGCCTGGTGCGCGCGGGGAGGTGGGAGGTGCCGCCGGGCAAGCCCATCTACCGCCTTGCGGGGCGCACGCTGGGACTGGTCGGCTTCGGCAACATCGCCCGCCACGTGGCGCTGCGCGCCGCGGCGTTCGGCATGCACGTTGTCTACGTGGATCCGTTCGTGCAAGAAGGGCCGGGGAAGAAGGTCGAGCTGGACGCGCTGCTGTCAGAGTCCGACTTCGTGTCCTTGCATCCGCCCCTCACCGCCGAGACGCGCAAGCTGATGAACGATGCGGCATTCTCGCGAATGAAGCCCTCGGCCTTTCTGATCAACTGCGCGCGCGGACCGGTGGTCGATACCGATGCGCTGGTGCGAGCGCTCGATTCGAGGAAAATCGCGGGCTGCGCGCTCGATACGACCGATCCCGAGCCGCTTCCCGATCCGCATCCGCTGCGCGGCCGCGAGAATGTCATCATCGTTCCTCACGCGGCGTGGTACAGCGAGCAGGCGATGGAAGGGCTGCAGGCCGGAGCGCCCGGCGAGGTCCGCCGCGTCCTGTCGGGGCAGTGGCCGGTCAACGTGGTGAACAAGGCAGTGAAAGGCAAGAATCGCGCGGGACTATAGGAGGGCATCATGTCTTATCTTCGCAATGCAGTCGTTGCGCTGAGCGCCTGCCTGATCGCCGGCCCGGCGCTCGCCCAGGGCAAGTGGACCAAGCTGGCGCCGTTCCCGGAGCCTTCCGAGGAGCTCCTCGGCGCCTCGGCCGGCGGCAAGATGTACGTGTTTGCGGGCCTCGCGCCCGGCTGGGTCCCCAAGGGCCTGGTCTACGAGTACGATCCCGCGACCGACAAGTGGGCGACGAAGAAGCCCATGGCGCTCGCCTCGCACCACGTCGCCTTCGCCGAGCTGAAAGGGAAGATCTACGCCTTCGGTGGCTTCGTGCTCCCCCCCAAGGGCCAGCCGCCCGCCTGGGTGCCGATCGACAACGCCTGGGAATACGACCCTGCGGCGGACAGCTGGAAGGCGCTCGCGCCCATGCCCACCAAGCGCGGCTCGCCGGTGGCGGTGTCGCTCGGCGACAAGATCTACGTGATCGGCGGCGCAGTGACGGGACCGGGACAGAGCGCGGTGCACCCGCAGCGCCCGCATACCTCCGTCGGCACAGTGGAAGAGTACGACCCGGCGGCGAACACCTGGCGGGGGCGCGCGCCCATGCCGACGCCGCGCAACCACGCCGTCGGCGGAGCGGTGGGCGGCAAGATCTATGTGGTGAGCGGCCGCGTCGGCGGCGCGTTCATCTCGGGCGGGTCCTCCAACGTCGGCGTGACCGAAGCCTACGACCCGGCGACCGACAGCTGGAGCCAGGGCCTGGCGCGCATGGCGAACGCGCGCAGCGCCGGCGCGGGCGGCGTGTGGGGCGGGCGGTTGTACATCACCGGCGGCGAGTACCAGGACCCGGGCATGATGGCGACCTTCCGCTCGCTGGAAGCCTACGATCCCGCGACCAACGGTTGGCAGACGCTCGCGCCGATGCCGGTGTCGCGCCATGGACTCGCGGGCGCGGTGGTCGGCAACCGGCTGCACATGGTGAGCGGCGACGTGCAGTCGGCGGGCACAGGCGTGCACGTCGACACCGAGGAGCATGACGCTTACGACTTCGAAAGCGCCAAGAAATAGAAGAGCCCGCGCCGGATCGTCAGGCGCGGGCCCGAGGCTCCCCCTGAGCTAGAGCGCGCGCAGGAAGTTGAGCACGTCCTGCTTGTCGGTTTCGGGGAGATCGTTGTACCTCGAGATCACGCCGTTCGCTTCCGACCCCTTGCTCGAATGCTCCTGGATCGCGCGCACGAGGTCCGAGGTGCGCCCATCGTGCAGGAAGAAGATCCGCTGCCCCAAGCCCCACAGCGGCGCGCTGCGGAACTCGCTAGGTCCGGCCGCGCCCTGGCTCACGCCGTCTGCGAGGCGGTCGCCCATGTCGTGCACCACCAGGTCGGAATACAGATTCGCCGTCTGTCCCCCGAGCGCGGCGACGGTGGACGGGCCCGTGGTCAACGAAGGCGTATGGCACAGCGCGCAGCCGGTGCTCGAGAACAGCGCCCTGCCGTTGATGATCGACGGGGTGTCGGGAGCCGGAGTGGGCGGCGCGAGGAGGCGCATGAAGTTCGCGAACCGCTCGATGTTGCTGAGCACTTCGACCGGCGTGGTCGCGTCGAAGTTGGTGACGTCGTTCGGAACGGTGGCGAACTGGCAATTGGCCGTCTCGTCGCGCTCGGTCTGGAAGATCTCGTTGCTGATGCCCATCTCGACATTGTAGGCCTCGCCGGAGAACAGCAGCAGCGACTTGTTCTGCGCTTTCCAGCCGAAGCGCGCGACCGTGCCGTCGTTGCCGTTGTTGTTGGTGGTGCCGGTGATGTTCGGCTTGCCCTTGATCCCGAGCGCCGCTTTCTGCGCCGCGCTCGCGGCCGCGTTGGCGATGATCGCCGAGTCGGGAATCTGCTCGATCAGCCCGGCGCCAAAGACCGGTGTGGGGATCCGGAAGATGACGTTGCCGTTCGCAAGCTGCCTGGCGAAGTCGGGCTGGACGAGCGTGCAGCCGGTTGCGCCGGCGCGTCCCGTGATGGTGAACAGCGCGTGCACGCCGCCGTCGGGGCTCTTGTCCGGGTTCTGCACGAAGCGCGCCTCGCGCACCGGGCCGTTCAGGGAGACGAACGTCGGAACCATGTCGGTGCCGCCGTCCTGGGTGGCGAAGGCGACCTGGGGATTGACGAACGGGCTGGTGCCGCCGACGGCCGGCTGAGTATGGCAGCCGGCGCAGCTGTCCAGATTCATCCTCGGCCCGAGGCCGTTGCCGATGTCCTCGGCTTCGACGAAGTCAGCGAGCCCCGAGTCGAAAAACGCCTGCTGGTTCGCCGTCAATCCGCCGATCGGGCCGCCGCCGCCCGCAGGATCACCGCGGACGCCGGGGTCGCTTGCGGTGAAGCCCGGAGGGGGCGGCTTTGCCGCCGCGAATTGGACTTGTGATGAAACGAGATCAGACCGCAGGAGAAGCAGGGCGGCGATCGATCCCGCGAGCGAAAACGTCAGAGCGAACTTGGTATTCATGTGCGGACCTCCTTGTGGCGATGTCGAAGGCCCGGAGCGCAGTCCGATCGGATCAGTTGTGAGAGGTTTCTCCATTCGATCGTAGTGTTAAAGCTGCGCCCGGACGAATGCATGTGACCACAGTGTCGCCGCCTTACGTAAGATGATCGATCCGGCGTCGGGATTCGCAGAGGGTCGCCAGTGTCGGGTAAATCAGGACAGCGAGCGAGGGTCATCCCGATCAGGCGTAGCCGGACCGTGCGTGAAAAAAAACCGCGCCGGTTTCCCGGCGCGGTTTTCAGGATGCCGTACGGACTAGAGCGAGCGCAGGAAGTTGAGCACGTCCTGCTTGCTCCGTTCGCCGAGGTTGTTGAAGTTGTTGATGACGCCGTTCGCCTCGGAGCCGTTGCTCGAGTGCTCGCGGATTGCGCGCTCGAGGTTCGAGGTGCGCCCGTCGTGCAGGAAGAAAACTCTCTGCCCGAGACCCCAGAGCGGAGCGCTGCGAAACTCTCGCGGACCTGCCTCACCCTGGCTCACTCCATCCGCCAGGCCGTCTCCCATGTCGTGCACCAGCAGGTCGGAGAAGAGGTTCACCGGCTTCTGGCTCAGCGCCGCGACGGTCGACTTGCTCGTCGTGAAGGAGGGCGTGTGGCACAGCGCGCAGCCGACGTCGCTGAACTTCTGCTTGCCGTTGGCGATCGAGTCCGCTCCCCCGGGCGTGTCCGGAGAGGGCTGCGGCGCATCGAGAAAGCGCATGAAATTGGAGAAGTTCTCGATTGCGCTGAGCGTCTCGATCGGGGTCGTGGCATCGAGATTGTTCACACCGTTTGGAACTGTCGCGAACTGGCAGGACGCGGTTTCGTCCCGCTCGGTCTGGAACAGCTCGTTGGTGATGCCCATCTCGACGTTGTAGGCCTCGCCCGAGAACAGGAGCAGCGACTTGTTCTGCGCCTTCCAGCCGAACCGCGCGATGGTACCGTCGTTGCCGTTGTTGTTGGTCAGGCCGGTGATGGCGTTCCCGGTGAGTTGGAAGTTCGCCTTGCCCTTGATCCCCAGCGATTGCTTCTGCGAGGTGTTGCTCGCCTGGTTGGCCGCGATCGCCGCATCCGGAATCTGCTCGATCAGGCCCGCGCCGAAGACCGGCGTGGGAATGCGGAAGATCACGTTGTGGTTATTGATCTGCGTGGCGAAGTCAGGCTGCGCGAGTACGCAAGGGCCCGGGGGCGAGACGTTCGCGCCGGTCCGTCCGGTGATGGTGAACAGCGCGTGCACGCCGCCGTCCGCGGTTCCGTCCGGGTTCTTCACGAACCGCGCCTCGCGCACCGGGCCGTTCGAGCTGATAAAGGACGGAACCTTGTCGGTTCCGCCGTCCTTGCTCGCGAAGGCCACCTGCGGGTTCACGAACGGGCTGGTGCCGCCGACTGCTGGCTGCAAGTGGCAGCCGCCGCATCCGTCCAGATTCATCCTCGGTCCGAGGCCTTCGTCGACCTCTTCCGCCGAATTGAAATCAGCCAGGCCGGAGGCGAAGAATGCGGCTTGGTTCGGACTCAATCCCGGGAGCTGCCCGCCGGCGCCCGCGGGGTCGCCGCGCACGCCGGGATCGCTGGCGTTAAAGCCGGAGCTACCGCCTCCGCCAAAGAACTGCGAAGAGGCGATCTCGATTTGGGAGAAGAACAGGGCAGCGACCGAGCCCGCCAGTGCCATAGGTGCTACAGACCTTCTTTTCATGTGTAGTTCCTCCTGATCCAGCAATCCAAGATTCGAGCGTCATTGTTGTAGTGATTCCTCTTTGCTGGTTGTAGGCAAAAATTGACGCTCGCCCAAACGGAATATGACCATGGGGCTTCCTTTGTGCGTAAGATCACAGAGACAAGGGCACGACTCGCAGGTGGTTATCAGGACCGGGAGTATGGCAAAGTAGGCAACGCGATACGGAAAGGGTTATCACATGCGGCTCAGTCAGATCCGTGATTTTGTTGCGGTAGTGGAATCGGGTGGCATCCGCGCAGCGGCGCGCAAGCTCGGGGTGTCACAGCCGGCGATCACCCGCAGCGTGCGCAGCCTGGAGACGGAGCTGCACGCTCGCCTTCTGCGCAGGACGCCCACGGGTGTTGTGCCGACGCAGCCGGGGCGCGCGCTGTTCGCGAGAGCGCGAGCCGCGCAGGCCGAGCTGCGCAAGGCGGAGGAAGAAGTCGAGCACATGGGGCAAAGCGCGGGGTCGGTGGCGTTCGGTGTGTCGCCCACCTCGGCGATGATGGTGCCCGAGGCCGTGACCCGGTTCCGCACGCAGTACCCTCAGACCCAAGTGCGCATCGCCGAGGGCCTCCCGCAGCTGCTGATTCCGCTGGTGAGGGACGAGACGCTCGACTTCGCGATCTGCCGGCGCGCCCTCCTCAAGCTCGATTCGGGCCTCGCGTTCCGGCCGCTGCTGCGCAACGACTTCGTGGTCGTGGCGCGCAAGGGCCACCCGCTCGAGAAGTCGACCTCGCTCGCGCAGCTGGTCGACGCGTCCTGGATCTCGCTACTGCCCCTGGATGCGCCCGACGGTCCGTTCGCGAGCGCGTTCTCGCCGGCGGGCCTGTCGGTCCCGAAACAGGTGATCCAGTGCGAGTCCTACAACACCGCGATCGGGTTGATCGCGAAGTCCGACATGGTCGGCTTCCTGTCGCGCCAGCTGCTAGCCGACTCGATCCTGGGCGACTTCCTGCTGGAGATACCGGTGACCGAGCCGCTGCCGTCGTTCGCGGTGGGCATGTTCACGCGCATCGGCACGCCGCTCACGCAGGTCGCCTCCGCCATGGCCAAGGCGGTCATCGCCGCGGCGCACGCGCGCACCACGCCCCCCGAGGAAGGTAACGGGGATCAAGCCTCGGGGACGACCGGCAAGAGCAAGTAGGAGGCCTTGTCGCCGCCGGCGTGAATGGTGTTCACGCCGGTGTTGTAGTCGGCGCTGTAGTGCGTATACGGAAAGCTTCCCAAGCCGTCGCGCGGCTGGATGTCGAGCCGGATGCGGTGGCCCTTCCCGAACACCATGCAGGTCGGCCAGATCTCGACTTCGAGCCGCACCGCCTCGCCCGGCTTCAGCAGCTGGCGTCGCAGGTGCGCATGGTAGGGCCGCCAGGGCAGGTCCAGCTCCGGATCGGTCTCGCGGTGCGACGCGCGCAGCCAGCCCTTCGCCACCGGGACGGGCTGGCCCTGCTGACCCATCTCGTACACGTCCTCGCCGTCGGGAGCGATGTTGCGCAGCGTGGCGAACACGTCCATGTCCTCGGTAGTGCAGGACACCCACAGGACGAGAACCGCCGGGCCCGTGACCTCGGTGTCCGCCTTGAGCGGCGCCGTCTCGAACGCGACTCCCATCGCGGGCAGGCTTCCCGCGAGCGCCGTCGAAGTCCACGAGGCTGAAGCGACCCCCGCCTTGGTCATACCGCTCGCAGAGTAGGAGACCGAGGTGCCCTTGCGTGGGGCGTCGTGGCCGAGCTTGCCCTCGGTGTCGCGCTTGCCGCGCCGCGCGGGCTCGAGGTACAGCCTGGTCCAGCGCGTGCGCGAGAGCGGCCACTCGTGTTCATACCGCCAGCGGGTGTTGCCGTGGCCGCCCCTGCGAATGAGGAGCTTGACCGGCGGCTCTTCCATGATCCCGGTGTCCTCGCCCTTGAGCCAATGATCGAGGAAGCGCAGCTGGTCGCCTCGCCCTTCCGCGGAGTAGAACGAGTGGTAGTGCGTCCCGGCGTGAATGCGCAGCTTCTTGTGCGCCGACGCGGCCCGCGTAAACCCTTCGGTGTTGCCGCGCAGGTGCAGGCCCATGCCGCTCCAGTTGCCCGCGCTGTAGAGCGGAATGTCGATGTTGTCCCAGGCGGGGCGACGGCCACGCCACCAATCGCCATCGAGGCTGTGGTGCATGTACTCCCACAGCCACGGCGTCGAGAAGGCGTCGGTCGCGGTGCCTTGCGGCTTCCCGAGCAGGTGGTGCGCCATGTGGTTGTTCCACCAGTTCGTCGCGAAACCGAACGAGAAGATGCCGCCGTGGTAGCCGAAATCGCGGTACATGTCGGCCGCGCCCTCCCACGGGATCATCGCCGCGAGCGACGGGGGCTTGAGGCTCGCGACCAGCCACTGCGTCATGGCGTAGTAGGAGATGCCGCAGGCCCCCACGCGCCCGCTGCTCCAGGATTGCGCGCCGGCCCACTCGATGGCGTCGTAGAAGTCGCGTGCCTCGGAAGGCGACCAGGGGTCGGTGCGGCCAGGCGATTTTCCGGAGCCGCGCCCGTCGACGCGCACGCAGGCGTAGCCGCGCGGAACCCACCACAGTGGGTTCACCGTCTCCCAGTTCATGAACTCGTTCGGCTTCTCCTCCAGATCGGGAGGAGGCACCCAGAGCTTGTCCTTCTGGTAGGAACCGAGGTTGATGATGACGGGCGCGCGCCCCGCCGCGCGGGGCCGGAACACGTCGGCGCGCAGGCGCGCGCCGTCCCGCATCGGGACTTCCAGATCCTTTTCGACGACGAGATCGTGGCGCGGCCGCGAGCCGCGCGGGCGGGCGCGCGCCAAGGGCTATTCGATCTTGATGTTCGCCTCGCGCAGGAACTCGCCCCAGCCCTGTGTTTCCTTCTTCACGAGCTCGCTGAAATCCTGCGACGACGGGGACAGGGTCACCGTGAGCATCTTCTTTCCCAGGTCCTCTTTCATGGCCGGTCCGGAAAGCGCGGCCGCGACCGCGTCGCGCAGCTTGTCGACGATGGCCTTGGGCGTCGCCGCGGGCGCGAACATGCCCTGCCACGCGTTGGTGCCGATCCCCGCATAGCCCAGCTCGGCCATCGTCGGCACGTCCGGAAGCTCGGGGAGCCGCTGCGGAGCCGTGGTCGCCAGCGCCTTGATCCTCCCGGCGCGCACGTGCGGCAGTGTCGAGGACAGGTTGATGAACGCGACCTGGATCTCGTTCCCGAGGAGAGCGGGCACCATCTTCCCGGCGCCGTCCTTGTACGGGACGTGCGTCAGCTGCATGCCGGCCTTGCGCTCGAACTTCTCCATGTCGAGGTGGGGATAGCTGCCGATGCCGGCGGAACCGTAGTTGATCTTGCCCGGGGCCTTCTTCGCGGCTGCGATGAGCTCCGGAATGGAGCTCGCGGGGAAGGCCGCGCTCGCGGCCACGATGTGCGGGATCTCCACCAGCTTGGTCACGCCGACGAGGTCGCGCGAGGGCTTGATCGTGAGCGTGTTCGCGAACGTATTTTCATTGATGGTGTTGGTCGAGACGTTGCCGACGAGGAGCGTGTATCCGTCGGCGGGCGCCTTCGCGACCATCTCCAGCGCGATGTTGCCCGTCGCGCCGGGATGGTTCTCGACCACGAAGCTCTGCCCGAGGGACTTGGCGAGCTGGATACCGACGATGCGGGCGATGATGTCGGTCGCTCCGCCCGGAGCGTAGGGGATGATCATCTTCACCGGGCGGCTAGGGTACGCGTCGGCGGACTGCGCGGCCGCCGGAAGCGGCAGGGCGAGCGCCGCGGCCGCAATGCAGGCTGTGAATCGAGACATGTTCCCTCCTCAGGGGTCGTTGATCTTGGCCGGCGCGCGGCTCGAATTATCGAGTGCCATCATAACCCGATCCGCCCCGTATAATCGAAGCCTACCGAATACGGCGGGCCTCCCCGCATTGCGGTCTAGTGAACCTGGTCAGGTCCGGAAGGAAGCAGCCACAGCTGGTCGCCGCAAGTGCCGGGGGTAAGGCTCGCCACCCGTCTTGAAGCGCTGAAAGGGATCGCGTGCCGGGCATTCCTTTTTTGCTGCCGATCGAGTTCGACCTGGCCGCCACCTTCCTGATGGCGCTCACGGGCGCTTGGCTCGCGAGCCGGCGCGGCTACGATCTGGTAGGCGCGTTCATGCTGGCCTTCGTGACCGGCGTCGGCGGCGGCTTGCTGCGCGACGCGGTGTTCATCAAGCAGATTCCGCTGGTGATGCAGGACGCGCGCTACCTCTGGGCGGTCGCGGCGGCGGTGGCGGCGGGAATCGCGTCGTTCCGCGTCGCCGAGCGCTTCGAGCAGTCGATCGCCTACGTCGACGCGTTCGCGATCGGCGTCTACGGCGTGGTCGGCGCGAACAAGGCGATGATCGCCGGGATCGCGCCGGTTCCCGCGCTGCTCGTGGGCATGTGCAACGCGGTCGGCGGCGGCCTGCTGCGCGACGTGCTCGTTCGCGAGGAACCGCTGGTGTTCAAACCGGGCCAGCTCTACGTCCTCGCCGCGCTGTTCGGCTGCGTGGTATTCGTGGTGCTGTCGTACTACTACGGCTTCGACACCAACCGCTCGGCGTGGATATCGATCGCGGTGACCGTGATCCTGCGCCTGCTCGCGATTCGCTTCAACTGGACGACGCGGTCGCTGCGGGAGTGGAGGAAGCGGCCCGGCGATCCGCCGCCGGGCGCGTGACTATTCCCTGCGCGGCGCCCCGATGAGCCGCCAGCGGCTGCCGATCTTGCACGCGTCCACGATGCTGCTCGCCTTCCGGCCGCCGGCCTCGTTGCGCACGCGTACCCGCTTGCAGGTCTGACCGTCCTTCTCGAAGGTCTTGAGGACGGTGATGTCGCCGTGGGCCTTGGTGTCCGGATTCTCCCAGGTGAGCGTCTGGTTGTCCGGCGTCTCGTTGACCGCCTTGCGCGCGGTCCTGATGAACATCTCGAGGTCATCGTCATCGAAGCGCTCGGCGGGGGAGTTCTTCAGCAAAGGCACCCAGTTCAGGGCCAACGCCGGCGCGCTCGCGGCGGCAGCCGCCGCGAGGATGATCACCAGAAACGCACGCACTATATAGGTCCGACTACTTCTTCTTCGCCGCCGGCTTGGCTGGTGCCGGCTCCACTGATATCGCGACCGCCTCCGTGTAGGTTACCAGGACCTCGTCGCCCAGCTTCACGACCTTGAACTGGTCCGGGTTCTGCACGTCGAGCGTCACGACGTTGCCCCTGGGGCCTTTGAGCGAGATGGTCTTCGCCTTCTTGTCGACTGCCGTCACCTTGGCGATCGCGGTCACCTCGCGGCCGGCTGCGGCTGCGGGGCGCTCGCCCGGCTTGGCGGTCACCGCCGCCGACTGCGTCGAGATCCCGGTCGCACCGGTCTTGGCCTTCTGCAGCTCAAGGCTGAGCGACTGCACGTAGCTCACCACGAGGAAATCGCCGACCTTGATCTGGCCGAAGTTCTTCACCTCGTCGCCGGCGACGACCTCGACCACGTTGCCCTTCGGGCCCTTGAGCGTCACGGTCCGCGAGGTCTTGTCGATCGCGACCACCTGCGCCGTGAGCTCCACCGCGCGCACAGCGGCCGCCTTGCCGGGCTCGCTGGCGACGATGGCGCCGCTTTTGACATCCGGCTTCTGAGCGGCGGCGGGGAGGGAGGAGGCTAGGGCTGCGAGAAGGATCAGCGTCTTGTGCATGGCGTTCTCCAGAGGGTTGTGCTCGCGCACTTGTGAGAAATGTCCGAACCTTGAATACTAGGGAGCATCGAGGAGTATACATGGCCCGCAACCGAGAACCTGACAAAAGCAACGACAAGCCGAAGCTCAAGGGCAAGGAATACGAGAAGGAGCTTCGCCGCCTCCAGGCGGAGCTGTGCCATCTGCAGGCCTGGGTGAAGCACAAGGGCCTGCGCGCAATCGTGATTTTCGAGGGCCGGGACGGCGCGGGCAAGGGCGGCACCATTCGCGCCATCACCGAGCGCGTCAGCCCGCGCGTGTTCCGGGTCGTGGCTTTGCCCGCGCCCTCCGACCGCGACAAGTCGCAGATGTACATGCAGCGCTACATGGCGCACTTCCCCGCTGCCGGGGAGATCGTCATCTTCGACCGCAGCTGGTACAACCGCGCCGGCGTCGAGCGCGTCATGGGCTTCTGCACCGACGAGCAGTACGAGGGCTTCCTCGAGAACTGCCCCGACGTGGAGAAGTACATCGTCGATGGCCGTATCTTCCTGATCAAGTACTGGCTCGAGGTGAGCAACAAGGAGCAGGAGCGGCGCTTCGGGGCGCGCATCGAGGATCCCCTGCGCCAGTGGAAGCTCTCCGTCATGGACCTGCCGTCGCGGGAGAAGTGGTACGAGTACTCGCGCGCGCGCGACGCGATGCTGAAAGCGACCGACACCAAGCACGCGCCGTGGCACGTCCTGCACTCGGACGACAAGAAGCGCGCCCGGCTCAACTGTATCGCGCACCTGCTCGGGCAGATT